>Ga0163155_10000165_pt1 | contig 75586 bp, 54 predicted proteins | sample OliLakLV19SP4G1_FD_148611 | JGI IMG/M metagenome (GOLD analysis project Ga0163155, IMG submission 148611) | Freshwater microbial mat bacterial communities from Lake Vanda, McMurdo Dry Valleys, Antarctica - Oligotrophic Lake LV.19.SP4.G1 | ecosystem: Environmental > Aquatic > Freshwater > Lake >... | reverse complement strand
GCCCCGACGCATGCGCAGTCCATTGTTCAGGGCCCCGAAAAGATTGGTAGGATCGCGTTGCCCGTTGGGCAGAATAGATACGAATAGGATAGCGGTTGAGTGCGTGGTCCTACTCGAAATTTTACCAAAGTCCGGGAATTTACCCAGCGTCAATATTGTGATCTGCCACGTTGCATTTTTCAGTCAGAGCCAACGCAATCCCGGGCCTGCAAGTACGTTGTGTATCGGGTGAATACCAGGAGTTGCTTGCCATGATCTCCCCTTTCTCTCGTGCTGCCGGCGTGCTTGTGATGGCTGTCGTGGGTGCTCTTGCCCTTGCCTCTGAACCGTTCCAGAAGGCCGCGCAGCCGGGCGATGAGGATGCTCTCGCGGGGCCAATGGTCGTCGATCGTACCAAGGTGGGCGATCAACCCTCTCTGATGCAATCAACCTTTGACGGCTCGACCGAAGACCTTCGCGAGCGTGCCGAGATTGCCGCCTTGCGTCTCATGGTACTTAGCCCTCAAGAGCGGGAAGCCACCGACAAGTTGCTTGACACCCGAGCCATGCGCATCGGCCAACTTCTGGGGGAGAACTATGACCAGTTCCTCGAACTGCACGGGCTGCTCCAGGGCATGCTCCAGAATGAGAAGGACCAGCCGGCAGGCATGTCCCGCAACGTGCGCGACAAGGTCTTGGCGATGCGAGACAAAGCCATAGACCTCGTCGAACCTCCGCTGCTCGATCAGATCGCGATAGTGCTTTCCACGGAGAACGCCGCCAAGCTTCGCGAGATAGTGCGTGAATATGTCGTTGCACGTCCTGCTCTGGTTGCGCCCAACGCTCGCCTTCGAGCACGTCCTGTTTCCCCACGTCAGAACATGACATCGAACGGCATGAATGGCATGGACGGCATCGAACAAGACACAATCACAAACCATGAACAAACGGAGCAGAGTCCGGCGACCGTTGCCGTCGAGCGTGATTCGCCGCCCCGCAATCAGGCCATGAGTCCATGGCATCTGCGTCGCTATGAGACAGGACAGTTGCTGCGGGAGTTGGGTCGTGCGTTCGCGGCGATCATCGATGAGCGCAAAGACCGCTTTGATCGACTGATCGAAGTCGCCCAGCCTACTGCCGAACAGGAAGCCAAACTGCAACTGATCGTGCGTGACCTTGGCGTGCAGGGTTCACTCAAGCCAACGCCTCAGCAGCGAAGCGAAACCTTCCGCAAGATCATGGATGTCCTGACTCCTGAACAACGCCAGCGTGTGCGAGAAGCGATCAGGTGAGTCAGAGTCAGCCCCGAACCAGCGATCGCTGACCAATCTGGCACTATCTCGTACACCCATGCTCTCTGTAAAGTTCAAGACGAGTTCGCTCGCTTGTTCTGCGCTGCCAGCCGCACCGCTTCTGCTATGCGCTTCGCGCGTGTTTCTGGCTTTTTCGCCATCGTGATCCAGTACAGCACCTGTTTTTTCGCGCTTGGCGGAAACGCCTCAAAAAATCCGCGAGCTTCTTTGTTCGCATGCAGCGCCTTGGCAAGGTCCTCCGGTATTTCAAGTCGCTCGACCGCGTCCAGCGTACTCCACGATCCGTCCGCCTTTGCCGCATGGATCTTCGCTTGCCCCGCTGGCATGATCAGACCCCGCTCCATCAGCGATTCGATCCGCCGCTTGTTCAACGCAGACCAGACACTGCGCGGCTTGCGGGGTGAGAAGTACAACTTCGCACGTCGATCGTCGACCCTTCCAGCAACAGAGTCGATCCATCCAAAGCTCAGAGCCTCCTCCACAATATCGTCGTACGAAAGCCCGCAAATACTTTTGACTTGTTTCTCGTAGACGAGCCAGATAGCGGGGTGAGACGCGTGATGAAGTGCGAGCCAGATACGCAAAGCGGTTCGATCAGCGAAGAAGACTTCCTTCGCGCGGCCTTTGGCGCTACCGGGTTTGTCTTGTCTTCGTGACATCCGAAAATCCTGGTCCCAATCGCCCCCAATTCACTTCGCGCCCTTGTGCTCGAGTTTGAACACATTGACGCCAATCGCATACCCGACAAACCCATCGATCGTCTTGAGCAAGCGAATCTTGTTCACGGCGTTGCCAATTGCCGTCTTCTGCCATGTTGCGCCGCCATCGGTAGTTTCAAAGCCATTGGGCACGGCGCCAACCCATCCGGTCTTCTCGTCGATGAAGGCGATCCCAAACTGACGCACCTTGGCATCGTCGACCAGTTCGAGTTCTTTCCATGTCCTTCCGCCATCGGTGGTCTTTGCGACATAGCGCATGCTCGCTGTCGGGTCGGGGTCGTAGGACTGGATCGTCACATAGCCCGTGTTGCGTGTCGGGAAGGAGATCTTCCATGTGAGTTCGAAGGCCCGCTCGCCCTGGTATGTTGTGTCCCAGGTTTCTCCGCCGTCATTCGTGGTCAGAATCAACGCGCTGGACTGTTGCACACTCGCATCGGTCGCCGCTGCGATGATGCCATTGCGATCGTCGAAAAAATGTACGTCTAAAATCATCTGGCAGTAGTTTGACATGTCAGTGGCTGTCCATGTCTTGCCTTCGTCGATTGACTTGATGAAGACCGCCGGAGTGCCCACGCGTCCGGCACCCACGATCAGGGTTTTCTCGCCCAGATTACCCGCGTTGATAAACGGATATCGCACGACTTCGAGCGCGCATAAGCCCTTCACGAGATCGCCCTCGATCTGTACCGCCTCCCACGTCGTCCCGCCATCGCTCGTGCGATACAAGGGAGTGGTGTCCGTCACATTCGGAAAGTAATCTGGCCCGATGTTGCCGGCAAAGCCGCGCTGCTCATCCAGGAACGCGACGCAGCGGAAGAACGTGCCAGGCTTCTCGAATTTTTTATCCCAGGTCGTTCCGCCGTCTTTGGTGCAATAGATGCGCCCCGCACCGTTGACATACAAGCCAACCAGCGGCGAGACAAAGTGGATGTCATCCTGCTTGCCCTGATAGGCCTCGGTGGTGAGTTTGGTCCAGGCGTATGGGCTTGACGGAGCGGGCGTATCGCTGACTGCGACCTTTGGTGTTGCAGGTGTGGCTGTTGCACCACCCTGAGCCAGAGCCATGCTTGCACAAGCAAGTGCGATGGTGATCGCCATCAATCCAGCGATAAAACTAGTCACAAACGCTCTCGATCCATGCAAATTCATTCCAGTGTCTCCACTCATGATCACATATGCCCCGTGTGATGCATTCGAGCACGCTGATACGCCGAACCAGCCGAGGCGTAACGATCGAGAACCTGCCAGTGGATACCACACCTATTACCCATCGATACCAAAGTTCAAAGCAGTTTCGGTTCCGGTTCTGCCGTCCACAATCAATCCGAACCGCTGCGCCAGAATGGCCAGCAACTGTTCTAGTGACTCTACCGCGATTCTCTCCAGCACTGTTCCGCCTTGGCGCATGGTGTACTCGCGGGTCGCAAGCGTGTGACGCGTCCCGTTCTCTCGCGCCAGTGCCGCCATGATGTTCTTCCGGAACTTCGATTCGGGGTTGGTGCTGGTCCACCAATTCGCAACCTCGCGATCAATCTCGGGCATCGCTTCGCCAGTGAACTCGCACACATCGTGCCATGCCTCGCCGCTTTCAGTTCGCAGCAACACTTGGTGAAAGAATGCCTCCCCGTGCGGTCCGCGCTCACGCACCACCCGTCGCGGCTCGTGCGGTGTTTCCTGTCTCGCATCCGTATCCATCCGGATCGGACCCGTTGGTGTCAGTCCGCCAACGCCGACATCCGCGAGCCATGGCGTGCCGTCGAGCATGACGCGACAGAACAAGTGAGTGCGAGGCGGCGTCGTGTCGCGCGTAACGGCAATTCGCACCCGTGCCGAATGAGGCGTCACATCAAACCCGATCGCTCGCAGCACATAGAGCAGCAGCCCGTTCTGCTCAAAGCAATATCCACCCCGCTTCGACGCGATCAGCTTGCTCTGAACGCTTTGCATATCCAGTCGAATATCCCGTCCCAAAAGCACATCCAGATTCTCAAACGGAATCGTGCACGCATGACAAAACTGAATGCGACGCAGCGTCTCCAGCGTGGGAGACACCGCACCTGCCTGCTCAAAGCCGATGCGGGCAAAGTACGCCCCTAGATCAACCTGATCCACGGTCAAATCACACGATCCTCTTTGCGTATCCCCAGCGCGGGCCTCACATCCAACTGCACCACCACGCTCCCCTTCTGCGTTTGCAACTGCTTGGCTGTCTCAGGATCAACATAGTCGCTATGGCAAGACAACTTCGCATCGGTCGATGCCGCGATGCCTGCTTGCCCGGTTCCATTCTTCTCCATCACATGCAGCACGCCTTTCGTCTTCGCGGCGAGGTTGTGAATCTCTTCTGGACTCAGCACCCCGCGCTTCTCCAGAATCCCCTGCTGCTCGGGCGAAAGGCCCGCGCTCTTCATCGCGGCTCCTGCAATGGTGCCATCCTTGCCGCCCATGCGTTCAAAGCCCTCGGCCTTGCCGCTCGCAAACTCTTGGATCTCCTTGCTGATGCGCACGCTGCACCAATCATGCCCGCACATGGCGCAGAAGTCGGTGTCCACGTCTAGGTCCTCGTCGTGATACGCGCGAGCCGTGTCGGGATCAAAGGACAAGTCAAAGTGCTTCTGCCAGTTCAGCGCCGCGCGAGCCTTGGTCAGTTCATCATCGCGGTCGCGTGTCCCAGGAATGCCAAGGGCAACGTCCGCCGCGTGGGCCGCGATCTTGTAGGCGATGCACCCCTGCTTGACGTCATCCTTCTTTGGCAGGCCCACATGCTCCTTGGGCGTGACATAGCAGAGCATCGCCGCGCCGTGATATGCCATCGAAGTTGCGCCGATGCAACTGGTGATGTGGTCGTAGCCCGGGAACATATCTGTCACGAGCGGTCCCAGCACATAAAACGGCGCGCCGTGACACAGCCGGCGTTGAATCTTCGCGTTGAACTCGATCTGATCGAACGGCACGTGCCCGGGCCCCTCGATCATCACCTGCACGCCATGCCGCCATGCCCGTTCCGTCAATTCGCCCAGAGTCTCCAACTCCGCGAGTTGAGCATCATCCGTCGCGTCGGCAAGCCCGCCCGGCCGCAAACCATCGCCAATCGAGAACGTCACGTCATACTGACGCAGGATCTTGCAGATATCATCCCAGTGCGTGTACATCACGTTTTCCTGATTATGCACGAGCATCCACTTCGCCAGCAGCGACCCTCCCCTCGACACGATCCCGATCAGCCGGTTCTTGACGTACTTGAGGTGCCCCTTCCGCACGCCCGCGTGGATCGTGAAGTAGTCCACACCCTGCCTGGCCTGATGGTGCAACGTCGCCTCGATCACGTCCCACGCCAGGTCCTCGATCTTCTTTCCTATGATCATCGAGTAGATCGGCACCGTGCCGATGGGCACCGTGCTCGCCCGCAGGATCGCATCCCGGCACGCATCAAGATCGCCACCAGTTGACAGGTCCATCACCGTGTCCGCACCCCAGCGCTCGGCCCACTTGAGTTTCTCAACCTCTTCGTCGGTTCCGCTGCTCACCGGGCTTGCGCCCATGTTCGCATTGACCTTGGTCTTGCTCGCCCGTCCGATGCACATTGGATCAAGGTTGTATCGAAGGTGGTTGATGTTCGCCGGGATCACCATCCGCCCCGCCGCGATCTCATCGCGCACCTGCTCTGGCGTCAAGTGCGGCTCGCGCTCGCTCACGCGCCGCATCTCGCGAGTGATGATGCCCAGCCGTGCCGATTCCAACTGCGTGATCGGCACAAAGCCGTTGGGATAAATCACGCACATCCGCTCGCCACGTGCCGTGGTGAATTCGCTTCTTTGGGTATCGCCTTGGGTACCCCCTCGCTCCGCGATGGCTAATTCACCTTGCTCATTCGTTCCCCCCTGCCCATTCATCCCCTCGCGGAGCGAGGGGGTACCCAAGGAGGTACCCACCTCCACCTTCCACCCCTCGGGCAAAAAGTCCCACGCCGTCTTCGTGCTGGGCCCAGGCATCCCGGGCGTATCAGGCGACGCAAACATCATCGCCCCGCCCACATCCGGCGCGAGCGCAAAGGATCCGGGCGTCGTCACTCCGCCCTGCCGTCCCGGGTTCATGCCGCCTCGCAGCGGAATCCGGAACTTGCTGGTTGGTCGGCTTTGCGTTTCATCGACAGTCCACGCCGCATATGCGTCGATCACCGCGCCGGAGGATGGCACCGATATCGGAGCAGGTCCCGCCAACTCCGTCCGCCCTGCGAGCGATGGGGATAAACGCTTCAGCGAGTCATCCGAGCCAACCGAAGACGCCGATCCATTCGAGGCAACAGGCTTGGAAGCAAACGTGGTCATACCAACTCCTCGCGAATCAATCGCGGCACACAACACACTTATTGCAGAGGGAGCGAGCAGCAAGTCCGCCTACTTCCCGCATAGGGAAGGCGGACTACCAATCGCTCGCATTCCCTCCGCCGGTCCGAACCGGGTCAGGTTCAACGGGTTCTTCTCAGCGGACAATATGGCTTGCGTGGCGCAGGCGTCCCCGCCTGTGCTCGCTACACCAGAGGGCCGCGCCCCGTGCGAACGTCACATTATACAGTGCCAGAACTAGCCAAACTTTCCGTGCTTCACAAGCAATTTCACGGTTGCATAGCGCCAGTGTTTCCATCGAGAAAGTGTAAAATCCCATCCTGGAAATGATCATCGAAAAGGTAAGGCGATAAGTGTCCTCCCGTGTCGAGCAACAACGTCGATACGGGCGTGCCCCCGCGCTCCGCCGCGCGTCGCAACCGATTCGCATTGGTTGCAAGCACAATCTTGTCGTCCTTGGCATGTGCGAGAAGCAGAGGCGTGTTGCCCAACCGTCCCGCCCAGTCGACCGCTTCCTCGCCGTCTGCGGTTCCGAGCACGTATCCAACCACCGGATAGACACCAGCAGCGGCATACTTCCAGGAAGAGAATCCGCTGCCCGCCACGACCGCACGAATTGGCGACTTTGCTGCCCATGCGTGGGCCCCGATCGCGAGCGCATAGCTCGCCCCCATGCTGTGCCCGACAACGACGATCCTGTCCGAATCAACATCGGCCCGACAGCGCACATATTCCCAGGCTGCGATTGCGTCGCGAGTCATGCCGCGATTGGAGATCGAGGCCATGGTGGAGTTGCCATGTCCGCGATAGTCAAACGTGAAAACTCGATACCCCGACTGGATGAGAAAAGACGCAACGGGCGAATTAGCGGTATCCGTCGCGCCATGGCAGAAAATCACCGTCGTGCGGGCCCGCTGGGCCCAGATCTCTGCCCAGACCTCCGCCGAGACCCCGGTAGAAATGTCGGCCCCCTCCGGGTCAAAGTCCTCCACACTCCACCACCATCCCTCGAGGCTCAGTCCATCCTGACTGGGAAATCGCACAACCTCGATGCCCGTCATGTCCACTCGTTGTGATGGTGCTGACCCGCCAATCTGACCGGGTACGTTGCAACCAGCCAACCCAAGGACGCACGCAACCAATCCCAGCACCAACCAGCAGTGCAGCCCTATAAGTTTGTTTGATTGATTGGCAGGCATGCGAGCAGAGTACGACGGGTCGATCAGACTCTGCGGCTATGCAAGCAACTCGCAGACCTGCTCGTGCGCGAAACGTGCCTCTCTCCAGCGCAGTCTCAAACCCTCAGCGCAAGGCGACTGCACTACCGGAAGTCAACATCGTTTGCCCAATACAAACACTGGCCCTTGACAGGATTCGCGCAGTCCATCAATCAGTCAGACCGCTCGGGCATCATTCTGGGGACACCCGAAGGATGCCTCGACTCACGCCGCCAACTGCTGCGCGCTCGCATGCTGTGAGATAACCCGCTTGATCTGCTCAAACGCCTGTTCGAAGTTCGTACACAGATCACCCTTGTTCAGGAAGAGGGCCACTCCGCCCTGCTTTGCTAGGTTCTTGGCTCGCTCATCGCTCGCCGATGTGACGATCACCACGGGCGGCGCATCCTTCCCCAACTTGCTTACCACCATCTTCGCGAGGTTGATCCCGGTGATGCCGGGAAGGTTCATGTCCGCGATGATCGCAACAGGCATCGGCTTCGATGGGGACGTGAGAAACTGCATCGCGTTCTCGCCGGAATCAACGATGCGAACTTGCAAGTCGGCCCGCTTGCCGAACAGGAGTTCCATCAGTTTCGCGGCAAGCGGATCGTCTTCAACCACCAGAATCGTCTGCTTGGTAGTCATGCCCGTTGTTGGGCCACCCACCTTCTCAGTCGTCTTCACGATTGTCTTTTCACTGGCTTTCGTAGTGTTTGAAGACAGCATAGTCTGCGATGCTCCCGTCGCTAGGGCCACCTGTGCGTTCGGTCCCTGCGCTGCCACCGGCTGTCCAGTTGCTCCATCATCCACTGCTGCCAGCGACCCGTCCAGATTCGTCGGACGACTTCCCACCTTGCACACGCACACCCGATTACGTCCCGACTTCTTCGCCGCATACACGCCAGCATCCGCAGCCGCTGTGACCTGTGCTCCGGTGATTCCCATCATGCCAGGTTCGAGCGAACTCACGCCCACGCTGATCGTGACCTTGAGTGTCGGCAGCGCAGCATCGAACTTGGAGAGATCAAACTGAGAAGCGTCCACAGCCCGCCGCACGTTCTCGCCCATCTTCACCGCAGCCGCAACATCGCAGTCGCTTAGGAGCACCGCGAACTCTTCGCCACCATACCTGCACACCATGCCCGACGTGCCCACCGCTTGCTGGATGCGTGTGGTGAGTTCCTTGAGCACCGCATCGCCCGCGGCGTGCCCGTGGGTGTCATTCACAGACTTGAACTTGTCGCCATCGATGAACAGAATCCCCATGGGCGACTGCTCAGCCTGCGTAGCCAGTCGCGCCAGTTCCTGATTGAAGCGGGATCGGTTGTACGCGCCAGTCAGCGCGTCCGTCACCGTCTGCTTTGATAGTTCGTCGTTCTGTTTTTGCAGTTCGACCTGCGTCATCACCATCTGATCCTGCGCCGCAGACAGGATCGATTCGACATCCGCGCTCGCGCCCGTCTTGATGTCGAGCAGTTTGCTCAATTCCACAGCACCCTGCGATGTGCTCTGGATCAGTTGGCGAGCGTCGTCACGCGATAGGTTGAACCATTCACCGGACTTGACCAGGAACGATCCCAGTTTTCGCTTGGGTTCCTTATACGTCAACGCGCCGTAAGCCATCCGCCCCAGGGTCACGCATCGCACTATGTCCAGATAGGCCGGCGCGCACGTGCTGTCGTCGTGGTGATGTCCGATCGCTGCCACCAGCATGCCCGGCAAGCGCCAACGTGTGGCCAGTTCCATCCCCGCCTTGGCATGGTCAAAGCCCAGGCGCGTCCGCTCGAGCGACAGCGATTCGTCGTGGTCTTCCGGAGTATCCTTTATCGCGTCCAGATATTCGTTGCGAAGCGCGGCCAGCGAAGCCAGCACGCCAATATCAGCCACCAGTGCCGCGACAAACGCCTCTTCCGCATCGCAGCGCCGCGTCGCCTTCGCTACCGCTCGCGCCGCCGCCGCCGAGTAGACCGCACGCCGCCAGTACCCGGCCATGTCGAATCCGCTCGTGCTCCCCGCGAGCGCTTTGGTGAAGTCCACAAGGCTGAACCCAAGCACGATGGACTTGACGGTGTTCAGCCCCAGCATGCTCATCGCCCGCGTGATGCTCGGGCAGGGCGCGGACAATCCATAGAAACTCGAATTTACCGTCTTGAGCACTTTGGTCGTGAGCGCAGGATCCAGTTGCACGGCCTCGCCCAGTGCCGCAATCGACACATTGCGATCGCGCGTCAGATCAAGCACCCGCATCGCCACCGTTGGCAAGCTCGGCAGTGTCGAGCAGTTCAGCACTTTGTCCATCGCAGTGGGCATACGCGCAGTATCTCCGCTTGACGAGCATGCACTCGTCTATCAGTACTTGGGACCTCGGCGTCCCTGGAGAAAGATCGGCCCACCCACCCATATGATTCAGTACTGTGGGGATGTACCCAACAATGGGGAATCCCCTGCGCAGGATGTATCGGCATAAAGCAACCAGCCCGACCTTGGCACCAAAACTTCGTGTTGGCACAACAAAAATCCGCGACCTAGATGTCCAATTCAGAAGTTCAGCCAGAAGTTCAGCCAGAAGTTCAGCCAGAAGTTCAGCCAGAAGTTCAGCCAGAAGTTCAGGAAGCCCCGTTCATTCGAGCGACCAGGACACCCCCAGCCACCAAGCATGCAAGGGATAAGCCCGCCCAGGCCCAGGTGAGTGTCGCGTCCAGTCGCGCACGCTTTGCCGACCACCAGCCCGCCCCGAACAGCACGGCGATGCAAAAAACACACACAAGCTCAAGGTCCGCGCGCGTTCCCCGTCCCGCCACGATCGCCGCCACTCCGGAAAGCACTCCAACAATCGCCAGCGCAATCGCATCCTTGGGCTGCGACTGAAAGAGCACGACCATTGAGCCCGCAAACACACCAACACCCATCACCACCAGGCCGATCATCGCAGCGCTCCAGGTCCACGGAACCAGCAGGGATAGCAGCACCCCGATGATCGCCAGTGCTGTGAGCCCAAGGGGCACGCCCATCACGAGGCGCTCGTCGATCGTGCTCAGCACATCTTCTACAGGCCCGCCCAGCGAGCCGCTCATCGGGCCTGTCAACGTGCCTCTGATCGCGCCGGGCATAAACCCAATATTCGCGCGCCGCTTGGCCCGATCAAACGTAAACGCCTTTCGCGTTTGCCCAGTGGCAGACCCATACCCGCAGCCATGACAGACCGCATCTGTGAGAGCGATAAACCGCCCGCAACTTGGACAACTGTTGGACGCAACATGCAGCCAGTCGTCCGCCTGCAACTCGAGCACCAGGCGATTATCACCCTCGGCCTTCGCGACCAATTCTTGTTTCTTTGCCTCAACAGCCGCACGCTGCTGTCGGGTCTGACGCGAGAGCAGCACTTGGCGGGCCTGTTCAACACACGTTTCGCAGACAAGTCGCCCGTCCGGCGCTCGCACGCTTCGCTTCTGTCCTATGAGTTCGCCACAGACTGAGCAGTGCCGATTCGGTGTGTTTGCATCTTCCGAGGGCGATGAACCGACGGATTGCCCGCGTGCTGACTGGGATACCGACTCGGATGTAGAATCAGAATCAGACCCCATACACCCAAGCTCCCCCTAGGCCATATCCACACGCACGACTTCCCGATCGTGCTGCCTCATGCGACGCGAATGGTCACTGTTCATGCTGGCGCATGGAAATATCAACCAAATGCCGCAGGACCAGAAGTTCGCAGCGTTACGAGCCAGCCTTGGGCTGCTTCGCCTGCTGCTCCTCCAGTATCTGCATGTCGCGCTTGTACTTCTGCTTACCCTTCTCGTCCAGAGTTTCCTCGTAGGGCTTGCCCGCTTCGGCTTCGGTTGGCGGCTTATTGGGATCAGGACCGCCAAAGATACCCATCTGGAACGCTGTCACACCGCCCGCTGCAAGCAGACAGACAATCGCGATCCCGATCATCGCGAACTTCTTCTTGTCCTGCCCGCCGCTTTCTTTGGTGGGCGATGCCTTCTTGGCGCCCGAACCATCAATAGAAAAACTAGTTTTCCCAGACATTTATTGTACCTCCGGCAGCATGCAATCTGCCCAGAACACTGTTCGTAACCAGATCAAATCCTGTCCTAACTTGCGCGTTCGCATGACTTTGCAGGCCACCTCGCCGCGCAAACCCCGTCTTGCAATCGTAGCAATCATGACGCACTAAGACATGACGCAGCAAGACACTTCCTGGTGCAACCGTCAGGTCACATCCTCTATCCCACATCTCGGCGCTGGAAGAGCATCACCGCAATCGCCAGATATCCGGCAATCTGAACGAATGCATAGACAACTGATAAACCTAGGTACGAAGCCGGAACTGGCCGATTTTGCGACACAGCGTCCAATAACCAAAAATACTGCAAGTTGGGCAGTGCCCCCCAGATGGCCAGCAGCCACGTCCGAGTTCGTGTTGGTTGGATGAAGACGAAATCACCCTTTTCAGGTGTTCGGTCCAACTTGGTTGAAATGGAACCGACATTGAGAACCACCAACTCTTGATCGCGTGCGCTTCGCACGAATAGCCCGGGCCCGAGGGCCGCCTCTCCCTTCACATCATTGATCTCGCCGATCTTTCCAGTAAACATCCCCTTCTCGGTTACTCGGTAGTCTTCCAAGTTCAGGGCAGGAAAGCCGTTGGGACTGGAACTGAAGTAGATCGGCGAGCCTGCTGGAACCGATCGAGGCAAGGGCCGGTTGAGCCGGACCACCAGCGGCTCCTGATCCTTCACAAAGTCACGGGAGATATCCTCGGGCTTGGCGGAGTCCACAATCGCCACCGCATTGTTCACAAACACATGCCGCCCAAGCAGATAGTTAGACAGCAGAGCAGCCACAAAGAAACCCACGCACAAGACAATGGTCATGACCTGACCAAGGCGGGTCGAGGCTGCTGTGGCAACCGATGCCATCACCAGAATCGCCAGCGTCAGTGCAGCGCATGCTGTCACCACCTGGGGCAGGAAGTCCTGGCTAATCGGCTGCATATGCCACTTTTTGTTCACGAGTAGCACGCCCACATACGCCAAAACCGTGAGCGGCAACAGCAGCATCACACTGGTTTGTGGGAAACTCCACCCGTAAAAAAAATTCGCCCACGCCGCGAAGCCCAGAGCCACCAAAAGCCCAATCCCGGAAAAAAGCAGGACGGGTCCATCGACATCATCCCCCGCAGTTTCCAGAACGCCGTGCCGGACTGCGATGAGCAGGAACCCCAGCATGATGATGCTCGACATCAATAGCACTGCCGAAACGCCAAGGTACTTGCCCAGGACAACAGTGATGCGGCTGACGGGCTTGCTGATGACTGTGAGAACGGTTTTGTTCTCGATTTCACGGCTGATGGCGGAGGTCGCGACAAACGCGGCGAGGATCACTCCGATGCCGAAGACAGTCGATAAACCGATGTCAAACAACAACTTAGTGTCAGACTTGACTTCGGCGGAGTCAACCGAGGCATAGCCCATACTAAAGCCGGTGTTCCAGGTATTGAAGACTTGGAAGAGGGCGCTGAGCAAGAGCAGCAGCAGCACGATCGGCTGGCGTGTGCTCTCGACAAACGTGTTGCGGGCGATAGTCAGGGCTTGGGAAAGCATGCAAACCGTAGTGAAATCACGATCAAGGGTCGCGGACCTGATGGGTCCAGCCCTATACAAACAACCATAGCGTCCATCATGTTCGTAGAAAGCGCGAACTGGGGTGCAATTCCTTCGTAGATGTGAGGCCTTCGGTCGGTTCGTCAATTCTGTTCTGTATGTCTGATCGGACTCACGACGCGCAGGTTTGACGGATCGCGCTGCTAGCCAGACTTGACAACCTGATCCAATGCAACCTGAGCCAGTATAATGCGAAGCAGCAAGCGACTGGATATCGGGGTAGTCCGGAGCGGTGAGGGGTTGGGGGCGGTAGGCACGCGTGCGTTCTGCACGCGCCGTTGGATCGTTCGAGAGAGCCAGGGACTAGATCGCATGGGTTCGTTTGAATCCGTTGGGCTTTTGGCTTCAATTTCGGCAAGTCTTGCGTGCTCAATTGTTGGCTATGTGTTTCTGTGATTGGTGTTTGATCGTGGCCATTGGAGGATGACATCGATGGATATTGGTATCAGAAGGCCAACCTGCTGGACAACGCCTAGCGTGCGGCCACTAATTCTCTCCCATCGGTAGACCTCGGGCGGCACAGGACGGCTCGTGGAGCAGAAACAGAAAAAGTTTAGATATCAAATCGGTAATCGGAATTGGTTGGGATTCGAAATTGGTTGGGCGCCGGGGACAGCGCGTATCTGGATTTCGCATGAAGGCAGACTACCACACGTATAAAACCGCGACCACGATGGCGATCTGGGGCCTGGTGGTCCAGTTTGTTTTCGCGGTCGCTCTCGCGGTCTTCGGCGCTTTGTACAGCGACCATGCCGTGCTCACCACAGCCTACTTCGTGGGCGCTGGTGTGCTCGCCTGGCTCGTGCTGGTCATCGTCTTTGATCAGCACCGGCGCGAACGGATCGAGGCGCTTGAGGCCGAAGCGCTGGCCCAGACCGGCGGCGAGTCCGCCTCGGTCTTCAGAACGCAGGACGAGTTGAGACCCGCTGCGCGTCGGCTCGCAGGCCTGCACAAGTACTTCGTTCCAGCTGCCAGCCTTGTCATAGGTGGCACAATGTTGGGTGTGGGGTTGTGGCGTCTGGTCCAGTATCGCGACCTGTCTGGTCGCACCGACTTCACGCCAGCCGATTCCAGGGTGCCCGTGCTCGGTGCGGTGCTCGGACTGGTCACGGCGGTCCTTGCCTTCATCATCGCCCGCTTCGCCGCTGGCATGGGCAAGCAGCCGGCGTGGAGCAACCTGAAGGCTGGCGCGAGCCACGCGGCGGGCATGTCGCTTATGGGCCTGATCCTGGGCGTGGCTTTCATGGTGGCGTATGTCGGGCCTGATGGCCTGTACTACACCATGCCCTATGTCGCATCGATTTTCTCGATCATCATCGGCATTGAGATTCTGCTGAACTTCCTGCTTGGTCTATATCGCCCGCGTCGCACAGGGGAGATTCCCGGCGCAGCGTTCAACTCACGGTTGCTTGGCTTTGTCGCAGCACCGGACACGGTTGCGAAGAGCATCAGCGAGGCGATCAACTACCAGTTGGGCTTTGATGTCACGGGCAATTGGTTCTATCAGTTGCTGAATAAGGCGCTGATCCCGCTCGTGATGGCGGGCGTGCTGATTGTCTGGCTGCTCTCCAGCCTCACTGTGGTGCAGCCGCACCAGCGAGCGATCGTGCTGCGCTTTGGTAAGCCGGTTGGTGCTGAGTTACAGCCGGGCCTGCACGTCAAGGCACCCTGGCCAATCGACACCATCTACGTGCCCGAACTCTATCGCAAAGATAAGGATCGCCTGACCTTGCTGGATCGTTCGGTGACGGGCCTGCGCACGCTGGACCTTGGCACGCGGACCAGTCCCAGCAACGAGCCGATCCTGTGGACGAACGACCATCCGGGCGAAGAGATCTATCAGTATGTGCGAGCCAGCGCGCCGACCAAGGAACAGGTTGCCGCCGCGGCTCTTGGTCAGGGCGGCAACCGGGGCGAACTTGTCGACCTTGCCATCGTGTCCGTTGAGTTGCCACTTCAGTACGTTGTGAGCGACGTCAAGAAGTTTGATGAGATGGGTCCGCCCGAACTGCGTGACGGGATTCTCAAGGCGGTGGGCCAGCGCACCGTGACGCGCTACTTCCAGCGCACCCACCTTGATGAGGTGCTGGGCTACGGACGCGCGACGATTTCCGATGAACTCCGCCAGGAGTTGCAGGCGGCCTTTGACAACCTGACTCCCCGGGGCGCGATTGCGGGCGATGCCAGCACGCGCGGGGCTGGAGTGCGGGTGATTTCGATCGGCGTTGCGGGAGTACACCCGCCCAAGGACACCGCGCCGAGTTTCGAGTCGCGCGTGATGGCCGATGCCCGCAAGATCGCCAACATGCAGAGTGCTCAGGCCGACTCGATCGCGATTCTCACCAGCGTCGTGGGCAACGTTGGCCTGGCCAATGACATCGTCGCCTCGATCGACCAACTCAGCCTGATGAAGCAGCAGAACGCCGAGGTGTCGGTGATCGTGGAACAGGAGGCCAAGATCGCCGGGCTGATTGGCAAGGCGGATGGCAAGGCGGCGAGCCTGATCGCGGAAGCCAAGGCGGCGCGATGGAAGACGCACATGGCCGCGGCCTCGAGAGCATTCCGCTACGAAGGGCAACTCGCGTTATACCGAGCGGCCCCGTCGGTGTACATGGCCCGGACGTACTTCGAGTCCCTGAACGACTTGTTCGATGGATCGCGCATCGTCATTGCTGGGGCGGGTACCGCGAACAGTTGGTACACGCTGGACCTGTACGACAAGGATCTTGGTACTGACTTGTTCAATAAGCCAGACGAGCAGTAAGACCTGAGAATAACGAGGAGGCTTGGGTGGGAGCGGGGTTGTACTAGGTGTGGGGGCGTGTGGTCGTGGGGTGGTGAATTTCTGATGTGCATTGCCCGGATCGATTCTTGAGATTCGGAAGATGGAGACTGTCCTGTGCAGAAAGCGCTTCGATACGTGCTGGCCTTCCTGGTGATCCTCGTGCTGGTCTCCTTCACTGTGACGTTCACGGTGCGGTTTACCGAAGCGGCGGTCGTGACGACCTTCGGTCGCGCCACCGAGTCTGATGTCAAGCGGGACGCGGGGCTGTACTTCAAGTGGCCCTATCCGATCCAGAGTTACACCAAGTATGACACGCGCGTGCGACTCTTCACGCTCAAGGTCGAGACCCAGCAGACCAAGGACAACCGCCAGATCGCGGTCGAGACCTTCTGCACCTGGCGCGTCAGTGATCCGCTCAAGTTCTTCCAGACATTCCGTATCGGTGGCGAGCGGGCCGAAGAGCACTATGGCGCCGCCGAACAGGCCCTGCGTGCAAACCTCCGCGCCGCGGCGGGCGTTGTCAGCAATTACACCATGGAGGACTTGTTCACCACCGTGTCAGGCCAGAGCAAACTGCCCGAACTCGAGGCCAAGATGCTCGATACGTTCCAGCGTGCGTCGGATCAGAAGGGAAGCCAACTTGCTGACTATGGCATCCAGGCTGTTGATGTTGGCCTGACGCGCATCCTGCTGCCCGAAGAAGTGACCCGTGCGGTCTTTGATCGCATGAAGGCTACCCGCGATCGTCTGAGCAAGGAGATCGAGACGCAGGGCCAGAGCCAGGCCGAGGCGATCCGCACCAAGGCCAAGAGCGATGCCGAACGCATCACGAGCTTTGCACAGGGCCTCGCCGATCGCATTCGCACACGGGGCGACCTTGAAGCGGTGCCCTATATCGAGAAGATGAACCAGATGCCCGAACTCGCGGTGTTCATTGCGAACATGGACTTCATTCGCAAGATCGATCCGCGCACGTCGACGCTGGTCGTTCCCAGCACCATGCCCGGTATCGGCGCGCTTATGCCCGATGCACTTTCGTCGCTCAAGCCTGGACAACTGCCCAGCCTCAACACTGGCGAGGTCATGGGCATGACGGCACCTGCCGGAAACGTTCCGGCGACTGCTCCGCCATCCATTCCCCCCGTTGCCCGCCCGCGTCCTGCTGCTGCTGGCCAGGGCGGCGCTCGTCCGCCCAAGGGCGAATCGACGACCGACGAAGCAGAAGACGCACTCACGAACGGGGGTGCGCGGTGATTGATCGATTGCAAGGATTGTTGTTGCAGGCGGATAGTGGGGGCGATGGCGGAGGTAGTGATGGGAGTGATGGGGGATTGCCGCCTTCCTTGCCCGAAACTCGCCGAACGAGTTCGATGTCCTTCCGCAGTGAGAGCAATGTCGGCGCAGTGCAGGACGCGCAGGATGCGGCGACCATGCTCGACCCGGCGAACCAGTCGCTGGCCGAGGCGCTCAACATCCTGCTGAAGTTGCTGTACATAGGCGTGGCCCTGTTGTTCGCCGCGTATCTGATCAGCGGGTTCAAGTTTGTCAACGAGGGCGAGCGAGGCATTCGACTGCTCTTTGGCAAGGTGGATGATTCCAACTTGGAGCCGGGCTTTCGCTGGGGTCCGCCCTTTCCGTTTGGCGATATCGTCACAGTGGCCCAGGGTGTCAGCAGTATCAACGTTGATCGTGAGTTCTGGGTCTTTGATGGCGGCAGCGAGCGCAAGTCCCTGGACACTCTCTCCGCGACATCGAGCCTCAAGCCCGATCAGGGTGGCAGCGGCGCGATCATCACCGGCGACGGCAATCTGGTACACGCTCGATGGAGTGCGCAGTATCGCAGGGCCAATGCCAAGGAATTCGCACAGAACGTTCTGACCGATCAGGAACTGGAATTGGTGCGAGCCGCCATCAAGCGGGGCGTGGTTCGGGCCTGTGCCGAGGTGACCATCGACCAGATGCTGCGCACCAGCGCGGAGAATCAGGGCGCGATCGCGAGCCGGGCACGCGAAGTGGCCCAGACCGTCCTCGACGGTGCCATCTCGGGCATCGTGGTCGAGACGCTTTCACTGACGGAAGTCACGCCGCCGCTCATGGTGCGACCGGACTTTGCCAAGACACAATCAGCGACCGCGAACGCGGAAAAGGCGAAAGAAAATGCGTCCTCCGAGCGCACCAGCATGTTGAATGGCGCTGCGGGCGATGCTTCGAACGTGCTGATCGAAAAGATCGACGCCTACGAACTCGCCCTTGGCAAGGACGACAAGCCCCAAGCTGCCAAACTGCTGGGCGAGATTGATGTGATTCTCGAAGGCGGTGCGGTGTCCATCGAGGGCGTTGACCGTCGTGCGTCGGGGCGAGTCACTCAGTTGGTTGCGGATGCACGGTCGTACCGCGACCGCGTGGTGACCCAGGCCAACAGCGATCTCAACCGTTTCGATGCGCTGCTGGCGCAGTATCGGGTCAATCCATCGGTGATGGTGCAGGGCGAGTGGGCCAGCGCGGTTTCATCGTTCTACGAGCGAAAGACGGTCACGAAGATGTTCCTGCCGGCGGGTCGTGACGGTGATCTCGTGCAAATCCTGGTCAATCGCGATCCGTTCGCAATGCGAGATCAGGATCGTGCAGTGAAGGAAGCGGAGGCTCGCCGTGCCGCCCGGATTCGCGCGGAAGAGAACAAGAAGAGTCAGTTTGATACCACGACCCCGACGACGGCGGACGGGCGATAAACGCTTGGCCCTCAGGCCCGACAGCGTGTGAAAGTTCGGAGTAGGCATGCAGCAGGCAAAGGCGACAACCGACCCGCAATCGTCGCAGCGTTCCGGTGGCCCGCCGGTGGTGGTGGCGCAGCAACTCTCGCGCGTCTTCAAGGACTTCTGGATGCGTGACCACGCTCGCGCGGTCAACAGCGTGTCCTTCGAGATTCGCGAGCGCGAGATTTTCGGGCTGCTGGGCCCCAATGGCAGCGGCAAGAGCACCACCATCAAGATGATCCTGGGTCTGCTTCGCCCCACGGGCGGTCGCGTCAGCGTCTTCGGCAAACTGCCCACCGATGTTGCGATCAAGCGCCGCATCGGGTACCTTCCCGAAGAAAGCTATCTCTACCCGTTCCTCAACGCTCGCGAAACGCTCGATTACTACGCCAAGTTGTTCGAACTGGAGTACAAGACCCGCCAGCGTCGCATCGACGAGTTGCTGGACATGCTGGGGATGACCGGCGCTCAGTACCGCCCCGTCCGCGAGTATTCCAAGGGCATGCAGCGCCGTCTGGGCATCGCTCAGGCTCTGATCAACGATCCCGACTTCCTGATTCTCGACGAGCCCACCACCGGCCTTGATCCCATCGGCACGCGCCAGATCAAGGACCTCATCATCGAGTTGGGCCGGCGCGGCAAGACCGTTCTGCTCAGCAGCCACCTGCTCGCGGATGTTGAAGATTGCGTTGATCGTCTCGTGATTCTCTATGGCGGCGTCAAGCGTGCCGAGGGAACCTGCGACGAGTTGCTCGAGGCCCAGGACAAGACCACCATCGAGTCGGACGCTTTGGACGAGCAGACCGTCGCCGAGATTGATCGTGTCATTCGTACGCGCTCCAGTGGCGACAACGCCGTGCGCCGCGTGAGCAAGCCCAGGCAGTCCCTCGAAGCCCTCTTCCTCGACATCGTCGATAAGGCCAAGAGTGAACAGGTCGCCACCAGCGGCGCAACCTCAGGCGGCACGACCGCGTCGTTCCTCCGCTCTGATGAGGACGGCTCCGCACTCATCAGCAAACTCACGGCGTATGAACCGATTGTTCGCGGCTCGACTTCATCAGTATCATCAGTATCATCAGTATCATCAGTATCATCAGTATCATCAGTATCATCAACATCATCATCGGTGCCGTCCAGCGCTCCAGCCAAGGCGGCTGGAAGCGAGACACAACTCATCGAGGCGCTCGTCAAGGGTGAAAAGACCATTGAGTCCCAGGCCAAGGCCATGCAGCCCGCCCCGACACCGCCTTCCGCGCCGATGCCCAAGCAGCAGGGCGTGGATGATTCCATGATTTCATCGCTGCTGGGCGGTGGAAGCGCCGGCCATGACGCCAGCAGCCCATCGGAGAAGCAACGGTGATTGGCCGCATCTGGTCCATCATCGAGCGGACCCAGCACTCTCGCCTGTTCAAGATCATCGCCTCGTGCGTGATTGTTGCTGTGGCGTTGGCCATGCTCATCATCTACAGCGTGGCCAGTGCCAAGGCCCGCACACAGATGATCGAGCAATTCCGAACCGAGTTTGGCGACGCTGCGGTGCAGGAAGTGCTGAACAATCAGGCCAGTAACGATCAGGCGAGCGGAGATGCCGCGACCAACGCGAACTCAGCGAGCAGTCCCCGGGCGATGTCGCAGGCGCAAGATGGCGACTCCGATGAAGCCAGGCGGGCGGGCCAGGAAGTCGACGAGGGTGCGCGAGTCATTCGCAGCATCATCGCTGCGCAGTACAACACCAGTTCGATTGCCATCGCCATCGGGCTTGGCACGCTCTTGTGCCTCACAGTCATCTGGGTGAGCATGGGATTGACATATCTCCTGCTCGCGGTGGGGTGCGCCTTGATGCTGGGGATTGCGGCCCTCTCCGGCTCGCTCAAGTCGCTGGCACCGTTTATCGTGGGCATCTTCGCGCTCACGGGCTCGTTTAGTGCCCTGATGCGTTTGATGATGGTGGCCCTCTCCTGGTCAAGTCCAGTCTTTTCCATCGCCCGCAACGTGCTGCAGGAAGCGATCCGCATGAAGGTCTCGCTGATCTTCATCGTTGCGATGATCTTCGGGCTGGCTGTGCTGCCCATGCTGCTCTCAGACGATCAGCCTCTGCGCTACCGCATCCAATCCTTCCTTCAGTATGGCACGTCGGGAACCTTTGGACTCATCGCGATCCTCATCGTTCTCTTCAGCGTGATGACCGTCGCTTCGGAGCAGCGCGACAAGCAGATCTGGCAGACCGTGACCAAGCCGGTCGCCGCGTGGCAGTATGTGCTGGGCAAGTGGCTGGGCATGGCAGCCCTGTCGGCCTCGCTGCTGGGCGTCTCCGCCAGTGGCATCTTCGTCTTCACCGAGTATCTTCGCCATCAGCCCGCGCAGGGCGAGACCTCTGCCTTCCGCGCCTCGCAAGGCGCGATGCTGACCGAGGATCGTTTCATGGTGGAGACTCAGGTGCTCAGCAGCCGACGGACCATCGCGCCCGATCCTGCACCATGGAATCCCAAACAACTCAACGAAGAGATCGAGAAGAAGATTCAGGTCGAGCTCGACAGCATGCAAGTGCCGGGCGATACGCCTGAGCAACTCGCCGCGAACAAGGACGCCGCGCGAGAGCGCATTCGCTCCGATCTGCTCAAGGGATTGAGCATGTCGTATCGCACGATCCTGCCCGCGGACAATCGCATCTACACCTTCTCGGGCTTGTCTGATGCGAAGAACTCCGATCGCCCGCTCATCTTCCGATACAAGATTCAATCCGGCAGCAACATGCCCGACCAGTTGTACAAAGTCACTATCGCCTTTCCAGGCGTGGGCCAGGCAAAAGTTGAAGACGTACCCCTCGACCAGATCAAGGTGCTTGAACTCAATGCCGGTTTGATCAACGAGCGCGGCGAAGTCATCATGCAGATATTCAACGGGGATGCCTCAACCCAAACCCCAAACCCTCGCGCATTCACCTTCCCCAGCGAAGGACTCAAGTTGTCGTACGCCTCCAGTTCCTATCAAGCCAATTACATGCGTCTGATGTTTGTGCTCTGGATCAAACTGCTCTTCCTGGCGATGGTGGGCGTCTGCGCCGCGACCTTCCTGAGTTTCCCGGTTGCCGCAATTGTTTCCTTCGCGATCTTCTGGGCTGCGGAGGGTGCCAAGTCCCTCGCCTCGGCGCTTGAGACCTACGAGACCACCACGCTCCAGGGCCAGACCATTTGGTTCAATACCGCCGTAGCGAAGATCGCTGAACTGATCTCGAGCATTTTCTCGGTCTATTCCAACCTGCGTCCCACCGGTCGCCTGGTCGAGGGTGAGTACCTGGGCTGGGGCAGCCTGGCCTCGGGCACGATCGTGGTGTCCATCTGGTGCCTGGTCTTGTTCGCTGCGGGCGTACTTATTTTCCGACGGCGCGAACTCGCAATCTATTCGGGACACTAGAAGCACTGGCGTTGCCAGGATTGAGTCGAAAGGGCCTATGACGCGGGATACTCGAATCCAACTCGGCGCGATTGTGGTGCTGGCCATGTGCCTCTTTGCCTCCGCGCTGCTCGCGGTCCAGATGACCGTGGTTGCTGGGCGCGCTCGTATGTCGTACACCGATCGCGTCGAAGAAAGCGATAGTTGGGAAGTCTCGCTGGGCATCGCCATGGGCGCGTTCCGCGGCATCTTCGTCAACACCCTGTGGATGCGCGCCCAGGACATGAAGCAGGATGGCAAGTTCTATGAGAGCGTCGAGCTTGCCCGCGCCATCACCCGCCTCCAGCCCCGCTTCCCCCAGGTCTGGGTCTTCCACGCCTGGAACCTCGCGTACAACATCAGCGTGATGACCCAGACGCCCGTCGAGCGTTGGAACTGGGTCAATCAGGGCATCCGCCTCATGCGTGAGGAAGGCATCCCCGCCAACCCCAACAACATGCTCCTGCACAAGGAACTTGCCTGGATTTTCCTGCACAAGGTGCAGGGAGTCACCGACGATGCCAATCCGATCTACAAGCGCGAAATGGCCAGGGAGTGGCAGACTGTGCTGGGCCCGCCCCCGCCCCGCACGCGTGAGGATAACGACCGCGATATCGCCATCGCCAAGTACGCCACCTGGCTCCAGGCCTTCGCGGACGCACCCATCACGTTCGACGAACTCGTGGAGCAGCAGCCAGCGGCCAAGCTCCTCGCCGAGCGCATCCGCACGGAACTGGGCGTTTCGCTCGATACGCGCCAGGAACGCATGCAGTTGCTTGAGCGCGTCGAACTGAACAATGCTTTGCGCACATCCACGCGCAGCGCCGTCTTCGATACAATTGCGGGTCCTAAGACCAAAGCCATGACAGCCATGCTGGATGATCCGCAGTTCAAGGATGTCTGGCCATCGTTCCTCCTGCACCTTCGTCGGCGTGTGCTGGTCGAGGATTACCAGATGGAGCCGGACCGCATGGTCCGCTATACCAGGAAGTATGGCCCGATGGACTGGCGGCATCCCGCATCACACGGCCTCTACTGGGCGGCCAAAGGCGTCGAAGAATCGCTCGAACTCGTCGATGGCCTCAACGATCGTCGTAGCGACTTTGACTTTGTCAATACCGACCGCATCGTGGTGCAGTCGATCCAGGAACTTTTCCGTTCCGGCGAGATGTACTTCGATTACAAGGCCTCGATGCTGGGGCAGTACACCATCCTGCAGGGCATTCCCAATCCGCACTTTGCCGACTCGTATGGTGCGGTTCTTGACGAAATGCGCATGCGCTCGTATGCCCGCGAGGGGGCCACCGGTAAACTCGTTAACATCAACAGGCAGTCCGCCGAGCGCGGCTTCAGCCAACTCTCCGCAGGCTACGAGAACTTCATGATCGATGTCACGCTCTTCTTTTATCGGCGCGGCGAGCGGGCCCGGGCAGAGAAGTGGCTGCGTGAGTTGCGAACCTTCGCGGATCAGAACCTCCACGATATGGAGACTCGCATCCAGCGATACTCTGACTTGGATATCTTCGCCGAAGAGGAAATCAAGGAATCCGCGACCCGCCCCAGCGTGATGATCAGCCAAGTCACCGCGTCGCTCATGGGTGCCTATGCCAGTGGCTTGTTGGGACGCGATTCGGACCTGTTCCTGAAACAGTTTGAGTTTGCCAAGCGTTGGCACGGCTACTTCATGCAGCAGCAGATTCACCGCACCGCCGTCAGCCGTGATGTCGGTCGCATGGCCCAACTCGACGAGGACTGGAACTTCATCGCGGGAACCATGTTCTACCAGTTCATGCAGACAGTGGGCATGAGTGAGGGAGCCTACAACGAAGATGCCCAGAGCGTCTATCTGGCCGCTCCCGACGAACTGCGTGTCTGGGTCTACGACGAACTGGTCGATGCCTACAAGCCAATGGTCGACGAAGAAGTCAAGGTCGGCGGCAAGCCCTTCGACGAACTTTTTCCCCAGCCCGAAGGCTTGAATGCGCATCGTGCGTATGTCCTGCGTGAGCTCGAACGCCGCGCTCCCAGGAACCAGAACGTCGAGCAGCAGTAACCTCTCCCCTTCCAGAGCGTTACTGAATGTCGCTGGCTTTTGCTGGGCGCTTCTGGCCACTCGCCTCACGATGCCCAAGCGTGTTCTCGGTCTCCCTTCATAGGCTTCCTGGCCCAAGCCACGAGAACCTTGTCCTATCCTCGCCCATGCTGGGACTGTTTGGCGGTGCCATTCTCGCCGCGGCGTTGCTGCTGTTTCTTGTCCAACCCATGGCGGCGAAGATCGTGCTGCCCAAGTTGGGAGGCTCGCCCTCTGTCTGGATCGGCAGCATGCTCTTTTTTCAGGCTGCTTTGCTGGCAGGATACTTCTATACCCACACTCTTACCACCCGCCTGCGTTTACAGGTCCAGATCGCTATTCACGCCATTCTGCTCCTCGCCGCCGCCTTCTCCCTGCCCCCGCCCACCGACATGCAGCCGCCTTCGGGTCAAGACCCGATGTTGTGGCTGCTTCAAACCCTTGCCATCACCGTCGGGCTTCCCTTCTTTGTCATTGCCACTACCAGCCCGCTTCTGCAACGCTGGTTCAGTTACACGGGCCACCCAAGCGCCAAGGACCCGTACTTCCTGTACGCCGCCAGCAACATCGGCAATATTGCCGGCCTGCTCAGTTATCCGCTGCTCCTCGAACCGTTCTTTGGGCTACGCAAGCAGACGTGGATTTTCTCGGCTGGATTTGGCCTGATGCTGCTGCTCGTGCTCGCTGCGGGAGCAGTCGCGCTGCGGCGCGCGGGCGGCATGGCGGGCGGAGCAACACCAGCAACCGACGAGATAACTCCAAAGGAGCGAATCACCTGGAAGCAGCGCGCCAACTGGACGCTCCTCTCTTTCGTTCCCAGCAGCCTGCTCCTGGGTGTCACGCTGCACATCACGACCGATGTCGGTTCGTTGCCGCTGTTGTGGGCGGCGCCCTTGCTGCTCTACCTGCTTAGTTTCGTGCTCGCCTTCTCTCCGCGCGTCAAAGTGGCGGCGCGCACCATCGGCCTCGCGATGCTCTGCCTGATGCTGGGCGTGGCTCTCACGATGCTCGACTCTGGGCTGCTGCCCAGTTGGCTCACCATGGCTGTCCACACCCTGACCTTCGGGGCCTGTGCCTGGATGTGCCACAAACTGCTCGCAAGCGCTCGCCCGGGGCCATCGGGACTGACCGACTTTTATCTGTGGCTCTCGGTTGGTGGCGTGTTGGGGGGCCTCTTTAACGCCCTGCTCGCGCCGCGACTCTTTACATTCGTTGCGGAGTATCCGATCGTGCTGGCCCTCGCCGTGATCCTGATTCCTACCAAGGTCGTCTCGACTCTCACGCAGGATTCTGTCGCGAAGGCCTCTCGCACTATCCTGGAGTGGAAGCCAATTGTGATCTCGCTCGCCTGTGCCCTCGTGATGGTTGGCTTGTTTCTCGCCATCGATGATCACATCATCACCAATGCCAGGAGCAAGGCCCCCTCGATTACCAATAGCCAAGTCAGCATCCTGCGTGTTCTACCAGCCATGGGCCTGCTCTGCGCTTGCCTGCTCTGGCTCGGGCCAAGGCGATCCGCCATCGTCTTTCTCTCCCTGATGCTCTCGACCCAACTCATCGTTGGGCGCACTGGGATTCTCCATCGTGAGCGAACCTTCTTCGGCGTGCATCGCGTCCTGGAATCTCCACGCGGCAGTTGGCGCACCCTCGTCCACGGCACCACCACCCACGGCATTCAACAGTGGAAACCCGAGAAGGAGCGTCTTATTCCTCGCGGCTACTACTCGGAGGTTGGTCCCGCTGGCGATGTCTTTGTTTCGCTCATCGAGCAAAGTCGTCTCAAGGATGTCGCTCTGGTAGGCATGGGCACGGGTGCCTTCGCGTGCTATGGCGAACCGGGCATGACGATGACCTTCTTCGAGATCGATCCCGCAGTCATCCACATCGCTGGCGACAAGAACTACTTCACATACATCTACCAGAGCCAGGCGAAAGTCGGATATGTTGAGGGCGATGGACGCATCACCGTCGCAGAGCAACCCGAAAACTCTTACGACCTCATCGTTCTCGATGCGTTCTCCTCTGATGCCATTCCCACCCATCTCCTGACCCAGGAAGCCGTCCAGTCTGCGTACCTCCCCCGCCTTCGTCAGCGCGGCCTGCTGCTCTTTCATATCAGCAACAACTTCTTTGATCTCTCCGGTCCGCTTGCCAGGATCGCTCAGTCACTGGACCTCACTGTGCTCATGCGCGACGACCCGGGCCTCGCCGACGATGTCGAGCAACGCACCGGCTACCTTGGTGGGACATGGGTTGTCATGGCCCGCGACCCCGCCGATGCCGAGCACTTGCTCAAAGTGCCCGGCTGGGCCCTGCTCTCGGTTCCGGCGGGGCAGAAACTCTGGACCGACGACGAGGCAAACCTGCTCAGCGTGATGAGGTTTCGCAAGTAGTCCGCTCCCTCGAGGCCCCGCATGCCAGCCAACCCATCACCATTCTCTTCTCTCGCCAGTCTCCGCGAAGCCCATCGTGTGCTCGATGGCCTGCTGGGCAATGCCGATGCCGTTGCTCGCATTGATGCAGCAGTCTCAGCACTCGCCCAAGCCTTTTCTCGCACCAACAAGGTTCTCATCGTCGGCAATGGCGGCAGTTGCTGCGACGCCGCCCACTTTGCAGAGGAACTCACGGGCCGATTCCGCAAGGATCGCCCGCCGCTCCCCGCCCTTGCCTGTGCCGATCCAGGCTACCTCACATGCGTCGCCAACGACTATGGCTTTGACCACGTCTTTTCCCGCTGGATCACCGCACTCGCCAGGACCGGCGATGTCGTCATCATCCTTTCTACCAGCGGCAATTCCGCCAATTGCCTCAAAGCCGCAACCGCTGCGAAAGATGCTGGCGCACACACGATCGCCCTGTTGGGCAAAGGTGGCGGCCAACTTGCCGGGCTTGTCGATCTTTCTCTCATCATCCCGGGCGAGACCAGCGATCGCATCCAGGAAATGCACATGCTCATCCTGCACATTCTCGTCGAGGGTGTTGAACACGCGATGGGGCACGTATGATGAAAATCAATCCTGAGAATTGACGCGAAGAACCTATAGTTCGAACAAAGGAGTTCCCACTATGCCCGGCAACACATACAGCTTCCTTGGCCTGCTCCACCTGATTCTCTGGATCATCGCAGTCGTCGACATCCTCAAGAGCAACAAGACCCTGCCCATGAAAGTGCTTTGGATTCTGATCGTCCTGCTCCTGCCGGTCGTTGGCCTGATTCTCTACTTCCTGCTGGGTCGCGGCAAGTAAATCTAATTGAATCCAAGGGCCTCCAATTGAATCATTGCAGCAGTTGGTCCTTGGCCAGCCTCTGATACATGTCGCACCGCTTCATCAGTTCCGCGTGTGTGCCCACGTCCACGATTCGTCCCTCATCGAACACAACAATCCGATCGCAATGCACCACCGTGCTCAGCCGATGCGCGACCACCACTGTCGTGCGTCCCTTCGCAAACTCCGTCAGCGCATCGGCGATCCGCGCCTCGCTCTCCGCATCGACCATGCTGGTCGCCTCATCAAGAATCAGGATCGCAGGATCGCGCAGAATCGCCCGGGCGATCGCGATCCGCTGGCGCTGCCCGCCCGACAGACTCAGTCCCTGTTCCGCCACCGATGTCTCATATTGCATGGGCAGGAGCGTGATGAACTCATGGGCCCGAGCCTTGGTCGCCGCTGCTACGACCGACGAATCGTCGGTGTGCACACCCGACGCTCCATACACGATGTTGGCCCGGATGTTGCCGCGAAAGAGCACGGTTTCCTGCGTCACAACCCCGATCTGCGCCCGCAGGCTCCGCACGCGCACGCTCGCAATGTCCACCCCGTCGATGAGCATGCTCCCGCCCCGACCATCAGGAAGTGCATCGGGATCAAACATCCGATTGAGCAGGCTGAGCGCCGTGGTCTTGCCGCTGCCATTTGGTCCGACAAACGCAACACGCTCCCCATGCCGGATCGTGAGGTTGATCCCGCGCAACGCTGGTTCCACCCGTCCCGGATACGTGACTTGAACCCTGCGGAACTCGATCGTTTTGGTGTGGCGTGCCAGGCTGGGCAGCCCGCGTTCGTGCCCGCTCTCGGGCTCGAGCAGTATCAACTCGCGCAGTCGCTCCGCCGCGGGCGTGCTGGTTTGGATATCGTGAACGAGCGCAGTCAGCGGCTTGAAACTCGCCCCCGCAACCGCGAGGCACAGGATCGCCATCACAAAGTTGCCCGGGCTGACCTGCTGATTCAGGATCGCCTTTGCCACGACCAGTGTCATGAGGCTGAGCGCAATCAGCGTGATCGTTTCCGTCAGGGGGCTGGCGATCGCCCGCGCCGTGCGTACACGATTGAGTTCCTTAAACACACGCTTGTTCACCCGATGGAACCGCCCGCTCTCAAACGCTTCCGCGTCATGCGCCTTGACCACCCGCAGCGCCTGCAGCGATTCGGTCGCAACCCCAAGCAACTCTCCCTGCCCCTGAAGCGCCCGCTCGCTGGCCCTGCGAATCTTCTTCCCCAACTTGCGGATGATCGTGTACAGCAGGGGCGTCACCAGCAACGCAACCCCGCTGACTTTCCAATTCAGCAGGAACGCCGCGCAAAACGCTGCTAACCCCTTGCTCGCCTGCAGCAGCGTCTTGCTGAGCAAAACGTTGAGGCCGTTCGCCAACTGATTGCTGTCGTTCATGATCCGTGCCACCGCGTCCGTTGGCCCGGTCGTCACGATCGTCCGCAGCGGCGCACGCAGCACGGCTTGAAACGCTCGCCTGCGTGCTGCGGTGATTGTCCGATTGACCACCGAGAGCGAGATGTACTGGTGCAGGAAGGTCGCAACCGCCCCGATGATCGTCAGCACGACCAGCCCGCCCATGATCCAGGCCAGGCTCTCGAACGGATCGGTCGGCAAACTGGCAATCGTCGGTTGCGGAACCAGCAACCACCGTGCTGCGCCAATTGTCTTCGCAGACTTCTCGATGCTGGTATTCCAATCCATCGCCAGCGCCTGCATATTGCTCTGCTGTTGAAGTATCGTCTTGAGCACAGGCGTGGTGCCGACCAGCCCCACACCCAGGCATGCCGCGGAAATCACCGTGAGCAGGAGCGTCGCCGCGATCTGCGCCCGGTAGCGGAGCATCGCTCGTGCAAAGGCCCAGAATGCGTTGGGATTGCGGCGCAGCACTTCATCGCCTTGTCCCCTGGTTCCGAATTGGTCACGCCGCACCATGAGTGCTATTGAAGGCCGCCCGCAGAGCCAAAGAAGTGCTAAAGAAAGACAAAGGGGCCGATCCGTGCGAATCGGTCCCTTTCTGTCATGGCGACCTGTCAAGGCGAAATGATGTCCATGATGTAGCCCATGATGTAGCCCAGGATGTAGCCCAAGTGGTGGTCGTACTCGGGCTTAGCCCGAGGTTCCCGGTGCCGCGCCAATCGTGTCCGGACTGCTCAACTGCAGCAGCGTGTTGATCGCAGAGCCATTGGACAGGACCGTGCGTGCCAGGCGCGTGTCGTCGCGGAAGAAACCAACCAGACCGGGCGTCACGCCCTCCACGCCAGTGGGCGCACTCAACCCGCTCACAATGATCGAGTACGAACGGAACTGCGCTCCCGAACCGATCTTGGTCAGTACCTGCTGCTGATTCTGCGTGCTGATCTCCACCCGAGTACGGGGCAGGATCGCCGCACTCGACGCAACAATTCTCACGCCGTCGCTGAACAGATATTCCACACGCACGTTGGTCGTGTCGCTCGAGAAAGGATTGAAAATACTGACCGTCTCGCGGAAACCGTTTGTCCCGTTGGTCGGGTCAAACGTTCCAGCAAAAATCGTGCCCGAAGCGATATTCGTGTCAAACATGGTCGACGCGCCGTCGACGCGGCTGTCGCTCGCAACGTTGCGGTTTGCAGTCGGAATCCACGTGTACTGAGCCGCAATCGGCACCGTGCCGGAGTTGTAAAGCACGGTCGCTGGCTGTCCATCGCTGAGCCCAAAGCCCACGTCCACGCTCGCGCGCGAGCGGGCCAAGAGCGTGACCGACTGGTTGGTCGATGTGCCATCGTTGCGATAGATCGTGAGATTGACGCTGGTCGATGTCGCCGTGGGGTTGTAGAGCGCAACTTCGCCCTTTCCGTCCGTGCTTCCCAGCACTTGCGCGATGCCGCCCACGATCGCCCCGCCGCCCGCAAACCCATTGACCAAGTACCCGGGCAGTGATGTCCGCGACACATTCTCGCCTTCCGCCGCGAGATCCCAATCCGTGAGTGAGACACCAATATCCTGGGTCGATCGGATGCGGGCTGACAAGAATCCCTCGGCCAGCGCCTGCTCATCTACGGCAAACCCGCCCCGCCGATAGGCGTTGAGTACTAGGTTGAAAGTGCGTGGACCTTCGGGCGTCACGAAATCGATCGTGACGGCGGTATCGGTCGAGTTGGGGTTCCAGAACGTCAGGAACTCCTTGGAGAGCGGATTCCGCTCGATCCGAGGGAAGGCCCACTCCCGCTTCTGCTGCGTCGAAAGGGCCGTCAAGTTGATGAATGCCTCGCCCGTTGACGCGTTGAAGTCATTGCGAGTTATGTCTGCGGTCAGTGGCAGTTCATCGGTCACGTTCTCGGCAAAGGCCGTCTTGAGAACCAGCGAGTATCCCTCTTCAGCTCGTACCGGCGAGACAAACCCAGCCTCGCCGCGAACAGAAATGCGAATCTGTGACCGCGTGTTGCCCGTCAGGGTGCCCTCTGCAATCACACGATCTCGGGCCCCAGTCTCGAAACTCGTGTTCTTGCCCGACACTTCGTAATGCGCGATCAGTTGGTACCGGGCCGCGACATTGTTGGGGTTGTAGAGGTCCACTGTTTCGGTCGTGAACTCGCTGCGCCATCCTTCGGGTGCCACTTGCTCGATCGTGAAGAAGCCGGGCACCTCCGCGGCCTTGACGACCTCTGTGTTGATGATCGTGGCGAGGGCGTTCTCTCGTACGCCCGAACTTGTGTTGTACGAACTGGTGGTGGGCACACTGCTGAAGAGGGTCTGTGTTCCCGCGAACGCCGCGTCTTGCGACAGGTCGGTGATTGAAAGGTTGCGAATCGCCAGCACATTGTCCCAGCCTTGGATCACGCGACCAAAGACCGCATACCCGTTGGGATCGACACCGCCAGGGCCAAGGGGGGCGGTGTTATCAACCGTATTGATGAAAAACTGGCTCGTGGCCGAGTTGATCTGATTCGTGCGGGCCATCGACAGCGTGCGTTCTATGTTGGGACGGTTGTACTGAAGCACGATCGGGGCATCGGTGTCGATGGATGAATAGCCCGCGTCGTTGGAGTAGGCAAAGCCGCCGCCTTGCAGCACGTCGATCTGGGCTCCTTGTGAACCAAGGCGCACCGAGCGATGGAAGAACGTCTCACTGAACCGACCCGAGCGAACATAGTTCAGGAAGTTCGAGACTGTTTCAGGTACCACGGAGTTGAACAATTCGATGTCAAACTCGCCAAAGTTGGTCTCAAACCGCACTACCGAGTTGTTCTCGTCTTCGAGTTGCGACAGCGTGGGTAAGGGTGACGTGGACAGGAGTGTTCGCTCTTCAAGCCGGTCCAGCGAACTGGTGGCGCGAGCATCCACGTCGCACCCCAGCATGGTCCGAACATGGCGGCGAAGCACGCGACCCACGCTCGACAGACTCCATGAACGACCAAGAACAAAATGGATAGATGGCGAAGGAATCACGACGGAAGACTCCTGAGTTTCGTGAACTGATCCGAAACGCGGCTATTAAAACGGGACTAGCAAAACTGGGCCAGCAAAACTGGGTTGGTAAAGCAATTCGGAAACCGGGGAACGCTCGGGCCCGCGTCACGCGGTACCAATCCGGACGGGCACATGCTGGTCATGCCCGCATTACCACAAGGTAAGCGTAGGGGGCAGGCCGTCGCTGGGCGATCAATCACCAACCAACGCCCGACCACTCGCGCCGTGCTTCCATCATCGACTCTGGGTCTAGGAAGAGCCAGGGTCAATTGAGGACATCCCCTGATGAATATTCGACACTTCGCACTACGCAAGTTCCATTTCGATTCCATATACTTCACACAATATGGATGGATCGAATCGCCCCGGGGCTCCGCTCGTCAACCACGCGCATGCCAATGGCACCCTCCAAGATCGCCTGATGGAAGCCAAACTGAACCACGATCGTGTACCAGCGCACGAATCGCGTGGCGAGGCGGGCGATCCATGGCGCATCGCGGTCGTTATTCCCGGATACAACCGGCGCGAAGACCTCGAAAAACTCTTCGTCGACTTGGGCCGCCTCGATCTTCGAGGCATCACCCTCTGGTGCGTGCTGGTCGATAACAACTCGCCCACGCCTCTCAACACCATCAAGACCCCGCCCCATGTGCTGGTCGAGCATTATCGTCTCAACGAGAACACGGGCGGCGCGGGCGGCTTCTCCCGGGGCATGGCCCGCGTCCTCTCTGGAGAAGGCGTTTCAGCGCAGTTCCCGCCCCCCGACTTTCTGTGGCTCCTCGACAGCGATGTACGCGTCGCGCGCAAGAGTCTTTACTATCTGGTGCGCACGCTCGTCAAGCATCAGAATGTCTGCGCCGCAGGCAGTGCTCTCGTCGACATCGTGAGCAAGGTCACCTATGAAATCGGCGGCAGAATGGAGCCCAAGAACGGGTTCTTTGTGCCCGCCGCGCGGGGCGATGTGGACAAGCGGCGCATCATCGATGCCCACTATCTCGCCGCGTGCAGCACGCTGGTGCGACGTGAAGCCGTCGAGAAGACCGGCCTGATGCCCGACATCTTCATCCACGGCGACGATGTCGAATGGATGCTCCAGATGCGTAAGAAGACCGGCCAGCGCATCGTTGCCGTGCCCCGCAGCAAGGTTGGCCACCCCTTGTGGAACCGCAAGTTCCAGACCTGGGTTCGGTATTACACCACGCGGAATGCGTATGCCCCCATTGATGTGATGGGGTATGGCCCCATGACCCGATTCCGTCGCGCGCTCGTGGATGTCCTTCGGGCTGCGGGCCAGACCATCACGGGCATGGACGAACTCGCAGAGTTACATCTTGAAGGCCTCGAAGATGCCGCCGCGTGCAGGACCGTGGGCCATCACATGAAGGGCGGCATGGGTCCGATCATCCAAAGCACCAAGGTGCGCCCCTACAGCGAACTTGCCGATGCTGTGCGTGAGGAGATGGGCAAGTTTGACACCAACGCAAGTCTGTGGGTACATCCCCTGATGTTCCTCCGTGCCAAGGACCTGCCAGGCAGCAAGCAGCAGTTTGAGTTGTTGGGAGTGAAGAAGCCCGCCGACTGGAAGTACTGGCACCGGCGCAGCCTGGGCAGCCATCCCAAAGGTGATATCTTCAAAGCGGTCTGGCGTGGCTTGACGGGCCAGCACGCCGACGTCGCGATCATTCCCACCGGCGTGCCCAGCGGTTGGTTTCGCGGCAACGCGCTTTTCCTCCTCACCGTCGATGGCTTCCAGATTCGGCGCGTCAAGAGCACGCAACGCATGGGCAAGGCCATCGGGAGCGTGATCCGAGGAATGAAAGCCGCCATCGGCTGCGCCCGCCGTCCGCGCACGATTCACGACCTTCCCAAGCCGCCCGCACGCACCACACCGATTCCAGCTGCTTGGCCCAAAGCCGCCAGCCACGCTCCGCACGCTTCCGTCGCAATGATGATGCACGATCATGTTCACACCAATGTTTACGCCAATGGCCGCATGCCCGAGGCGACTGGTGTGTCGCGTTGAGATGGACGAGATGCCTGAGATCGGTCAGACCATGAACGTTACCGTGTGAGACAGTCAGTACCGCGTGTCACATTCGGGATGAATTGCCCGCGAGCGTCACCAGCCCCATGCCCACGCTGAGCGTCATCATCCTCAGCCACAATCGACGCGATGCCCTGCTGCGCACGCTGACCGAGTTGTTCGCGCTCACAAGCGTGGACCATCAGGGTTCTTCGCCCGCTATCCCAGCCGATTTTCTGGAACTGATTGTGGTCGATAACGCCTCAAAGGATGGCACTGTCGAACAGGTCCGCGTGCAGTTTCCCGTGGCGATTTACCCAAACTTAGTGCTGCTTGCACTGCCCGAGAATGTTGCGATCGAGGGGTTCAATCTCGGGGCGGCGCGCGCATCGGGTCAATACCTGCTGATCCTCGACGACGATGCCTGGCCCGACCGGGACAGCTTGGGCCATGCCCTGAACCTGCTCGAACAAGAGCGGTCCATCGCTGGTGTCGCGTTGCTGCCCGTCCACCCTCGCACCAACACGCCCGAGTGGCGATTTGCTGCGAGCGCGGGCGATCAATTGATCCGCAGATTTCCTGTCTTCGGATGTGCCAATATCGTGCGCGCCAGTGCTTGGCAGGCGGTTGGTGGCTATGAGCGTGAGTTTTTGCTCTATCGCAACGACGTAGATCTTGCGCTCAAGTTGCTCGGTGCGGGCTTTGATGTTGCGCACAATCCGGGATGGTTTGCGTGGCACGACAGCCCGGGCGCGACGCGCAAGAGCGATCGATGGCTGCGGCTGGCGACGCGGAACTGGGTCTGGCTCGCGCGCCGGCACGCGCAACGCTGGTGGCAACTCCTACTGGCGATCGGGCTGCACATTCCCTGGACAATCCGTGAAGCGGGGTTGAGCGCATCGCGCCTTGGCCTGGTGTGGGCGGGGCTGAGCGATGGTCTGCGCACATCACCACCTGGGCTACCAAATAGCGTGCGTCGGTCTGATGCGCTGTGGCGACTGATTGGCATGCAAGTGCGTACAAAGTACTCGCGTCGCGTCTCTATCAAGCATTCTTGAGCAATGTCAGCGGAGACTTTCCTTCGCGCATGCACTTTCGAATTTCTGCAAGCCGCGCCAGCGAAGCCTTGGCATGGCCATTCTGAGCAACCAGCCCGCCCGTAGGAATTTCCGCGCTCAGGTGCGGCGGCGTGTCGTACAGATCGTGCCAGCAGACACCCTGCACGTAGGGCTTGGAGCAAATGATGCTCATGGCCTGCGTCATCCAGTTCGCCTGCGTCGCCTCGCTCCAGGGCGTGCGCCAATTGCCCGGCTCGAAAGGCTCGGTTGCTTCTGCGCCGACGCGCGGGACGAAGGGCGTGGGCACAATCGCGGTGCTGGGTACGCCGACGGCATTGACGAAGATGGGCTTCTCGAGCGCGGCGAACCGATCCAGCATCGAAGACAGGCTCATCAGGTCGCGCGTCGACAGCCCCGGCTCGGCATGGCCCATTTGGAGCCGCAGCGCGATCGCATCGATGGGCAGGCCGGTTGTCAGCACTGCCTCGGCGTACATAAAAGGCGGAATGCTCCGCTTGTTGGTGACGAGATACTCGCCCCAGGGCTGCTGCAATTCAATCTGCAGTTTCGCTGTGGGGTGCAGTTTCTTGACCAGCATCACCGACAGGCGCGTGAGATCGAGAATCTGCTCGAATGAAATCTTGAAGTTGGTGTTGACGTGCAGCCCGGAGACCACGGTCCAGCGTGACACCGTCTTTCGATAGCGTGTCACCACCGCCTGCACATGTTCAAAGACCAGGTCGCGCAGGGTGTCGTAATCGTTCTCCCAGATGAACAACCAGTCGGGCGCACTGCGGGGACGGAAGTCTACGACCGGGCCGCCAATCACCGGTAGTTTCGCAGTGCGTATGGCCCACTCGATCCACTTGTCGGTGGATGTCCAGTTGTACTTGCCCTCGACCGGCTCCATGTCGCTCCAGCGCATGGGCATGGTGACAAAGTCGCAGCATGAGATCGCGGCTTTCTGTAGTGGTTCGGAGATCGCCTGGGGAGAGATCGCACAGCCCACGGCGGGCAATCCCGCCACTGTCGTGTGTCCCGAGCCGGGAACGACCACCGGCGCGTGGTTGCTGGGTGCGTCGAGTTTGGCCTTCACGACATGCTGCACGGCTGCCTTATACCCCTCGCCCGTCTGCCGCTGTTTGAGTTGGCGGACTGACTGCACCAGCGATAGTTCTTCGCCGGCTTCGAGTGCCAGGGCGAGGGCCTGTGCCGCCGCGGCGTTAGCATCGCGGCTCATGCCATGGACCGAGGAACCGCTTTTGCTGAGAGAGCGCTGCGTGACCAATGCGTCGGTGAATCGAGCCCGCGCGAGGTCGAACTGCTGCATGATCGGGTGATCGCTGGGCAGTTCGGAGAGTTGCCAGTCTTCCAGCTTGTTGAGGAACTGCATGATCTGACGCCTGGCCAGTTCGATCATGAGCATGTAGGGCTGTGCCCGATCGGGCAGCAGCGTCGTGTGGAGCGTGAGCAGGCCCATGGACGGGGATTGGCCACCCGGCATGAGTTTGGAGAGGTGCTCGGGTAGTTCGGGGCGAGGAACCTCGATCTGGACCGCCAGACCGACAGTGGTGTTGGTCTGTTTTTCCGCCCGCACCATTCCATCGACGAGTTCCACCGTTCCCTGCGTGGGCACCTCATCTGGCCCCACCAGGAAGGCATGGCGAGGCGGGAAGTGTTGCACATCCACGCCGTCATTATGGAAGACGATAAAACTCAACATGAGCAGGCATTGTTGCTGGGCTGGGCGATCCGGGGCGTGCCATGCTGTATGAATTAGCAACCTTGAAAAGCGAGGATCGAGAAGGTTTATTTTTTATGTCCAGCCCCTACGGGTGGTCTGATGGATAGTTGTAGCCCCAAAGCGGCACTTCGCACGAATATGCTCCAGCATGACTGTTGCCGTCACCGAATCCGCCCTGAATCTCCCGGGCCTACGGCGCGGGAAGGTACGAGATGTGTATCAGTTGCCCGCCAGCATGCTGACCCCCGAAGGGGTTGCCAAGGCCCGCGAACGCGGAGCGAGCGAACTTCTCCTGGTCGTGGCGAGCGATCGCATTTCGGCCTTTGACGTGGTGCTGCCCACGCCAATTACGGGTAAGGGCCGACTGCTCACGGACTTGTCGTTGTTCTGGCTGCGTGCTATCGAAGATCGCGGCATCTGCCGGACGCACCTGGTTTCGAGCGATGTGAACGATCTTGGCGATGAGGTGTTTGCGAACAGTCCGCAGCCGCGTGAGGCGTTTCGCGGACGCATCATGATCGCCCAAGCCGCGAAGGTTGTGCCCATTGAATGCGTGGTGCGCGGATATCTCGAAGGCTCGGGCTGGAAGGAGTATCAGGCAACCGGCAGCGTGTGCGGCGTGAAGTTACCCCTGGGGCTTGGTCAGTGTGATCAGTTGCCGACGCCGATTTTTACGCCTGCCACCAAGGAAGAACTGGGCAAGCACGACGAGAATGTGTCGTTCGAACGCGCCAGCGCGATCGTGGGAGAACTCTTGATGCGCCATCTGCGCGAACTGTCCCTTGCGATCTACGGGTTGGCGACGACCCACGCCAAGCAACGCGGCATCATCATCGCGGACACCAAGTTTGAGTTTGGAATTGTCGGTGGTCCGTCACTGACAGGCGGCGTTCCAGAAGTAATCCTGATTGATGAAGCCCTGACACCAGACAGTTCCCGCTTTTGGCCAGCAGCCTCGTACAGCCCGGGCCGACCCCAGGCAAGTTATGACAAGCAATATCTGCGTGAGTACTTGGAGACACTGGTGGCCAAGGGCTCGTGGAACAAGCAGTCGCCTGGGCCAGTGCTGCCCGCCGCTATTGTGGACGCGACGAGGGCGAAGTACGAGGAAGCCAGGCGTGCTTTGGTGTGAAGCAGGTTTGTTTACGGGCCATGGAGTTACTGACCTTCGGGCGCGTTCGCAACATCCTCACTGGGCTGCATGGCATCAACGGCATCATTGGTCTTAGTGCCCGCCATCCCCGTCGTGCCGCCCACGGTTGCCATTGCAGTTTGCAGCGCGCCCGAGAGGTCCAGTGCCCAGATGTTGTCCGTGCCATCGCGATTGCTCACGAAGTAGAGCCGGTCGTTCTTTGTCCATGATGGAGAGAGAGCAGAGCCGGCTCCAGTGGTCAGGCGAACCTGACCCTCGCCCTGAGCCGAGACCATGTACAACGCTGCGTGCGGGCGAACATCGGGGTTTCGCTCCGATTCGACGCTGGGCTGGCGGCGTGAGAACGAATCCAGGGGTACCTGGGCGTACACGATCCATTCACCGCTGGGGCTCCACGATGGGTTTATGAGCGCCGCCTCGGCGGAACTTGCAACCTCCGTGTTGTTGCCTGCCTTGCCCTGGGCGTAGTCAAGCGTCCACAGGCCAAAGCTCTTGCGGCCGCGCTCGCGGCCCAACTGGTAGAGGATGCGATCGCGACCATCGGTGCCGGTGCTACCAACCGGGCTCCACTGCGGGAAGAGGCCATAGCCGATGAAGTTCGCGGAGTCGGGGTTATCCAGGCTGCCAACCCACATTTCCCAGCGTCCTGAGGTGCTGCCCATGCGGGAGTAGACCAGGTGCGTGCCGTCGGGCGACCAGCTTGGCGCGATCTCGTGCTCGACACCCTGGGTCAACTGCACGGCCTTGCCCCCCGTGATGGGCATGACGAAGATGTCCCAGTTGCCGGAGCGATCGCTTGCGAAGGCGATCATGTCGCCATTGGGGCTGATTCTGGGCATCATGTCCTGAGCAGGGTCATTGGTCAGGCGAGTGGTGACACGAGAATCGACGCGCTTGACATAGATGTCGCTGGTGGCGCGGTGCTGCGTGCTGGAATAGGCCAGCATGGTGCCATCGCGCGACGGGCTGGGGTCAAAGTCGCTGCCCTCTTCTGCATAGGTCATACGCGCGACGTTGATCGTGCCTTCTTCGGATTCTGAGGTTTCGATGCGGGTGGGGTTGAGATCAAGGCCCGAGGTGTTGAGGCCCTGTGCGCGGCTTGGATCCTTGGGGGCGGCGGCTGGTCCCGTCTGGAACTGAGCCTGCGATACTTGATTTGCCTCGCCCATCGCCATGGCGATGGAAGGGGTGGTCGCTGGCATCTTGGGTGTGAACGTTACTGCCGGACGGGGGCTGGCTTCAACGCGTTGGGTTGTGTCCCGCGCGATGGCCTTGGGCGCGTCGGGCTTGGTCAGGCTGAACGCCATGGGCCTTGGGATGGGCGTGTTGGGGTTCACGGCTTCGTTGCGACGGGCGGCGCAACCACCGATCGTTCCACCCGCGCAGATTACAAGCATGAGGCCAACCGACGTCACAGAGTTCCAGCGCATGGCAATCTCCAAGGGGCTTCACAGTGAACTTCAATGGTCGGAGCGGGAAGTTTTTTCCCGGGAAACAAACCTCCGACGTCTCTCGCGGGGTATCGGGCCAGCCTCCCGCCCACGTCGCGCCGCTTGCACAAGCACCGGTACAGCCCTAGGACACGAGGCCATCTGCAACGCCTGCGCGGGCGAAGTAGGTCCGGAATCCGCTTGATTCCCCTTTGCATTCTCCGAAACACCCCGACCGAGCGGACGTATAAACCATCGATCTCTATGCACCACACCCCTCGCCGACCAATCCGACACAGGCCGCCATCGAGCTTTCGTGCCGCCGTGCTTTCAACTATTCTGGCTGCGGGCGCGGTCTCTTCCTCGATGTCCGGCTGCTCTCGTGAGGAGTTCAATCAGGACACGCCCGAAGCGACCATTCTGGCCGCACGTCAATTTGTTGAGACACAGCAGGCAGAGAAGTTGCCGAGGCTGATCTATGCCGAGTCGCCCGAACTCCGCAAGTTCTACAACACGCTGGGGCGCATGCTGGGGCACACCGAAGAACTCGCCCTGGAGATTCAGCAGCGATTCCCCGACGAGATCCAGCAACTCACGGCTCGGGCCGAGCAGCAGGCCAAGGAGGGCAAGCCCACGACACTGATGGGACAGATCGCCCGTCAGGCGCAGCGTTCTGGCGCGCTCACCGGTAATCGCCAGCGCAACCGTCGTCAAGGTCCACCTTCGACCGAAGATCGCCAGGCGTTCAATGATGCCCTGACGCGTTTTTTCGCCGACCCGTACTCGGTTTTGCGCGAGAGCGAGGGGAATCTTACGACCCAGCCCATGACCGAGGACATGGTCGCGTTGCTCTGGGATAAAAAAATGATCCTACCGCCCCTGGGCATGGTCATGCAGCGGGGTGAGGACGGCAAGTGGTACTTCGTGCTGCCCACCAGCATGGCGGGTGTCAAGGACTTCATGCCCAAGAGCAAGGAGCAGTTCGAGATTGCCGGGGCGCTGATGGCGGTGCTCGACAAGGTCGTGGTCGACTTGCGCAACGAGGTTCGCGGCGGACAACTCCAGACACTCGAAGCCGTCTCGCGTCGGGCCGGAGAGATGACATTCCTCCCCGCAGTCCTCACGTTCTACGCCTATAGCAAACTCCGCGACGAGCAGCGAAAGGCGGACAGCGCTGCTGCGCAGCCCGCGACCGCCACGCAGGCTGCCACACCCATCCCCACTCCCACACCCGCCCCCGACAACAAGTAGCCCCTGATGCAAATCCTAAAGATTGAAGTCCACCAGATTGAAAGTCGGGAGTCGCCTCGTCGCTTGGGTACCATGCCCGCTCATGGGCGATTGTCCTGACAACTTTGCGAGCCGAGCGGCGACAGCCCCCGGCGGAATCGTCCATCGCATCCGCCTTGCACTCTGCGCTGGCCTCCCCTCGACGTTGATGGCCTGCGTTCCCGCACAGTTTGCATTGGCGCAGACCATCTCGCCCACGGCACCATCGCAGCAAATTGCCGATGCGCCGCCCCCTCTGTCCACAAAGCCCTGGTCGGCAGCATGGGGCATGATGGCGGTTGATGGCGAAGCCTCGTTCCAGGCGGATCGGGTACGGACGTGGCAGGATCCCACCAGCCTGGAACAGTCGGCGAAGCGTGTGATCCTCGAAGGCAACGTTCGGATTCGTCTGGGTAATACCACGCTGATCGCGAGTCGAGCGGTGGCGTGGGTTCTCGTCGAGGTATCAGACGGGGCGAATCCAGAGCAGCGGCTTGCGGTGTTCATCGTTCTGGATGAGGTTGGCACGCCTGCGGATGCTTCGGGCACCGGACTTTCAGGCGGGGGCAATTCGGGCAGCATTATCCACGCCTCGCGTTTGCCGGTTCGCGCGGTGGTGCGTGCTTCCGATATCGCGATCACTGCACTCGTCAAGGAAGAAGGCGAACCAGACAAAGCCGAACGCAAGGAATGGAGCGAACTGTCTGACTGGTCAGCATCGGCACTGGCACGCTCGTTGGAATCGACACGTCGCGAGCCCGTCCGTGCGTTCGTTTTTCAGCCTGCTCTGGCAAACTCATTGCCCGATGCTTCGCTTTTCCATCCACAGCGATTTCGTGCGATGGTGCCCGGGCAAGACCAGGCACGTTCGCGCATTGCCACAACCGCCGCCATCACTGCGCCACCAATTACTCCATCGGTTACGTCACGAGTTGCGACGCCCGCACCAGTCACGCCACCCGATGGTCAGCGGGCCCGGTCATCACCAATTCCTGGCACCCAATCGCAAGTTCAGTCCTCCTCGGCTGGTGGCCCGGTGGGAAGTCCGGTCGGCGGCACGATCGCGCCCAACGCGCTGTTCGCGAAGTCTGGGATGTTAACTTTTTCCGCAGGGCACATCGCGGTGTTGACTAGCGGGCCCGAGCCGGCAGTGATGCTCTCGGATGGATTGACGTTTTTGTACAACGACGCGACATCGGGCAGGCTGTTGCAAGCCCGTGCCCAGCGGGCCGTGCTCTTTCTCGCGCCCGAGAAGGGTGCTGCTCCGTCCACTGCACTCGCGACCGAGTTTGGGGCCGAGCAGGTACTGGGCGTGTATCTTGAAGGGGACGTGCAGATCACGGATGGGGACTTGAAGCTGCGGGCACGCGAGGTGTACTACGACCTCGCCGCGAATCGCGCGGTCATGCTCGACGCGACTTTCTTCTTTGTCGAGCCCACACGCAATCTGCCCTTGTACATCCGCGCCAAGGAGATTCGCCAGGAGTCCACGCGACAGTTCACCGCCAATCAGGTGCGATTCAGCAACACCGCATTCTTCGAACCAGAGCTGGGCATCGGTGTCAGCACGGCGACGCTCGAGCGCCGGGAGAGGCCCCGCGTTGCACAGTCGGGCGAGGATTCGAGCAGCCAGCCCATCACGCAAGCGCAGCGAGCCGAGCGCGAGGCGATGTATACATATCTGACGGCGAGCAACGTGACGCTGCGTGTCAACGATGTGCCGTTCTTCTGGTGGCCCAGCTACTCGGGCGATCCGGCCCAGATGCTTCTCAAGGACATCCGTTTCGAGAATCGCTCGGGTAGTGGCGGCGCAGCACGCGTGCGATGGAACGCGACCAACCTGCTGGGCCTGGGCGATGTCGAAGGACTGAGCCTGGACTTGCAGACCGATTACTACCTTGAGCGCGGACCCGCGCTGGGCACACGAGCGACTTGGGAGACAGCGCGTCATCTGGGCGGTCTCACGGCATATGGCGTGCTTGCCGACGAAGGACAGGATGTTCTCAAGAGTGGCGAAACCAAGCAACAGAACGGGGACTTCCGAGGCGTCGTCACGATTGAGGATCGCTTCCGCATCAACGACATGTGGACGGTGCTTACGCAGGGCGCGTACATCAGCGACGAAACCTTCATCGACGGATTCTTCGATGATGCGGGCCAGAGCCAGCGCGAGTTTACGAATCGCCTGCGAGGCGAGCGGACCCGTGACAACACGCAACTGGTGATCGAGGCACGGGGTTCCTTCAACGACTTTCTCGCCAACGAGTGGCTCTTGCAGAGTCAGGGCTACTCAGTGACGAAGTTGCCAGAGGTCTCGTATGTCAGGCAGGCCGACAATGTCTTCGAGGGCTTGCCGGGCGTGCTGACGTACTTCAGCGAGTATCGGGCCGCGAACCTTCAACTGGCCTTTGATCAGGTGGCGATGAACCAGCGCGGCTTTTCGAGCGCGTTCCTGTCGCAGCGCGTCTTCGGCGTCGATCCCGATCAATCGCCCGCAGACGGGCTGGCGGCCCAGGGCCTGACCGAGGACTTGATCACGCGATTCGACACGCGCCACGAACTGGTGGCCGCGTTGCAAGCCGGTCCCATTCGATACGCGCCCTTCGCGGTCGTGCGAGCAACCGCCTATGACGACGACTTTGAGGGGTATTCCTCCACGCCTGGCGGCAACGACAACGCACGCGTCTGGAGCAGCATTGGCATGCGGGCCAGCACGACGATCGAGCGCGTTCACGACGCGGTCGATTCGAGGTTTCTTGATATCCATCGCCTGCGACACATCATCGAGCCCAACGTGACGGTCTGGGCGGCTGGGACCAACGTTGAGGCCAAGAATCTGCCGGTCTTTGATCGCGATGTTGATTCGCTCGCGGATGGCGCGGCGGTGCGGCTGGGTCTGGCTCAGATGCTGATGACCAAGCGGGGGGGCCCAGGGCGATGGCACGACGCGACGCTGCTTTCGCTGAATACCGATGTGGTTTTCTCGACCGACGACACCGATCCGCAGACATCCATCGGCCGATTCTTCGACGCTCGCCCCGAGCGATCGGCGCTTGGTGATTACTTCGTGGGCGATCTTGCCTACCGCATCACCGACGCAACCACTTTCACGTCGAGCACGGTCTTTGACTTCAACACAAACCAGCAGGACCTGACTACCGCTGGCATCCTCTTCCAGCACGAACCGGGATTCTCCACGTTGGTTGACATGCGATTCCTCAACGCGCAGGATTCCACGATCCTCACCATCGTCGGTTCCTACGAGATCAGCGACAAGTACTCGTTCCTGATCTCGCCCAACTACAACACCACCGAGGGAGAGGTGCAGAGCCTGGGCGCACGCATCACGCGAAAGTTCTCGGCCTTCCAGGCCAGCGTGGGCATCAACTACAATAATATCTCAGGCGAAACTAGTTTTAGTTTCGTCCTCCAGCCATACGGCGCCCGAGGAGCACTAGGTGTTCAGGGGCTTGGTACCGACCTGCCAGGCGCATATGGCGCTGGCGGCGGTGGTGGGCTGTAGCCGCAGTATCCCGCCGGGCTGTCTACACCCGGAAGATGCTTCCCAGTTTCTTGCCCAGAAGCAGGCTTGACGCGAAGATGGTCACTGTTAGTAGCGCCATGCCCCAGACGCCTAGCGCGCTGGCTACGTGCGGACCATCACCGAGCCGATCACCAAAGGCGAGGATCGCCTTGGTAATAGGAAAGTCTTCGGTCTTCTGGGCAAGAATCAGCGAATCGCTTACTTCGAGCATGGAGAAACTGAAGACCAACAGTCCGCCCGCGATCAGGTTTGCAACAATCAGGGGCAGGATCACGCGACGAATCGCCGTGACACGCGATGCGCCAAGATTGACCGCCGCCTCTTCGAGTTCACCGCTCGTCTGCTCCAGCCCGGCAACCGTCGATCGAACGACGTATGGCAGGCGACGCACGGCATACGCCCCGATCAGGAATGGCACCGGATTGGGATCGACGGCAATGACACTCGCGAAGCCGCCCAAAGGTCCATCGCCAAAGGGCCAACGCAGGCTCATCGCGACATAGCCGAAGGCCATGACAAGTCCCGGCACGGCGAGGGGCAGCATGGTGAGACCGTCGAGTATCGCACGCCCCTTCACAGTCGTTCGCACCAGCAAGTAGGAGATCAGTATCCCGAAGGCGATATTGACCACCATCGCCGCACCAGCAAGTTTCAGGCTGTTGGTGATTGCTGTGAAGGAATCTGTTGCGGTCAGTGCTTCCTTGAAGTGATCCGTCGTGAAACTGCTGGGCAACACTGTTGCGTACCACTGTCCTGTGCTCGATAGGCTGGTGAGAATCACGCCCAGGTGGGGCAAGAGTGCAAGGAACGAGACCAGAGCGAACGCGGCACAGGCGAGGATGCCCGGGCCACCAGTCAGCGGCTTCTCGCTGCCAGCACGCGAGGCCTTGCTGTACATCGCATACGCCTTGCCACCAAAGCAGTACTTGCCCAGGAAGTACGCAAGGATCGCTGTCGTCAGCATGACCACCGTCAATGCGTAGGGCTTGGCGCTGGTTTCGACTTCCTTGAGGCCGTTGAAGATTTGCACCGCAGTGACTTGTGGATAGTCAAACATCAGGGGCGTGCCCAGTTCGGTGAAACTCCAGATGAAGACGATGGTGCCGCCCGCAAAGACGCCCGGACGCACGAGGGGAAGCGTGACGGACCATAAACGCTTCCAGAAGGATGCCCCGAGGTTCTCCGCGGCTTCATCCAGCGCGGGATCGAGATTGGCCAGTGCTGCGGTCGCGTTCAGGTAGATGATCGGATAGAGGCTGAAGGCCTGCACGAGTACCACGCCGAAGATGCGGGCATCGCCCAGGATGTCAAAGTCCGTTCCCAGCAGCGCGTTGAGGGCACCCTCGCGCCCGATCAGCGCCCGCATACCAATGGCTCCTACAAAGGGCGGCAAGATAAGCGGCACCAGCACCATTGCGCTGAAGAACGACTTACCTGGAAATCGGTAGCGAGCCGAGACGATGGCCAGGGGCAGGGCAATCAGGATCGCTGAGATGGTCGTGAGCACCGCCAGTCGCAGCGAATTGAAAAGCCCGATCCGCAGTCGCGGGTCCTCAAAGACCAGGAGCAGGTGGCGGAGGGTGAACCCTTCGCGCTTCGCGACGTCCTCGTAGAACCCGCCTCGAACCGTGAGCAGAATCGGATAAACGAGCAGCAGCATGAGCACGCCAATGCACCCGGCGAGCAGCATGTACTGCACGCTCAGCCGCCACCATCTGCCTTGGCCAATGTCCGGGAGCATGGAGCCAGCGTAGGGAACGGTTTGGATAGGTCCGAGTTTGATCGGGTATGCATAATAATGCATCGCAAGTGCTCCAAGGCATGCTCCCAGCCTCGAGGTTACTGGGCATAGGCGACGTTTTACGTCTGTGCCGCCTGTCCCGGCAACTCGTGCGCTTTGGTTGAGGCCGATCAAGCGGGTCGTAGCAAGCCAATGGTACTTTTGGACGATTGGTTCCATGAGCGCTTTCGCGCCGACCTGCTCCGAAGTTCTGACCCATCGTTTCAGAGGCTGTTATGGATAAGGCAAGCGTCATTGGCACAGTTATCGGCGTCGCCTGTTGCACCATCGTGGGATATAAGGCGAGCCACGGCGATTGGTCGGTGTTCTGGTCCGAAAAGGGTGCGTACATGGTGTTCGGCGGGACCGCCTCGGTGCTCTTCATGGCCATGCCCATGGAGAAACTCAAGATGGTCCCCGGATACGTCAAGGCCTTCTTCATGCAGAAGGGCATGGCATGCACCGAGGTCATCGAACTGATGAACAAACTCGCTGAGAAGGCTCGGCGCGATGGCATTCTGGCCCTCGAATCCGAGACGGCCGCGATCAAGGATCCCTTCCTCGCCGCGGGCATGAAGATGGCCATCGACGGCGTCGAGCCGGGCAACATCGACGCGACCCTGCGCATGGAAGTTCTCGCGATGCAGGACCGCCATAAGGCAGGCAAGAAGTTCTTCGACTTGATCAAGACCTATTCACCTGGTTACGGCCTGGTCGCGACGCTGATCGGTCAGATTGGTATGTTCAGCGGTCTTGCAACCGCCAGCATCGAACACTTGGGGCACATGCTTGCGATCGCCGTCGTGGCAACCATGTATGGAACGGTGCTCGCCAACGCGGTCGCCGGGCCTATGGGCGACAAACTCGCGATGCGCAGCGGCGAGGAAATCCTCGCTCGCGAGATGATGCTGCAGGGCATCCTGAGCATCCAGAGCGGCGATAACCCGCGCGTGACACTCGACAAGATGCTTGCCTTCATCCCCGCTCCGCAGCGTGTCAAGTATCGCCAAGCGAGCTGATCTCTGGTTCATTCCGTTCCGTTCCAAACGACCACGAACTTCCCATGGCCGAAGAACACAAAGAACAACACAGCGAAGCGCATAGCGAGGGCGGCGAATCTCACGCTGGCGGCCATGGTGGCGGTCACGGCGGCGGAGGCCACGCAGAGGGCGAGCACGAGGGTGCGCCCGAGTGGCTGATTTCGTTCGCTGACAACGTGATGTTGCAGATGGGATTCTTCGTGATTTTGCTTGCACTGAACATGGGTCCCAAGGGCGGCGGCACTGGCACAGGGGCCGAGGGCGGGGGAGCGCCAACAGCCCAGAACGGCGACGAGATCGACCTTGTCCTCGCCCTCCGCGAAGGTTTCAATAACCCTGTCAACGTCAACAGCACGAATCCGGAAGAGGCTCGCCTGGTCAAGCGTTTGAAGGATCGGGCCAAGGGTGGCGACGGCCGCACCGATGGGCCCACGGGCAAGAACGAGCGCCAGCAAGCGCCGCGTCCCAGCGACTTTGATCGCCTCACCGCGAGCATCCCCTTTGATGATCGCAACGCCACCCTCGACGAGTCGGCCCGCAAGACCATCGCGGAGGTCGCCGCACGCCAGAAAGACCAACGCTGGGTTATCGAGGTTCGCGGGCATGCCAGCCCCTTTGAACGCATGCACAGCCCGACCAAGGCCCTGGACTTGTCGTATGACCGTGCTAAGGCCGTCGCCCTCGCGCTGGTCGATGCGGGGATGACCTGGGAATCGTTGCGGGTGGTGGGCATGGGCGACAGCGACCGGATCGTGACCAGAACATTTGACCGCCAGGAAGACCGCAGCAACCAGCGTGTCGAAATCGTCGTCACGAACTACCCGATTGCCGAGGATTCCAACGCTGCGCCCGGGAAGTAGCGTGAAAAAAAGGCGGCAGAGGAAATTCGAACCCTGAGCCTCGACGGGGCGAATAATCATCCATGCGAGTCTTTTGGACAGTGATCGTCGTGTTGATCGTCGCTGGTGTTGGTGCGCTGGCGTTGTCGGGTACTCGCGCGACGCAGGCCGTGCGCGATGTGCAGGCCGCGCAGCCTAACCATCAAGCCGAAGAAACCAAGGCCTCGCAGCAGGCAGCTCAGGTCGTAGTGCCTGCCAAGCAAGAAGTGTCGACTGACACAATAACTCCCGAAAGTGCATCGTCTGCAACATCATCGACAACAGCGCCTGTCGTAATACAACCTTCTATAACTCCTCCAACGCCGCCCGTCGCCGCAACGACCACCACTCCAGCGACTCCGCAGATCGCGGGAACCAGAGCAGCGACTCCGACCCCTGGTAAGCACAACCCCGGCAATGTCAAGATCACCGCCCCGCCCGCTTCATCGACATCACCTGCAGCAAAGGCCGAGCCGCCCGCCGATCCCGCCGCCATCATGCCCGATGGTGTGCCCACGAAGTTGGGTGAGTATGACATTCGCCCGGTCAAGATCGAAACCAAGGACGACGGCAGTCTGCTCCTCGACAATCGCTTCACGCTCCGTGGCAAGGGCACACGCGAAGACCCATATCGGGTCTCGTGGGAACTGCTGGTCTCTGCCAAGGACACGTTTGAGCCCGCCGCGGGCCTCAAGAAGATTCCCGGGCGCGTCGCAATGCTGCATGACAAGTTTGTACGCCTCGATGGCTATGTCGCGTTTCCATTGATGATGCAGAAGCCCACGGAACTGCTGAGCATGCTCAACCAATGGGATGGCTGCTGCATTGGCGTTCCGCCCACGCCCTACGACGCGGTAGAAGTGAAACTCATCAAGATGGTGACAGGCGATGCACGGTTTGCCATGACGGGCGGCGTGGTCGGCAAGTTCAAGGTCGACCCCTATGTGGTGAAGAATCCCAAGGGCGACTGGTTGATCGGCATGTACACGATGAGCATTGCGGATTTCACACCCGAGGACATCGGCGACGGCGCGGGTACGTGAAAGCCGTGACGGTTCGTGTATCCCATGGGCTGCGTCGTTGCAACGCATCGAGCAGAAAAGCGAAATGACACCATCCTGCTTTGATGACGACCCGGCGTTGATTGCAGAAAGTCGATAGTTCTTCGATGCTCGTAGGCTGGCTCTTCAAGCATCGTCCAGTCCGGTAAGCGTGTTCCCTACGAAATCTTCACGCGGTTCGCATGAATGTTCGCTTGGCCCCGCGCTTGATATGCAGTATGCTCTCCTCGCGAGAGATTCTCGCGTCCTTGGAGAGATAGAGACATGCGCATCGTTCAGCTTTCCTGCTTCACCATCTTGGCCTCGCTCGTGGCTTGCGCTCCGTCCGCCCATGCAGACGTTGTATTCAGCGACGGCACATTTAGCACCAGCGTCTGGGTCAACGAGACCGTGATCGTCGGTACCGGTGGCACTGTCGCTGTGTCGCAGCAGGCGACGGGCAATCCCGGCTTCGCGCGGCGCATCGACCTGACGACTGGCAACGCCATTGGCGACACCACCTGGGCCTTCAGTCGCTTTGGCAACAATCTTGCCACCCGCTACGAGCCCGCGACGCAGGGCAGCATTCAATCAATCAGTTGGACCATCGATGCCCGATTCGTCACGGGCACGTTCTTCGGCTCGGGCCAGACTGTTGCACTGGGCCTGCGTCAGAACAACATCAACTACTACGCAGATATCGATGTCACCACCAGCAGCGGCCAGTGGATCACGATCAATGGCACGGGACTGACTGCTTCCAGTTTCCAACGTCTTGATGGCCTTGCGGGCACACCAGACCTCACGGCGAGCGGCGCGCCCATTCGCTTTGGCTTTGTGAGCGGCAACAGCAACGGAGGCTCACCCTTCAGCACCAGCGTCGATTACGACAACTGGGAAGTTTCGGTGGTCGTACCCGCGCCCGCTTCCATGGTGGTTGCAAGCGTTGGTCTTGTCACGTTGGTTCGCCGACGCCGCAGTTGATGCCATGCTGCGAGCGCTCGATTCGCGATACTACCCTTGCTTATGAGCACTGTGCCGAACTCCAACAGGCAGTCTGGCCCCCGTTCGAATACTGGCTCCAAGCGTCCGGTGTGGATGTCCGTGTTGACTATCCTGATTGTACTTGCGATTTACATCGCACAGAGCAAAGGCCTAATCAGTAGTGGGGGCGGTAGTGGGTCCGGTTCTGGTTCTGGGTCGGGTTCTAATAAGCCACAAGTCCACCAGCAAACCTCGCAGCAATCGCAAACCTCGGCTTCGAAGTCCGTCGATTCTCCGGCGCAACCAACACCGACGCGCACCACGCAGTCTGATCCTGCACAATCAAGCAAGCCATCAATAAAGCCTGCCAACGTGCCCGCAAAGCGGCCCGCAGTGTCAGTTGGCGATGGCGGGATATCCGAGTTGTTTCGCAAGCAGCAGTCAGACACGTGGGTCGAAGCTTCCGGCACTATCAAGAAGGTGCTTTCCGACGACACCACAGGCGACAAACATCAACGGTTCATCGTTCGGCTGGACTCTGATATCGAAGTGCTGATCGCCCACAACATCGACACTGCCCAGCGCGTGCCCGCCAGGGAAGGCGACAAGATCACCTTTCGAGGTGAGTACGAGTACACCGACAAGGGCGGGACGGTGCACTTCACCCACGCTCCCAAGTTCAAACGCAAGGATCCGGGCGGATGGATTGAGTTGGACGGCAAGCGCTACGAATAGATCGAAACCAGTAGCCATCAGACCGGCAATCACATAGACGCTGGGTCACGCGCCGCGAGCCACTCGCTTCAAGATTGCCTCCGCCATCATCGCATCATCCTGTGCATCGATGTCGATCACGGACCCCTCCGCGTTGATTATGCCGCGCCGATCCACGCCAAAGAACCGATGCGGCCCTTCCTGGGCTCCAGGAACTTGGTGGAACAGGGCACGCCATGTCAGCGCGATCACGCCACCATCAGGAATGAACGCGGGCGGTAGGTCCTGGCGTCGAAACACGCCATGGTTGAGCACGTCACCATCCCAGGGTCGGACCAATCCGCTCTGCGGATCGACGCGAGCAATCCACCACGGATGAAACTTGCCAACACCTGTGTAACTCTGCACACTGTCGCAGCCAGATTCCTGCAAAAGAGCAACTGCGCGATCGATAAGCCCCGCCGGACGCACTGGTACATTCGCATAGAGGATGACGAGATTTGGATGTGGCTGGCCAGGGTCCACGCCATTGTCAAGTACAAGTGCTTGCAGCGTTGCTTCCGCCGCGTGGCGTGCGGCATCGTCGATGCGGGCCGTGTCGCTGGCCAGTTGTTCGGGCCTGGGCAACGCGATGACACCAGCCCCGCGCGCGATATCAAGCAGGTTCGCATCGTCACTGCTGACCACGATCCGCGAAACGCATCGCGCCGTCTTGGCGGCCTCGATGGTCCACGCGACGCAGGGCTTGCCCGCGATCGTCATGGTGTTCTTGCCAGGCACGCCCTTGCTGCCCCCGCGTCCCAGGATGATCGCAATCGTCTTCATGGCCATGCTCTTCAGTCGTCCGCTGCAACCAGTGCGACTAGTGCGACCAACTAGATCAGATCGCGCCTTCCAGCGCCCCAACGCCGATGCCGCCCGTCAGTTCTCTCGATCTGCCCGCACCTAGGCAGATCGCTCCCGCCTCAACGTGCTGCACGCTCCATGCCCGTCGCTCGCGGACATTCGCTGGCACCGGCAAGGGCTCGATGCGGTCACCCGCTACGCTGGTTTCGAGCGGATCAATCGCACAGGCTCCGCACGTCAGCATCCATCGATCCATGAATCCTTCTATATCGCTGTAGGTGCCATCGCATCGTGTCAACCTGGGCACGAACCAGGTTCGAGGAAGGCAAGCACCGGCGCGCTTTGCACGTTCGTCAAGCCCGCCCTGCATCGCTTCCCAGCAGGCAGTAATCGTGTCACGCCCGCTCCGCGCTGTCCATGTTTCCGCGCTGTCTCCTGCCATATCGATGCTCACGATGTCAACACCCAGATCCATCGCATCGGTCATCGCATCGCCCCCGATGCGTTCCAGGCACGTCGAGCCCAAGCGCACATGCACGCCCGCATAGCCGATTTTTCGTGCGACATCCGCAATCTCGCGCCAGGGACCATCGCCCGCACGATCCTCGATGGTGAGCGCGATCGCATAGTGATCCGCTTTGTCTCGATGTCGGGACAATCGCTGCACACTCGCGCCCAGGCGTTCTGCGAGGGCTGGCCATCTCGTCCAGTCCTCGGCACAGACTCGTATCACAATCTGCTCAGGTACCAGCTCGCTTGCGCTCTGGCGCATGGTGCTGGTGATCTCCTTCGCCAGTTGCTCGCCAGACCATCCTGCCATGGCCGAGCCATGACGCGAGTGCAATCGTTCCAGCAACAACCGCGAGTTTGCGTCGTCTGCGCAGCAGCGCAGCAGTACGTCGCGGATGCAGGCGGGAATCTGGACGCAATAGGTCTTGGCGATGGGGTCCATCGCGGGGCTCAAAGGGTGATAGCCGATCAATTGTCCCAGCGTCCCCAACCACGCCTGCACGCTCTTCCCACCCTCCCGCGTGCTCGACATCTGCTCGAACAGGTTCGCGCCCACAACCCCGCCAACCAGCCCTGGTGGAGCTTGAGTGAACGTGAAGGCATGCCTCAGCGGGGCCTCGCGATACCGATCCACCACAGCGCCGCAGAGCGCGGGATCAACCACACACCACTCTGGCCCGACCAGCAGCGCCGCATCGACATCATGGCATGCCATCGCGTCGCGCCAGATCTCGGGATGAAACAACTCGTCATAGACACAGAGGTTGGCGATGCCCGTGCGCCAACTGTGCCTCGCCAGCAGCCGTGCCGCTCGCACACTCCGCAGATGCCCGCGCACGCGATCCCCATCCTTGCTTGAAATCTCATGCACGATCACCTTGGCAAGCATGCCCGCCCCACGCACTGCCTCGACCATGCTTCGCGCGCCCGCGCCATCATCGGTGATAATCAGCACTCCATCCAAACCAGACACCTTCTCCAACCGTGCCAGCGTCGCTGCCAGCATCGACGAATGTCCAAGCGTCGGCATCCTTAAGTCGCGTCGCCCGAACAGGCCCTCATCGCTCCGCGTGTCCACCCACATTGTCGCCAAGACTCGGCGCGCTCGCCCATCCACGCCTGTCTGCGCTCCTAGCGACTGGTCCTGGGGTATCACCGCACGCCGAGGTGCCTTCCCGCTTGAAGCCGACTCCGCCGCGTCGTGGAGCATTGCTTCCAGCGTGGTCGCGGCGTCTCGAAGCCACGAAACGTTCTGCACATCGCGCTCGATCTGTCGCTTCTGTTTTTCAAGTGCAGACGCGCTCTCCTCCATTTCGATAGCTCGATCCGCCTTGAAGCGGTTGAGTTGACCCGTCTGATTCAGGTGCTGAACCAGCCAGTGCGCCTCCATCGCCATCACCCACGTTCCGCGCTCGTGTACCCGCTCGATCAATCGATTCACCAGCGACTGGTCGCTGTGGTGTCGCAACATCTGCTCCAGATCCTTGCGTGTCTGTTCGCACGCGTCGTGGATGCGTCCTGACTGTTGAGCCAGTTCGGTGAGTCGCGCCACCAACGCCTCGCGCCGGTCGGGCGGCATCGGTGCTGGCCCGAACCGAGCCAGCGCGGGTGCTGGCACAAGTGAAGACTGCGGGGTTGGCCCGCCAGCCCGGGGCAAGACTCCCAATTGCTCGAATGCTTCACGGAGGCTCAGCACCAACGTGTGTCGCTTGAGCACGCCGCCTTCGGTGGCGTCAACGGTTGTTCTGCCCGCTTGTTCGTCACGCTGGAAGTCGCGCTCGAACTGGAGCAGATAGGTTGCCATCTGCTCATCGGTGTAGACCTCTCGCCCCTGTTGATCCGCAACCTTGCGCAGGTACGCCCGCATCCGCATGATGCGCTGCCATTCCAGGGATTCCAATGATGTGAACTCGTTGAGTTCTGCGGACCAGACCTGATGGATCGCTGCACCCGGCGCGTAGTACTGCCCGTCCGTGAACCCGAGGTCCTGGCCAATCAGCAGCACGGGATCGCAACCCAAGTATCGCGCGAGGTAGTAGGACAGATGCGCTACCGTCGCGCCCAGCGGCATGCTCCCCATCTCTCGCGCCAGTTCTGCTCCCATCACCCGCGCCAGCACCTCATCGCCCGCGCAGCGAACCATGCCCGGAAATGCACGCGGAATGGCGCAGTTCGCCTTGGGCTCCACCACCAGCGTCACACCATCGACATCTCCGCGTGTGAGCCCCTCATAGAAGCGCGTGCTGATCTCGTGATAGTCCAGGGCCGTCACAAAGTGCGGCTTGATGCCCATTGCCAGCAGTTGCTTGAGTACGGTTTGGGCAGCGATTATCACGACCCGGTCGCGCACGCCCGGTTGTTGCAGCAGTTCCACATTCCGTCGCAGGCTGGGACCTGCCGAGACTACGACAGCTGGCCGCCCCTTCTGGCTGTCCTTGAGATCGACGATGCCGGGCTGGTGGAGATAGAGCGATGCGTTGCCCAGCAAGTTGCGCAGTGTGATCTCCGAATGGGCAAGCGTGGTGATCACATTCGTGCGCACGCCCTGCACCATCCGCGTCAAGGTCTTGATGAATAAGTCCTGATTTGATGCGAGTCGAGCCCGGCTGGGCGGATGATCCACCATCGTCACACCCGAGGCGAGCAAGCCTTCCAGCCCTTCGACACCAGCCCCCATTGCCCCCAAATCGTCCGCCCGGGTGATGAGCACGAAGCGCGTGGCTCGAAGCCATCCTGTGATATCAACGCGTTCCAGGACTGCTCGCAGCAGCCCAACATCAGGCTCGAAACAGATCAGCACGCCCGTCGACAGGAGTTTGTGGGCAAGGTGCCTGAGATGATGCCCCATCCCGAATCCACTGACCACGACGCAGGCGTGGGACTTGATATCAACTGTCTCGACAAATCGCGCCGCCTCGACATCCGCCGCCCGTGCGCTTGCGAGTAATCGAGCCGACTCGTGTGCTTCGCCATGGCCCACGAGCCGGGCGGTCAGAAGACCATCTGCGGTCCACTCGAAGCACACATCCTTACCGCCCGCTGCGATCGGGCGGGCCTCGCGGATCGCCAGCGCCGCCGATGCGCTGCGCAGGCCCAACACTCTGAGATTGCGCTCCAGAACTTGTGGGTCAGGGTCGGGGGTGGGGGCAAGGGTGGAGCCGGGGGCGTGGTTGAGGGACGTTGGTGAGTCGTGCCTGGCGGTCGAGTTGGCCGGTTGGTTCGTCAATAGCAAGGCTCCGCCGGGTGCGAGACTGGGATCTCTTCCCTTCACGCGCAATGGCAACCGCTCCAGGATCCTCCGGAGTTCAATGTGCATCGGCGTTTGGTGCCGCAACGCTGCAAACGCCTAGGCGAACCTCGACCAGACCCTCGTCTACGCTGCGCTGCCATGCTGCCCGTCACACACTCCCCAACGCTGAGCCAGGCCTCCTCGAACCCGACCGGTCTGGCAGGTATTCTGGATATTCCCTCGCCTTCGCCGCTCCCAGAGCCGCCCGCATGGCAAGTCAATCTTCTCGAACAGCCCTGGTACTTCGCGGGCACGCTCTTGGGGATCGCGATCGTTCTGGTCTTGCTATTCGCACGGCGCGATGAACTTCGCAAGGGGCTTGCAAGGGGCGGTCCGCTGGCCCTCGCTTCGGGCATGATTGTCTTGATTGCCAGTCTTGTGCATACCCCCCGCGAGCAGATGCGCAAGGCCGCCACCAACCTCGTCGCCAGCGTGACCAACGTTGACATACCCGCGTTGCGTGCCGCGCTCACGCCCGATGCCCGCCTCGACTACTTCGGCGGTATTGATGTCAACGCGATACTGACCCAGGTTGAAACCAGCATGACACCGGGCCAACGCTGGGCCATCAAGGACTACTCAATCGAGCAGTTCCAGGCGCAGGCAACCAGCAAGAACTCAGGGATCGTGCAGATAAAAATCCGGGTCATCTCTGAAGCCGTGGGCTTTCCGCATCGATCGTGGTGGAAGATCACCATGCAGCGTGCCCCAGACGGCACATGGCAGGCCAGCCGCCTCGAACCGCTTGCGATTCAGTTTGAAAACAACGTGCGGTAGTGGTCGTTCCGATCACTTGGTGCCCACCCGCTCTACAATTTCCAGCCCGAAGTGCTCGATGCCAGGCAGGCTTCGATTGCTGTTGCTGATGAGCCGCAACTTGGTCAGCCCCAGATCACGGAGAATTTGGCAGCCCACACCATACTCGCGGAGCGGCATAACCGACGAGGCTTGGGCGCGGGCCTGCAAGTCAGCCTGATCGCGCTCCACACCATCTGACTGCAAGGTTTGCAGCATGCCTTCAAGGTCGCCATCGGTCCGGGCGTTGCTGCCCGTTGCTCTTGTGTGCGTGGTGCGAAGGTACACGATCGCGCCGCGACCCTGCTTGGCGATCATGCGCATGGACTCGTGCAGCACACCGCCGCTCGCGCCGTCCGAACTCGAATCGAGGTCCATGAAGACATCGCCCAGCAAACTCCGCCGATGCATTCTTACGAGCGTTGGTAGTCCGCCGTGCCCGGGCGCAAGTGCGTCATGGTGTAAACCCATCGTCAAGGCCACATGCGGCAGCGGGTCAACCACGCTCTGGTACACATGCGCTTGAAACTCCCCAAACGCAGTCCGGACGACCCGCCCTTCGCGAGCACCCACTCGCTTGACCAAACTCTCGCGCGCCAGGCGATACTCGACGATCTGCGCGACGCTGCACATCAAAAGCCCGTGCTCAGCGCAGAACTTCTCCAGGTCCGGCACGCGGGCCATCTCCCCGTCTTCGCGCATCACCTCGATGATGACCGCTCCGGGCCTTAGCCCCGCCAATCGGCACAGGTCGACGCTGCCTTCGGTCTGTCCGTTGCGCACCAGCACGCCGCCGCTGCGCGAACGGAGCGGATTGATGTGCCCGGGCCGCACAAAGTCTGTCGCTCCATAGTGCGGATCGATTGCCATTTGGATGCACTTGGCACGTTCCTTCGCAGAAACGCCTGTGGTCCCGCCATGCCTTGGGTGCAGATCAATCGAGACCGTGAAGGCTGTGCCTCGCTGGCTGGTATTGACCACCGATTGCGGCACCAATCCAAGCCGATCACACTCTTCCTCAGGCAGCGAAATGCAGAGGTATCCAAGCGCCTTGCCCAGCATGAACGTCACCGCTTCGGGCGTGACAAACTGCGCGGGCAGGACCAGGTCCCCCTCATTCTCCCGATCCTCATCGTCGGTGAGTACGACCATCTTGCCCTGTCTGAGGGCTTCGAGCACGTTGGGAATGGGGGCAAATGGCATTGGGCCATTCTTGGACACCTGGCGGTTGGGCTTGCACTCCTGTTCAATATCTGATAGGATATAGCCCTGGGGTTTGTGCTGGCAGTCGCGGCGATGACCGGGCTGCACTCTTCAGGAGTTCTGGACATGAGCAAACGCAGTTTGATTCGCACCTTTGTCATTGGTATCGCTCCAAGTTTGCTGGTTGCACTTGTGGCTGGCTGGTTGGCTGGCTGCCAGTCTGGCAAGCACAAGTCGGGTGGCGTGCAGGCTGTTGCTGCCCCTTCTCCCGCGAGTCAAGCAACGATGAACCAACTCAAGAGCCTCGCGGGCAACTGGGAAATGGAGAACCCGGAGAAGCAGGGCGAGTGGAACCTCGCGAGCACTTTCCAAGTCACCTCAGGCGGGAACGTCGTCCGCGAGATCATGTTCCCCGGTTTGCCCCATGAGATGACCAATACCTATCACCTCGACGGCGACAGCGTCGTTGTGACGCACTACTGCGCGATCGGAAACCAGCCACGCATGCGGGCTGTGTCCAACGATGGCCACCACCACTCCAGCAACCAGATTCACTTCCAGTTCGACAGCGTCACCAACTTCACTGGTGGCGACCAGACCTATATGGGCGACCTTCTGCTCACGATGAACGGTCCGGATTCGCTGACCCAGAATTGGCGCAGTTATCAGCATGGCAAGATGAACGAAGACTCACACGCGTCTTTCGCGCTTAGGCGCCAGAAGTGATTTGACGGACTTGCTTGGACACACGAACTTTCGGAGAGAACCCATGTGGCTCTACATCCTCCTGACGCTCGCCGGACTTCTGCTCACATGCATCGGCACTCTGGGCATTCTCGGCTCGCGTCTTCCGGAGACGCACGTTGTCTCCGCGACAGTCGATTTGCAGGTGTCGCCCGACGTGGCATGGGCCAGCATCAACGACATGCAGAGTTTTCCCGGTTGGGTTCCTGCCATCACCAAGATGGAGCGTCTGCCCGATGACAAGGGCAGGCAAGTCTGGCGTCAGCACATGGGACACAACAGCTTTGTGACGACCAATGACATTTTCGAGCCGCCAACAGCGACCAGCAATGGCCGCGTCCTGCGCACCATCCTCGACGAGCATGGCCCGTTCTCCGGTTCATGGGACCATGTGATCGAAGCGATTCCCGGCTCGCTAATCCAGACCCGACTCACGCTGACCGAGACAGGCACCGTCAAGAGCGCGATTCCCAGAGCCATGATGCGGTACATGATGGGCGAGGACTACTATGTCAAGAAGTTCTTGGGCGCGGTGAAGATAAAGTTGGGATGAGACTCATCGCCCTTTTTAGCCCGCCCCGATATCCCCGATACCCTGCGCCGTGATTCGATTCGAATTCCTCAAAGCGCTGTTGACGCTTCTCTTCGCCCTAGTACTTGCTGGCTGCGCGACGCCCCGCGATCGCTCGGGCGAGAGTCCCCAAGACTTTGCGTTTGCGATGCTCGTGCCCGACGGGCTCGCGCTTTCGAGCACCACACTCACCGACCAATCAACCTCCGCGTTGCTCGAGCCGGCGTGGTACATCCTTTCCAGCGATGGGGTGCTGCGTGTGGCCTTTGGGTCCATCGATCCCAACCATGCGTTCCCGCCAATTGTCCGGCGTGTGCCGCGCGAGCAGCGCGAGCAACTCTTCACGCGCCTGGATCGGGCGGGCCTGCTGCGTCCCAACCTTGTCGGTCAACCCCTAGGCGATGGATCGCAGGTCGTCGTGACTCTCGACGCACCAGCGACTATCGCGCCGCCGGACGGAGCGGGCGCGGGCATGGTCGGTGTGTGGTGGAATGCTGGCGGGCGCAGGCGCAGTTTTGCGATCTTGCCCGTGCAGGCTAGCGATGCGCAGCAAGCCACCGACCCCGGCGCGGCCCAGGCGTGGGCCGCGCTCGAAGATGCGCTCATCATGCTGCGGCGCTGGTCCTGGCGTGAAGGCAACTCGTTCGAGCCGGCGCTGGGTGCGCTTCCAGCGTTTGCTTCGCCAGCCTTGTCGAATAAGGACGGCCCATGAACGCTGTCCCGCAAAAACTGACGAGCAATCAGGAATCTTCTGGTGACGTGATTGTGGGCATCGATCTGGGCACCACCAATAGCCTGATTGCGATCTGCGATGTCTCGGGAGGCCGGGGTGGGGGCCGGGGTGGAGGCGAGGTTGGTGGTGGGCCCCGAGTGCTGCTCGACGATGCTGGCCGCGCCCTGCTTCCCAGCGTCGTTCGCTACACGAGTGATCGTGCGGGCACGTTGCTAAAGACTGCTGTTGGCTACGCCGCGATGGTGTCAATCAAGGAAGTCGATGCTGGCGAAGGACTGGATCGCCAGAGCGTGATCGTGTCGAGCGTCAAGCGTCTTATTGGTCGCTCGCTCGCGGACGCACAGGCCGATCTGCCCTTTCTCTCGTATCGCGTTGTCAGTGGTGAGCGAGGCACTGCCCGCGTAGTGCTTGCCGATGATTCCGCGATCGGTTCCACAAACGTAGTGCGGACGACCAGTCCTGAAGAAGTGAGTGCGCTCGTTCTGCAAGAACTCAAGCGCATCGCCGAGGCCCGATTGGGGCGTGTGGTTCGAAAGGCTGTCATCACGGTGCCCGCGTACTTTGATGATGCCCAGCGCCAAGCCACTCGAACGGCAGGGCGTCTTGCGGGCCTCGAAGTCGTACGCATCGTGCCCGAGCCGACCGCCGCCGCGCTTGCGTATGGAATTGGCCTGGCTCGGGACGCATCACGCAATCGGCGCGAAGTGTCGCACGTCGTGGTCTACGACCTGGGCGGCGGAACATTTGATGTCAGTGTGCTGCGTTTGACGCCTGCGGACAGGACTGGGGACGATGCGACAGCAACAACCGACTTCTATCAGGTACTCGCAACCAGCGGTGACACGCATCTGGGCGGCGACGATATCGACCATCTGCTCGTGCGCGAGTTTCTGCGCCAACGATCCGGCGCTTCGGGCCAGATGCCTGATGCTGGACGGGACCAGATCACGAGCCTTGTAAACGAGGCCCGACGTGTCAAGCATGCTCTGACCGAGCACGACGGTGCAAAGTTTGTCATGCCCGCAACTGACACGGTTCCTGGCGAGCCTGGTTTCTCATGGCCGCTCACCCGAACCGAGTTTGATACGATGATCGAGCCGCTCGTCGGTCGCACACTGCGTCGTTGCGAACAAGCCATTCGCGATGCCCGGAGCAAGGGACTACCCGATGGTCCGCTCGACCAGGTGATCGACGCGGTGATTCTTGTTGGTGGCAGCACTCGCATCCCGCTGGTCCGCGAGCGTGTTTGCCAGTTCTTCGCCAAGCAGCCTTACACCGCCATCGACCCCGATCGCGCGATCGCCCTGGGCGCGAGCGTGCAGGCCAGCATTCTTGCCGGCACCACCAAGGGCTCGCTCTTACTGGATGTGATTCCGCTCTCGCTGGGTCTAGAGACGGTGGGCGGGGCGGTCGCCAAACTCATCGTGCGCAACAGCCCCGTGCCCGCGCGCGCGAGCGAGATGTTCAGCACCAGCGTCGACAACCAGACCTCGATTCGTCTCACGGTCTTCCAAGGCGAGCGTGAAATGGCCGCCGATTGCAGGAAGTTGGGCGAGCTCCACGTCCGAGGCATCCCGCCCATGCCTGCGGGCCTGCCGCAATTGGAAGTCACTTTCCTGGTCGATGCCAACGGGGTGCTGAACGTCAGCGCGAGCGAGCGACGCAGCGGCAAGCGGGCCACTATGCAGGTGATTCCCAATCACGGCCTCACGACCGAAGAGGTTGATCGCATCGAGCGAGAGAGCCTGACGCATGCGCGTCAGGACATGGCCCGCCATCGCATCGCCGACCTGATAAGCCACAGCATGCTGGACGCGAGCGCGATCGCTCGCACGCTTGATCGCGTCGAGTCGCTCCTCGACCCTGCGTATGCCAGTGCGCTGCGGGCACGTATCGCCGAACTGCGCGTTCTCATCGACGCTGGCAAGCGAGACTGGAGCGCCGTCGATGCCAATGCATTCCAACGCACCAAGGAAGCCCTTGATCGTGAGAGCATGCGGCTGCACGAGGTTGCCATCGCGCAGAGCCTGCGCGATGGCACCACCCCAAGACACTGAACTCGACATCAATGTTTGTGTGCAGCAGTGTGTTCTCGGGCCTTTCGAGCAACTGGCATCTATCGACTTGTCGTTCGCGCCGATGTTGGGGGCATGACTCGAAGCCTCCATCGCACCTCCCTCCCAACCGCGACATGGGTCACGCTTGTGTTTGCCCTGATGGTCTTTGTCACGCCCGCCCACGCAGTCAACTACTTCGTGCGCAAGACCGGCAGCGACACCAACCCGGGCACGAGCAAGACTGCGGCGTTCCTCACCATCCAGCGTGCGCTCACTGCGGCCAACGCGGGTGACATCATCTATGTGGGTGCCGGGTCATACACCGAGAATCTGACGACCGTTCGAGCAGGCTCGTCGGTGACGGCGCAGATTCAGTTGACGGGCGACACCGCGGGCACGCAGACCGGCGATGCTGGAACGATCAACATAGAAGCCAGTGGCAGCAACACTGCCCTCCGCGTCAACCATGCCCACTTCCGCGTCGCCAGCGTCACGATACGCGCCGGCACGGACAGCGTGGTCTGGAACTCCACCAATGGCGTGATGGCGACGGTGACGGTTCGAGATGGCACAGACGACGGGCTCGAACTGCTCGCCAATGCGACGCTCACGACCACGGGTTGCAACTTCCTGGCAGCGACCGACAACAACATCGTTGTCAACGCCACTGCGCAGTTGTCGGCCACCGCCGGCACCATGCGACAGTCCATGACGACCGGCGCGGGCATCGCCGTGCTCGGGGCAGGTTCTGTTGTGACGCTCAACCGCGTGAAGATTTATGCCAACGCCACGCAGGGCATGCTGGTGCAGCGCGGCACGGTCACCATGACCAATTGCCAGGTCTACGACAACAAGTCTGGCGGTATTCGCGTGGAGGGCTTCAATACCAGTTCCGGCGGTACCATCACAACCAACACGACCGTCAACATCGTGAACAACACGCTCGATGAGAACCTCGGTGCACCAGCCATCTGGATTCGCGACGCGACGTACCGCATCATCAACAACTGCATCACCTACCACTCCATAGGCGTGGAACTGACCAGCACCGAATCGCCCACGCTCAACGTCAACAACGCCTGGGGCAACAATATCTACTTTGGCAACAGCACCAATGTGGTCGGTGATACGACGGATTCTACCGATGTATTTCTCGATCCTGGCTACATCAACCGGGGCAACAACAACTTCACGACCCTCGCCGCTTCGGGCGCAACCGACATGGGCAGGGCCGCCAACGCGTACACAACGATCGACTTTTCCAATCGTGTTCGCCCTAGCAACGCGATTTACGATATCGGTGCGTATGAGGCGGGCGGCTTGATCGGTACTATTCCATACTTCCGCGACTTTCAGTCCGCTCTCACCTCTGAGTGGAGCGACACCACCCGAACCACGATCGCGAACGCGAACGTCACGACCTACAAAGGTCCACATTCCAACGCCGGCACCACGGCGCAAGTCACGACCGTGTGGCTGACTACCACCGTGGGTCAGGATTACTCAATCTTCTTTGATCTGCTCGGCCTCGCGTTGCTCGATGGAGCCAATACAACAAATGGTCCGGATCTGTTCGAGGTCCTCGTGGACGGCTCGATCATGTGGCGTGAGAGTGTCACGCAGTACCGCAACGGCTACCCGCAGTCCATCGTCGACACGCCCGAATATCACGATAGCAGTTACGCAATCTATCGCGGCATCGAAGTTCCATTTACCGCTGAGAACACGCTCACGGCGATCTCATTCAATGCCGCGTGCAATCAGGGATGGACCGATGAGGGATTCGGGATCGACAACTTCCGCGTCGTCACTGCGGCTACCGCCGCAACTTTCAGATTTCCGTTCCGCGATGTGGCAATAGGCACGCCCTTCGCGCAAGTCGCAAGGGGTGGCGGCCTTCACAGCGCGGATGTGAACCTCGACGGTCGGCCCGATGCGATCGTGCTGGGACAGGCATCAAGGTTGCTGCTCAGTTCGGGAATCAATGCCTGGACATCAACAACGCTGAATGCCAATGCATATCTGTCGCAAGGCGCAATCGCGGATGTTGACAGCAATGGCGCACCCGACTTCCTCGCACTCCGGACGAACCATGCGGAGGAGTTCTTCGCTTCGCGTGCGAACGCTGGCGTCTTCTCGGGCTATTGGCAGGGATCACCGATATCGCTGGGTGCCACGGTCTCGGGTAACGCCGCCAGTGTTGCAGCCGGTGATACCAATGCCGATGGGCTCATCGACTTCGTGCTCACGACCAGTACCGGCAACAGCCTGGCAATCGCAACGCCAACGACAATCGCTTCAGGATGGACGCTCGCGACATTCTTCCCCGACGGACTTTACAGTTACGTCCCCACGCAGACAGGCATTCCCAATGGGACTGCCGATAGAGGCGCGGGCAATCGGATTACCGCCGGAGACGTGAACAACGATGGCTATCCAGATTTTTTCTACCTCTACAACGGTGGTCGTCTGTTCCTCAGCAACGCCGACGGCACGTACACAACCAACAACCGGGGCATCACCACAACCGGCACTGTGCTCAACGCCTCCTGGGCCGACTACGACAACGATGGCGACCTGGATCTATTCTTTGGCACCTCTAACGGCGGGTCGGCCATGCGGTTATGGCGAAGCCCCGGAGCCACCGGCAACTTTACCAACGTCGCCACCACGGTTGGCCTCAATCTCACCACTAGGGTCAGCAGCAGTTCGTGGGGAGACTTTGACAACGATGGCGATCTGGACTTGTACGTGATCGGCAATAACACGCAGGCCCAGTTGTACGTCAACTCCGGCGCCCCAAACTACACCTTTCTCGCAACCGAGCGAGGTGCTAGCACCGTCAGCGAGATCGCCGACTGCACATTCACCGACTACGACCTGGATGGCGATTTGGACATCGCTGTGACCAACGCAAGCAATCAGGCCTACTTCGCCAATCGCTTCTTCGAGAACACGCCCACCGCCAACCAGAGCAATTATCTCATCGTGCGCGTTGTCGGGCGTGGTTTGAGAGGCATCAACAGGCTCGCAATTGGCACGCGCGTCGAACTCTGGAACAGTGCAGATACCACGTTCTTGCAGCGGCGCGACATCGGCAACGCTCGAGGCAACGGTCAAGATCCGCTGCTGCTCCACTTTGGCGGCGTTTCGCCCGCCACAACCTACACCCTCCGCGTCTATCGCCCCAATGGCACTCGTTACGCCGTTCAAGTGACGCCCGCGACCGCCAGCACGACGATCGCGGGACGAACCATCCCGCAGATGTACACCTTTGACGAGGAAGTGCTCTATCCAATTGTCCAGGTGGTTCGCTGGCACGAAGTCGGCGAAGATGAGTAGTTCCGTTCGCCATGCCACCGACTCGTTCTTGGCGGTCCCAGACAGACAGCTCTGCACAGTCGTGGACAGATGCGCTGCTTTACTTGGCTTCAAACTCCCATCCTGCTTCACGCGCCTGAGCGTCGATCGCCGCGAACAACGCCGCGGCAAGGCTGGCATCGCCGGCAACCTTTGAAGATTGCGTGCGCAGAAACTCCTCGCGCTTTGTCTGCAACTCCGCGACGCGGCTGTTGATTTCGATTCTTCGCACGCGCTTGGTCTCAATGAACTCCACCTGCTTGGAATATTCCATCTCTCGCAGTACCTCGGGCAGATCGTCCTTCTTGATCGACTCGAGCTTGACATTGCCCGCCGTCAAGCCATCCACGAGGTCCCACCCGTCGTTGCGATAGTTTGAGGAGTTTTTGGTGACAGCCCGTTCGATGCTCGCGGCCTTGGCAGCGCTTGCTGGCAGGCTCATCGTCGCGTCGTCAGCGAGCGACTGGCGTGCCAGCGACTCCTTGCCCCGAGTGCCAAAGGCAAGATAGGTGTCGTTCACTTCCGTGCCAAGCCGTGAGATTTCATCGTCAAAGGGCGTGGAGATATGCCGCACGTCCTGACTCTGATCGATGATGCTATATGCCCCGCGTCCTAGCGTCGCTCCATCGCGCCACTTGCCGTCCACGCCTTCCTGATAAGTCCCGCAGTGGATCGTGTTGACGCGGATCTTGGCCCGGACCGATCCTGCGATTGCCTGGGCGTAGAACCCCGGCTCTTTTCCTTGAATGAACGGCTCGTTGCCCGCGATGAAAATCAGGTTGAGATCACCAAGGCATGTGCCCCAGGAGAGTTCCCGGGTGGCGCGATCAATCGCCTGTCCACAATACTCGTTGCCCCCGTCGGTCTGCAATCCAAACAGTTTCTCACTGAGCAGGTCCAGGTCGGTGGTGAACTCACTCACCATGCGGATGTGTCCCTCGCTCTCTGGTAACTGGTTGTTGCCATACTCATAGAGCGCGATCCGAAGTTGTGGCGCTCTGCCCTCGCGCTTGCAGGTTCGGAAGCGGTTGACCACGCTCCACAACTGGGCCTTGGCTTGTCCGATCAGGCCATCCATGCTGTTGCTAGTGTCCAGAAGCAACGCGATATTGACCTGCGACTGGCGCTCCGCCAGCACGGGATTGTCGCCCGATCGCGCAGCGATCGGGTCCACGGGCGGGCATGCCTGGGCACGCCCGGCGCTTGCCGCCAGAAGCCCTGTGAGCAGCCCCGTGAGCAGCGAGAGGCTTAGCGCTCGTCGGGCGAGCGATGGGCGATTCCGTACGCAATCGCAACTTGTGATCGAGCGGGTTGTGACACGAGCGTAACGAGCGCGACAATCCATGGGCGGCCTCCTTCAGAGATGAGCAACTTCATCAAACCAGGCATCGCACCAACGCGTGCCAATATGATGTGATACTCCGGAGATCGACATTCGCTCGTCACGCCGATGTCACGACCGTCGGCCCTCCAACAATGCACCATGGACTACCGGATCATTTCCATCGGCGCTCTAAGCGCCCACCCGCTCTGGAACGAGAAGCCAGGCGGCCCCGGAAGCACGAGCAGCGGGGGCGGCGTGCGCACCGGCCACACCACGACGACGCTGATAACTTCTGGTACCAAAAAAATACTGGTCGATCCGGGCCTGCCAGCGCAGATTCTCGGTGCACGACTTGCAGAACGAGCCAATCTCAGGCCCAGCGACATCACCGATGTCTTCCTGACCAGTTTTCATCCCGAGACCCATCGTGGTCTGCCCCTCTTTGAGAAGGCCCGCTGGCTCATCAGTTCCGACGAGCGAGAAGCGGTGGGGGTGCAGTTGGCGACCGCGCTCAAGGACATCTATACCCGCAGCGAGGATCAGGGCGGCGTGGCCAAGGACGAGTCGCTTCTGGGCATGCTGCAAGGCGAGGTCGCCCTGTTGCAACGCTGCGAGCCAGCGCCCCAAAATCTCGCCGATCGTGTCGACATCTTCCCACTCCCAGGCGTCTCACCTGGCACCTGCGGCCTGATCCTGAGTGGCCCGCGATTCACGACCGTCGTTTGTGGCGATGCCATGCCCACGCAAGAACACCTGGAGGCTGGCAAAGTGCTGACGACCGCTGTCGATATCACCCACGCGCGCACGAGTTTCGAAGAACTTGTCGAAATCGCCGATATGCTGATCCCAGGCCGCGACAACCTGCTCGTCAATCCCACCAAGCGCCCATTTTGATTGAGAACATGATACAGCAATGTGGCACAGGCTCCTCGCCTGTGACCGACCGAGAACGACTTTTGTACACAGTCAAGGACGCTAGTACCACCAAGTAACACAACATGCCTTGCCCGCTCTGCCAATCCGCCGACAATCTCTTCTTGATCGCAACGCTCGCGCACACCCATGTCGTGCTGGGCGACAACCAAGGTTGCCCCGCCTGGTGCGTTTGTGTGCTTCGGGGCCATATTGAGCACATGGACGAACTGCCCTTCGAAACCCAGCAAGCCGTGTTTACCGAGGTTGCGCTGGTGGCCCGGGCGATCCGTGGGTGGACCATGCAGCATGCCCCAGAGTGTGGTTTACAGCCGGTAAACACGTCGCCCCGCATCAACTACGAATGCCTGGGCAATCAAGTTGCGCACATCCATTGGCATGTGATTCCGCGACACGCGGGTGATCCCGACCCGCGCAACCCCGTCTGGGGCTGGAGCAAGGACCAACTGGCAGGCACGCTTTCGCCCGAGCAACGTCACACTGTTGCCGACCAACTCCGTACTCTGCTCGCTCGATACGCTGACCCATGCTCGCCACCATCGCACAGCGCGAACTAATCGCTCCAGTCGGCCCCTTTGCGGGCCTGGGTTTGTTCAGCGGCAAGCCCGGCTCTCTCCGCGTGCTGCCAGCGCCCGCTGGGAGCGGCCTGATCCTTCGGTCCGTACGTGTTGAAGGTATCGAGTCCTCACCCGCCACTATTGCACACTTGACAACCGACACCAGTTGGTCCAGCGTGCCAGCGCGACTGCCGCCGGGCATCACGCCCCACCGACTGGTCCGCAACACCACGCTCACTGTTGGTCCGCGCGTCTTGGCCACGATCGAGCACATCATGGGAGCGCTCGCGGGGCTGGCGATTGCCGATGCGATTATTGAGGTCCAAGGCATCGAAGTTCCCATCCTCGATGGCAGTGCCCACGCTTTTGCCCATGCGCTCCACGAAGCATCGCGCGAACATCACCCTCCGGCCAGCGTTGGTCGGCGCGAATCGATCAAGCTCACCCGCGAAGTCCACGTCGAGGAAGCCGGTGCGAGCATCGTTGCCACACCCTTGCCAGCCAACCAGACCCCAAGCGTGACCTATCACCTCAATTATGACGGCCCGCTCGCCATGGCGTTCCCGCCCCAGTCAGCAACCTGGCATGCCGACGCGCATGGCCCCGCCAGTTTCCTCCGTGATATCGCGCCCGCCCGCACCTTCAGTTTCGAGAGCGAAGCCCGCGCGGCCCATTCATTGGGCATGTTCCATGGTTTTTCTTCCAGCGATCTGCTGATACTCCGGCACGACGGCACGCCCGTCGAAGGAAGCCTGCGCTTTTCCGACGAACCAGCCCGTCACAAACTGCTCGACCTGCTGGGCGATCTTGCCTTGCTCGGACACCCCATGCACGCGAAGGTCATCGCGACCCGCTCGGGCCACGCACTGACCCATAATCTGTGCAGAGCAATTTTGCAAGCCATGATGTAAGCCCCAAGCAGCAAAGCCGCCTTCGCATTTCCAGCCCTTCTTTTCCCCGGCTCGTGCCTTACGCTTCCATCCCGGAAGGACGTGGTGTCTGCTTCTGGCATTCGGAGTAGTACACCTATGGCATCAATTTTCAACGCACCGAGCGCGCTTGATCGTCTTGACCTGTCCTCCAGTCGCGTCTTCCGCAACTTGTCCAGCGCGGAACTGGTCGAGCGAGCAATCGCCAATGGCGAAGGACAGTTGGCCGCCAACGGTGCCATCTCCTGCCTGACGGGCGATCGCACGGGCCGCAGCCCCAAGGACAAACAACTCGAGAAGACCGCCGGCATCGATGAGAAAATCTGGTGGGGCAAGGTCAACACGCCCATCACGCCCGCGCAGTTTGACGCGGCCCTTGATATAGCCGTGGCCCACCTCAACCAACGCCCCAAGTTGTACGTCTTCGAGGGCTATGCCGGTGCGGACCCCAAGTATCGCCTGGGTGTGCAGGTGATCACGGAGCAGGCATGGCACTCGCTCTTCGCCAGTACGCTCTTCATCAAGCAAGGCACCAAGGCTGCTGGCGCTCCCGCGGCGTTCAAGAAGGATTGGACCATCATCAATGCAGGCAAGCGCCGCCTGACCGCCGATGAGCAGGCCAAAATGGGCTACAACGCGCCCGTCCTCATCGCCCAGAGCCTCGAACGCAAGACCGTCGTCATCATCGGTACCGAGTACGCGGGCGAAATGAAGAAGAGCATCTTCTACGCCATGAACTTCGACATGCCCGAAGTGGGTGTCTTCCCCATGCACTGCTCGTGCAACGTCGACCGCGCCACCCGCGAGAATCCCGCGCTCTTCTTTGGCCTTTCGGGCACCGGTAAGACCACGCTCTCCGCCGATCCCCGCCGTGCCCTGATAGGCGATGACGAGCACGGCTGGAGCGACCATGGTGTCTTCAACTTTGAGGGCGGGTGCTATGCCAAGTGCATCAAACTCAGCAAAGAGACCGAGCCGGAAATCTGGAACGCCATCCGTTTCGGCAGCGTGCTCGAAAATACCACCATCGATCCGGTCACGCGCATCCCCGACTACGACTCCGCCAAGTACACCGAGAACACCCGCGTCACCTATCCGGTCGACTACATCGATGGTGCAGTTATTCCCAGCGTCTGCGGCCATCCCAGGAACGTCGTCTTCCTGACGGCCGACGCGTATGGCGTCATGCCCCCCGTCAGCAAACTCACCAGCGAGCAGGCTATGTACTACTTCATCAATGGCTATACCAGCAAACTGGCTGGCACCGAGGCCGGTGTCAAGGAGCCTGAGCCCAACTTCTCTCCCTGCTTTGGCGGCGTCTTCCTTCCCAGGCAGCCGGTCAGTTACGCCAAGCAACTCGCCGAGAAGATCAAGAAACACAGCGCCAACGTCTGGCTGCTGAATACCGGCTGGACAGGTGGCCCATACGGCACGGGCAACCGCTTCAGCCTCAAGTACACCCGCGCGTTCGTGGATGCCATCCTCGATGGCTCGCTCGCCAAAGCCGAATACCACCAGGATCCCGTCTTTGGCCTGCACATCCCCAAGGCAGTTGCGGGCGTTCCCAGCGACGTGCTCATGCCGCGGAACACGTGGAAGGACGGGGCCAGGTACGACGAAACCGCGAAGAAGTTGGCGGCGGCGTTTCGGAATAATGACAAGCAGTTTGAGATGCCGGAGGCGGTGCGCGGGGCGGGGCCTCGTGGCTGATGCAACTGAAGCGACTGTGGGCACAAGCCATCGCTGGTTTCTTGAAATGTTTGGATTCGCCTTCGCCCATCCGATGCGATCACCGGGCTGAGCAGCGCCTACGCGTTCACCAGCACTGCCAAGCAAGCCATCACCGGGAATGCCAGCACAAGCAAACACAGCAACACAGACCACATTTTTTCTCGATGCGGCATGCGCATTGGCACCGTCTGTTGACGCTCTGTCTGTCCGCAGTCATTCAAGCGAGCACGGTCGCTCGTCGCCCGCCCTCGGCTCTCATTCGACCTGGACCTGAGATGGGGTCAAGACCACGGGCATTGGCCCGCGACGATCGCGGGCCAGCTCGAAGCATCAAGGTGTTCTGGCTTTGACGTTGCGTCAGTGACGGCGGCGTCCAAGCGCCAGCGCGCCCAGAATCAATACCGCAGCGGAGGCCGGGGTGGGAATGGCGACGATGTTCAAGCCGTATCCGGTGGTGCCGGCGGTTTCCTGGAGCCAGAGCGTAAAGCTGCCGGGGTTGAGCGGGGGCGTAAACCCGATGGCTCCGGAGCCCGTCGCGATGGCGGGAAGTATGTTGGTGTTGAGGTTGGCGCCGCCGAAGAGGGTGTAGCCAAGCAAGTCTCCGGGCGAGGCGCTATTCGGAGGGACCGAGAATGTGGTGCCCGCTTGGATGCCAAAGAACGAGACGCTCCCCCCCGAGTACGACGTGACAATGATCGCGGAAATCTGAAGCCCCGCGGGAACATCCATGCGCAAGTAGTCCAGGTCGCCAGAGCCGAAAGTGCCGGTGATCTGATTGTCGCCGAGCGTGATGTTCAGTAGCGACGGGGCGAGCCGGTTGCCGGAGATGTCACCGTTGGAAGACTCTACCCAAGAGCCGGCGAGCACGGGTGTGGCGGCGAGAGCGAGCAAAGCGGCGATGGCGGCGGCGTGATAACGCATTGAACAAATCCTCCGGAGAGAGACGAGGGTGGGTCGGGGGGACTGTGACAGCCCACGCACCGACACAGCGTGGTCTTGTCACCGGCCGTCAAGACGGACGGCACATTGCCCGACAATAAGTCGCATTCGCGCAATGCGCCTTGCAGCTCGATCTAGTTTTTCTTGGATGCGGCTGCTATGCGAGCGTTGAGCCGCTCGCGAACATCCGCCGGAAGGCCCGGCGCGGTACGAGCAGAACGGATGAGGGCGGCGCTGGTGTTCCTTCTCATCCTCTTTCAGGATCTCGACGAGAAGAAGTTCCAGAGTGACGAGCGAGCCTGGGAGCGGACGCTGCTCCGGCGTACGTTCCGCATCGCGGAGCTTCCGCACTTCCACACGGCCCAGCGCCGGGCCATGATGTCTGCTGTTGACGTAGATGAGGCCGGGCTGAGCCGCGTTGCTCCAGTTCCTTGAGCGGCTGGGCGTCGTTCAACTGCTGCCTGAGGGCCAGTTCGGCTTTCTGGCCCCGGTCCATCGCTTCATCGATTTGGGCGTTCGGTACGCTGAGGATGGCAACTGGACGGAGAAGTCTGGCGGCGACGAGCGCGTGCCGCCCGCGCGGGATCAGGCGTTCGATGACGACGAGGAGGCGGTGCAATGGCCGACTTCGGCGTCAGGCGACTGGTGAGGCGTTGAGACTTTCTGTTCCGTCCGCCACTCGATTTTTTACACAGGGCTTGCTATTTCGCGCAGATTCGGTATCGTTTTGCTTGTCAGTCCATCTGCGCGGCGGGCCGCGGCGTGGGCTGACTCTGCTCGCGGTGCCCGCGTAACCGTCGCGAGTGGAGTGATTGATCCCATGAACCCTGCCGCGGCACGTCCCGTCGTTCGGGAAAGATACCCACTCGATGGCCACACTCTCAACCCGCAGCGCATTCATCCATGGACAATGGAGTACCGCAGACTCAGCCCAGTTGTACGGCATTCCCGACTGGGGCAAGGGGTACGTTGGTGTCAACAGTCTCGGCAATGTCACCGTCATGCCCACCAAAGAACTGGGCAAGCAGGTCGATATCGCGGAGGTGATCCAAGGCCTCAAGGAGCGGGGGATTCACACCCCCGTGCTTCTCCGGTTCAACGACATCCTCAACCACCGCCTGCGCGAAATCCGCAAGTCCTTCGACGACGCGATGAAGGAACAGGCCTACGACGGCGGATATTCCTGCGTCTATCCCATCAAGGTCAACCAGCAGCGCCACATCTGCGAGCAGATCGCAGGGCTGGCGGTCGAACTGGACTTTGGCCTCGAAGCCGGCAGCAAGCCGGAACTGCTCGCAGTCCTGGGCCTCTCCGCCAGCGCGGGCGGCCCGGGCGTCAACGGCATGCCCATTATCTGCAACGGCTTCAAGGACGAGGAGTTCATCGAGACTGTCACGCTGGCAACCAAACTGGGACGCAACATCATCCCGGTCGTCGAGAAGTGGACCGAACTGGAACTGATCGTCAAGCACGCCAAGCACTATGGCGTGCGCCCAAAGATCGGCCTGCGGGTCAAGTTGTCAAGCAAGGGAGCAGGACGCTGGGAATCCAGCGCGGGCGTGCGCAGCAAGTTCGGGCTCTTTGTCAGCGAACTTCTCCAGGCGGTCGAGTACCTCAAGAAGCACGACATGCTCGACTGCCTCAACCTACTGCACTGCCACGTGGGCAGCCAACTCTACGACATCCGCGTCTTCAAGAACGCCGTGAATGAGTTGTCGCACATTTATTGCGAGCTCGTCCGCCTGGGCGCGGGCCTGCATTACCTGGACATTGGCGGCGGCATGGGCGTGGACTACGACGGCTCGCAGAGCGCCTGGTCCAGCAGCATCAACTACACGATCGCGGAATATGCCCAGGACGTGGTCTACCGCATCAAGAGCGTCTGCGACAGCGCGAAGGTGCCCCACCCCCGCATCGTCAGCGAGAGCGGGCGCGCCATGGTCGCCTATGGCAGTGTGCTGGTGGTCGACGTGCTGGGAAGCAGCAAGTTTGAGGCAAACCCCGACCTGGCACGGATTGAAGAGTTGATCAAGGACGAGGCCACCAACGGGAACGACCGCGAAGTGCCCCAGCCCGTGCTCGATCTCCTCGATGCCTTCAAAAACCTGACCGATCGCAACCTGATGGAAGCCTACCACGACGCAACCCAGGCCCGCGACGAGGCCATGAGCCTCTTTGGACTGGGCTACATGAGCCTCCCCATGCGCAGTGTGGCGGAGCAGTTGTTCTGGGCCATTGGCAACAAACTCCTGGAAAAAGCCAGCAAGAAGGGCGAGTTGCCCGACGAGTTTGAGAACCTGCCCGAACTGCTCAGCGACATCTACTTCTGCAACTTCAGCCTCTTCCAATCCATGCCCGACAGTTGGGCCATCGATCAGTTGTTCCCCATCGTCCCCATCCACCGCCTGGGCGAGCAGCCCACCCGCCGGGGCATCCTCGCCGACATCACCTGCGACAGCGACGGCAAGATCGACCACTTCGTCGACAAGCGCGAGGACAAAAATACCCTCGAACTGCACGAACTGCGTGACCTGCCTGGCGAGGGCCGGGGGTGCGAGCCGTACTACTTGGGCGTCTTCCTGCTGGGCGCGTATCAGGAAATCCTGGGCGACCTCCACAACCTCCTGGGCGACACCCACGCCGTGCATATCTCAATCGACGACGACGGCGAGTGGGAAATCGAGGAAGTGATCGAGGGCGACACCGTCGAGGAAGTTCTCAAGTACGTCCAGTATGACCCCGAAGACCTCAAGCGCGCCATGCGGATGGACATCGAAGCGGCGTGCAAGCAGGGGCGATTGACGCTGACCGAGGGGAAGAGCCTGCTGAAGTATTATGACGATGGGTTGGAGGGGTATACGTACTTGGAGGGGTGATTCAACTAATTTTATATCTACTTGTACTAGAGCGTGACTTTGTGTTGAACAAGCAAGCACATTCTCGCCTCTTTCTATCAACTCTCGACTCTTGGAAGCTCTGAACAACTTCGCGCAGACTTTCCACACGCCTCTGTTTTAGCCGAGATTTCAAGGTTCGGAAGAGACCAATCGCGGTTGTTCAGAGGTCCTTCTTGAGCCACCAGTCGTATTGAGTCGCTTTCGTAGTGCCACGAGGGCACTAGCGAACGCTACGGTGCTTCCGAGGCAGATGTGTTGCTCCCAATTCACCTGAGGTGAGCCAAATCGAAAAAACGCATGCGCAGCAAGTAGGCACAAACCCAACCCTCCGACGTAGTACATTATCCGTTGACGATGTCCATGCTTCACAGGAGTGTGTGTAGTTGCAAGAACGAACATGCAGGCGTGCGCTAGTCCATGGAAGCAAGCGAAGCCCACGACCCCAATCAGGATTGCAATATCATTCGGCCTAGTCATAAGTAGGTACTCTGATCGAAATGCTGCGAACCAATTGTCTACGAAGTAATCGTCTCGCGCCAGGGAGTTAGCACTAACTAGGTATTGCTTGTCGCTGTGAGCGCTGTCGAATGTCGGACGCAAAGTGGCGTGCTCTAACGTTTCGACCAATACATAGAGTGACACCCGGTTATCAATGAGGCGGTTGAACAAAAAGCCAAACTCAATCCAAACGTAAAGAAGCGACAATGGTAGCAGAATTCGAACAAACTTTGTAGGAATAATGTACCCGAGTGGTTTTAGTTCAAAGGTCGACGCACGTACGAAAAAAAGTACGAAGAGCGATGTCGCGATCAGGACCGCTTGGACAGTAAAAATCTTGCGTAGTGACGAATACTGATCGCTTAACAGCTTTGTTCGAGCAGATATAAGCTTGTCCGTTACTGTTTCTAACTTATCTTTACTTATCAAGTCAGTCACGTCATGTCGCGTTGGCGTCCATGCGGGCTCGCCAGAGTGTACGAAACAGATCAAAATGAACAGGCTAAAGACAACGAAAGCCACGATGGGTCCGATCCACCGCAACCACGCCTTGCTCGTTAGATCATCGAGTTCGTAACTGCTTATCATAATTATAGTTCTCTGTTTAATATTATTTATATAATTATCTGATCTGCGAATTGGTTTTTCGCCCGCGCTGCCACCCCAGGCCGCTCTCTCGCTGGCACGCCGCCAATCGATATCATGTGAATGTTTCTGCCAAGAATGTCCGAAAGGACCATCTGCAAGCCGCCCAGCGCGAGCGGCCCTGGCGGGTCAAGCGGATCGGTCTCGACCATGACATCGACATCGCTGCCGAGGCGAAAACGCTTGGCAAGGACGGAGCCAAGTACAGAGAAGCGAACCAAGCCAACGTGACGGCGCGCGGCGCTGATTCGGGGAAGATAAAAGGTAAAATCGTGCAGACAACGCATTGAACGAATTGTACCGCCGCAACCCATGTTGTTGATGCCGGTCGAGTCGCCCTGCCTCACCCCAAAAC
>Ga0163155_10000164_pt1 | contig 76095 bp, 64 predicted proteins | sample OliLakLV19SP4G1_FD_148611 | JGI IMG/M metagenome (GOLD analysis project Ga0163155, IMG submission 148611) | Freshwater microbial mat bacterial communities from Lake Vanda, McMurdo Dry Valleys, Antarctica - Oligotrophic Lake LV.19.SP4.G1 | ecosystem: Environmental > Aquatic > Freshwater > Lake >... | reverse complement strand
GTCCCGCCCGCCCCGACGCGATGGCATCCGTGGCGTTCCCGGAAATGCTCGTAAAGAGGCTGCTATCGCCCTCCGAAGAGCACGCAGAGAGAGCCGCGACGCCAACCAGAGCCGCCCAAGTTTTGCCCGATGAACCAAGTTTTAGTGAATCATGCATTGCACACCCGAAACCGCCCCAAGGAAACGCATCATGGAGCCGCAAGTTGAGGGGCTGCCGCAACGCGCTCCGACGAACGCGGCATCGACGCCGACTGCTCCAGATTTTGGATGAGATCATGGATGAAACGCAGCTTTTCACCGACTTTCTCGGAGATTGCGAACGGATAGGCATCCGGAAGGCCCATACTTCGGTTCAACGAATTGAGCGCAATCGAAAGCCCCATCCACTCCCGCATCAATAGATCGAAGCAAGCTTCGCTTTGCGGAAGCGCTTTCGTCAACGACCGCAACTCAAGCACTGAGTGTTCTCAAAAAAGATCTCCGCCTCGCACTCGCAACGAAAAAGCTTCACGCTACTTCCTAGAACGCGGTGAATTAGATGGTGCCGCGGCGTGAGCCGAGGAGGCTTTTTCCAAGCACAAGAAGCAGGATCGCTCCCAAAACGCTGCCGATTAAGCCAGCCGTGTGCAGCTCCGTGACTCGCCGATCACTGATCAGGCTTCCGAGGAAACCGCCGATGAACGAGCCCGCGACTCCGAGCAGCGCTGTCATGATAAGCCCCATACTCTGGCGCCCCGGCATCAGCGCCCGAGCAACCAAGCCTACAATCACACCAAAAATAATGAACACTAAGATTCCCACGGAGTCCTCCGATTCAGTTGCAGCCAAAGAAAAAGTGAAACCAGGAAGAGCTACTGAGATGCAGCGCTTTTCGGCTCCTAGTGAACCCTATACAAGTCTCATGCCAGTAACTCGCGCTGAAGGTTCGACGAGACGGCGCACGATTCACACAACTCTGCCGCGGCGGCGAGTCATGTAGCGTACGACACCGCGGCGCTTTGGTTCGTATGCTCGTTTTAGCCACAGTAGGCTGTGACTCCCAGGACCGATGGAGGCGTGGCCTTTTGCCCAAACGGCCATTTTCTCCCGCGCCGCGCTGCGGCACGACGCGTGCACCCCACCTGAGGTGGCCGTTCATTCTCCCGACGCGAGCTTAGGTGAGAATTATCGCGTGCTAGGGGTATTGGGTCGTGGAGCGATGGGGGTTGTTTACTCCGCGTTCGACGAAATCTTACAGCGGAAGGTGGCGATCAAGCTCATTCGAAAGGCATTCCGGTCCGATGCGTTTCGCGCACGCTTCAAATTCGAAGCCCGCGCTATGGCGCTCGTCAGTCATCCGAACGTGGTCAGCATTCACGCTTTCGGCGAGCACCAAGCTAGTCCGTACATTGTCATGGAGCTTGTCGACGGCCAGAGTTTGGATTCATGGCGCGGCAAGCAACCTTCGCCTCCTGACCGCCAGGCATGTCTGAGCATATTGGATCAGATCTGCCATGGAGTGATGGCGATTCACGAGGCTGGGACGATTCATCGGGATATTAAGCCAAGCAATATCCTGATTGATCGCACTCATCTTCGCGCACGAATTTCCGATTTCGGGCTGGCGATCCACGACGGCGAACGGGCGAAGGATGGCGCGGGAACGCCGGGCTACGTCGCGCCCGAGCTCCAATTCGACGACCGCACAGCGGGCGCAACGGTCAAGAGCGATGTCTACTCGTTGGGCTGCGTCGCGTACGAGCTTTTGGTCGGTGCGCCCCCCTTTTTCGCCGACCGTGCGTCGGGGCTTGCGGTTCAGCATGCTATCTCCAAAGTGCCTGTTCCGAGTGACAATCAACCAACGCTTCGAGCGTTTGATGAGGTGCTCCTGGGTGCGCTTGCGAAGGATCCGAGCGGCCGCACCGAGACCGTCGAACAATTTCGGCAGTCGCTGGCGAACGCTCAGGCCATAAGCCTGGACCCCGTCAGAATTCTAGTAGCTGAGGATGATTCGGACTTTCGTGAGGTCTTGAATCTCTGCTTGCGAAAGGCATTCCCTGGGGCGGAAGTTGAATGCGTGCCTGACGGGCAGACCGCGCTTCAGTCTTTTGAGCAGCGCCCCGCTTCAGTCGTGATTGTGGACCTCTCCATGCCTGTTTTGGATGGAATGGCGGTGACACAACGGCTGAGGTCCCGGCCAAACGCTGATTCCGTGGCGATCATCGTGCTGACAGGCTCCGGTGGGCCGCGGGAATGGCAGCTCTTGTCGTCGCTGGGAGCCGATCGTTTTTTGGTTAAACCGGTAAATTTAGACGATCTTGTCAGCACGATCCGGCGGGTGTTCGATGCTCGCGCCGGCTTAGCGAGATCCCGAGCTAGCGTTGCTGGGCGGTAACGTCTCTGGGCATGGCTTCGCAACCATAGAGACCGCGATCGAGACAGTGGGCGCTCACGCAATCCACCATGTTGGAGCGTCCGCTTTCGGTCATTCCCGCCAGGGTTTGGCGACAGTCAGCCATGGATGGGCCAAGCGATCTTTCTCCGCAGCTTCTCAGCACATTATTGCAGGCCGCCGCAACGGGCGAAGGATCCGGCGTGGTGTCCGGCGTGATCATGACAGTGGCGAGCTGGGTGCCGTTTGCAGCCGAAGGAACTTGCAGCTGCCCTTTTTTGGGCCGGGCTGGCTCCGGGCAGGCTGACATGAGCGCGGCGTGACCACACTGATTGATGCGCGCCGAATCGCAGCGCTCGTTCCCTTTGAGCGCTCTTAGGCAAGCCACGGCTTGTGACGCCACTCGCGGCTTCATTGCAATCTTAAAATCGTTGCAACGTTTGAAGACGAGATTTGGACAGCCCCCTTCATCGGAAGGGCCCACGGACGGACACTCCTCGGGCACCCCCGAGTTGTCATCGCAAACCGGGGCGCCTGGCAACGCCGCAGGCTCGATGATCTCCACCGCAACCGGCAAGGCTGGCAAGGCGTTTGCCGTCGTAACAACGGCTACGGGCTGTGGCGCCGAACGGTCGGCATTGGCGAAGCGGTCACATGCCAAGCTGCCCAGGCCTCCGGACGCTAGCATTCCGGTCATGATTAAGAACTTGGATCGATCAACGAACATGGGAGCACTCCTCCCGAGAGCGCCAACCCAGCGTCGAACGCGTTCCTCGGTAGGCGCGGCGTCTGCAAGCTCTGTGCCTTGGCAAAAATCGGAGAAAACACTCCTGCTCAAACCTTTCCAAACGAGGGTATTTGCCACATTGCCGCGGATTGCCGCTACGGCGACTCGAACGACGCGAGCTTCAGCCAAGGTTAACGGAGCCCGAGCTCTTGGGCGATGGCTACGTCTGAAAGCGTCAAGTGGCTCCCGTTTACCTCTTGGCTTTGCTCGTGTCCCCTGCCGGCGATCAGCACAAGATCCTCGCTGCCGGCACCATGAATGGCTGCGCGAATAGCCTGGGCGCGGTCAGCGTCGCGTTTGAGGCCCGCATGCGCGCCAATCCCGCAGGCGATTTCATCCATGATCCTCTCCGGTGGCTCGCTGCGCGGATTGTCAGAGGTGAGGACGATACGGTCGGCGTCGCGCGCTGCGCTGCCGAGCAAGGGCCGCTTTTGTTTGTCACGATCTCCACCAGCTCCAAACACCACCGTAAGGGTACCGCGACAGAGCTGACGCGCGGTGGCAAGCGTGCGCGCGAGTGCGTCTGGGGTGTGTGCATAATCGACAATGATGTACGGCTGCCGCTTCACGACTTGGAATCTACCCGGCGGCGGCGGAATGCGCGCCAGCTCATCGATAGCACGAGCGGGCGTTACTCCCAACGCAAGCGCAACCCCCAACGCGGCTAACGCGTTTTCCACGAACACTTCGCCAATCATCTGAAGCTCGAGATGCGAAGGCAGATCGGGGAAGCGGGGCGAAGGAGACAACGCCGCGCGCGTGCCTTCGAAGCCTATTTCCAGGTTCTCCGCAGCCAAATCCAAGGCTGCCCACGCGGGACCGCGTGACCCCAGGCCGTACCGAATCACGTCCACACCGTCGCCGAGCACTTCCGTCAAGAGCGCTGCATTCTGATCACAAGCGTTGAGTACGGCAGTGCCCAAAGCGGGCAGCGACATGAATAGCTGTGCCTTCGAAGCCAGGTAATGCTCCATTGAACCGTGCGCATCCGAGTGATCCAGACTCAAGTTGGTGAAAGCTCCAACCCGGCACGGCCAGGCTTTGGCGAAACCGAACGCTAAGGCTTCGCTGGTAAGCTCGAGTGCAGCGTAACGTCCGCCAAGAGCTCGACACCGATCCATGGTCGCCAAAAAGCCCGCGTAGTGGCGAGGCACCGTCTGCCGTTCATCGTCTAGGAAGCAGCCGAGAGTGGTCACGCTCGCCACAGGTCGTGCCAGAAGCCCGAGCAGACGAGCCACCATGATCGTGGTGGAAGTCTTGCCATTGGTCCCCGTTATACCGACGCTCAAGAGCGAGCTCGCCCATTCCGGAGGTGGTGGGAGCGGTGCAGGCACCCCTCTGCGTTACCACATTCCCAATCCCTTTGAACGAATCCCGCACTCGACTCCAGAGTGCGGCATGCTCCTTGCTGACACGACGTTGAATGCGATCCTGGCCGTTCCTGTTACTTTGCCTGAGCTCCGCGGCTAGCGCCCAGGAGCGAATCAATCCCTCGGGCAGGCATGAGGTGGAGGTGGGCGCTGTGCCTTTGGTGGGAGGCGACACTGACGTGGGAGTCGGAGCAGGCTTTCTCGGAAGTGTGGCACTCCCCGCGCCCGAGCAGCCGGTTCCGTTCGACTGGCGGTTCGAGGGTGGGGCATTCCTAACGGTCAAGAACACGCACGCCAAGGGGCTCGAGTTTCCCTATTTTCAGGGCTATCTTTCGTTCGCCCAACCTGCGCTCTTGGAGCGACGGCTACGGCTAGACATTCGCTTGGATCACGTGAGCGAAGCCAACATGCGCTACTTTGGTATTGGCAACGCGTCGGTACGGCCAGCCGGGGAGAATGCCGACCGTGACCTGCACACGCGGAAGCGGCCGACATTGTCGGCACGCGGTCGCCTGAATCTGCCGTACTCGACATTTGCGGGCCTCGGTGCCTCGGTTTCACAGAACTGGATCAGCGTGAGACCCAGCTCGATTCTCGCGCGAGACCTGAGTGAGGGGCCCCCGGAGGTCAGGCGCTGGCTGCGCGGCACCAACAACCACGGAGTGCTTCTGCTGGAAGCAATCACGGGTTTCGACACGCGAGACAACAGTATCGACCCCTCCCGTGGCCAATACCACCAGCTGACGTTTCGAGCGAGCCCGCGCGTTTTGAGCAATTATCCGTTCCCGTATCAGCAGCTCAACGCTGCCGCGCGGTTCTACTTCCCGGTAAGCGAGCTGCGTTCGGTGCTCGTGTTTTGGGCAACCTTCGACGCCCTGATTGGTTCACCGCCCTTCTATGAGCTTGCCCGTTTTGACGAGACCTTTGCGATCGGTGGCAATCAAGGGGTGCGCGGTGTCCCGGGCCAGCGCTACTACGGAACCGTCAAAGCCATGAACAGCGTCGAGCTACGCACACGCGTCGCCCAGTTTAGCTGGCTTGAGAAACCTTGGGCGATCGGTATCGCAACCTTCGCCGACAGCGGACGCTTGTGGGCTGATTTCAAGCAGCGCCCGGAGCTCGATGGCAGCGGATTGGGGCTGAAGTATGGAATTGGTGCGGGGCTCCGCGTTCATCAAGGAAAGACCTTCGTGGTGCGTGCCGATGTCGCCTGGTCACCCGATGCGCGCCCCATCGGGGCGTACGTGTTGGCAGGCCACTCACACTGACTGAACCTCGGCCGCTCGAACTTCGCTCCCGGCGTGGGCCACCTTTCTCATGGAAACAGGTAGTAAGCATGCTTACTATCTCTTCGGGACCGAACGGGGCATCCGGCCGCGCTGCTGAAGTCAACCGTCAGCGAACCTGGGGGACGCGCGCTGCAAAATCGCCTCAGTCGCGCATCGGCGCCCCACCGTTGCGTCCGTGCACTCTTAATTTCGCTCTTTCCGCTAGGGACCTGTGTGGCCCGCCCCTTGCTACTGCGACGAACACGCAACACCGCGTCGGCCGCAGCACCTAAAGCTAACGCTTTGCTTCCCACCTCGCCTAGGAGAACACGATGAAAGCGACCGAACTTTTGAAGAAGCAGCACGACGAAGTGAAGGCAATCTTCAGCCAGCTCGAAAAGGGCAATGGTCGCTCGACCGCGCTTTGTGAAAAGCTCGCAGACAACCTCGTCGCGCACATGGTGATCGAACAAGAACTCTTCTATCCCAGCGTTTTGAAGGTGAAGTCGGATCTTGTCCTTGAGGGCTACGAGGAACACGCGGTGGCCCGATTCGCTCTGAAGCGCCTCATCAATACCGACCCCGCCGATCAAACGTTTAAGGCGAAGGTCACGACGCTCAAGGAAATCATCGAACACCACATTGAAGAGGAGGAAGACGATATGTTTCCGAAAGCAGAGAAGGCCTTGGGTAGCGGGTCGGAAGAACTCTGCGCGGAAATGAAGGCGCTCTTTGAAAAAACCAAGCGAAGTGGCTATGCGCGAATGGTGGGGCGAGGCGGCTCCGCCGTAACGTCGGCCAAAGCACCTGCCCTCGATTCCGCCGAGTTCTCGTGACCGTTCACAGTTCTGGAGATTGCTTATGAAACATTCATCCGAGTCCAAAAAAAGCGAACCAACCAAGCGGCCTCTCGTTGCCCGCGACCAAAACACCGTCGGAAACGGTGGCGAACTTCACCAGAGTGCCGGCGGCGAGCATCCGGATCTGACTACCAATCAGGGCACGCCCATTTCGGATAACCAGAATTCCCTCAAGGTCGGTTTGCGTGGACCGACGCTCCTCGAGGATTTCGTGCTCCGGGAAAAAATTACGCACTTCGATCACGAGCGGATCCCCGAACGGATCGTGCATGCACGCGGCACTGCCGCCCACGGATACTTCGAGCTGACCCACTCTCTCGCAAAGTACACGAGTGCAAAAATCCTTACCGAAGTTGGCGAGAAAACACCCCTGTTCACTCGTATCTCAACCGTGGCCGGGGGATCGGGTTCGGTGGATACCCCGCGCGACGTGCGTGGCTTCGCGGTCAAGTTCTACACCAAGGAAGGAAACTGGGATCTCGTTGGCAATAGCATTCCCGTCTTCTTCATTCAGGACGCCATCAAATTTCCGGACCTCGTTCACGCCGTGAAGATGGAGCCTGATCGCGGCTTCCCCCAATCGGCGACCGCACACGACACTTTTTGGGACTTTATCTCGCTCACACCTGAGTCGATGCACATGGTGATGTGGATCATGTCGGACCGAACGCTCCCAAGATCACTCCGGATGATCGAAGGTTTTGGCGTGCACAGCTTTCGATTGCTCAATGCGGCGGGCGAGTCCACCTTCGTTAAATTCCACTGGCGGCCCAAGCTTGGACTTCAGTCGACCATCTGGGACGAGACCGTGAAGATCGCGGGGGCGGATCCTGACTTTCATCGTCGCGACCTGTTCGATGCTATCGCCGCGGGAAATTTCCCGGAGTGGGAATTGTCGGTGCAGCTGTTCACCGAACAGGATGCAGAGGCATTCCCTTTCGATCATCTAGACGCGACGAAGCTCATCCCGGAGGAGCTCGTACCGCTACAGCCGGTTGGTCGCATGGTGCTCGATCGCTGGCCGGATAATTTTTTCGCGGAAACCGAGCAGGTTGCCTTCTGCCCCTCCCATCTTGTCCCCGGTATCGATTTTTCGAACGATCCGCTGTTGCAGGGCCGCCTCTTTTCATACCTCGATACCCAACTCTCTCGTCTGGGCTCTGCCAATTTTCACCAGATCCCGATCAACGCGCCGAAGTGTCCTTTCGCCAACCATCAACGAGATGGCCATATGCAGATGCTTCAACCTAAAGGTCGAGTTGCCTACGAGCCGAACTCACTGGCTGTGGATTCTCCGCGAGAGAACCCAAAAACTGGATTTCGGAGCGCTGCGCTAGAGGACAGTGGTCAGAAAGGGCGCGTCCGTGAAGCGGCTTTTGGGGACCACTACACCCAGGCTCGATTATTCTGGCTGAGTCAGACTTCGCACGAGCAGGCGCACATCGCTTCCGCGCTCGTTTTCGAACTTTCCAAAGTCGAGCACCCCCACATCCGCGAGGCCATGGTCGGGCACTTGCGCCACGTCGACGAGAGCTTGGCGAAACGTGTCGCCAATGGCCTCTCTATCGACAAGCTGCCCACGGCCCCCCCCGCCGCGTCACCTGTTTTGGATATGGATCCGTCCCCGGCGCTTCAACTGATTGGAAAGATGAAGGACACGCTCGAGGGTCGTACGATCGGTATCCTGGTCTCCAATGGTTCCGACGGTACCGCGCTCGATCGCATGATGAAGGCTGCAGTCAGCGCCGGCACGACGGTAAAAATTATCGCCCTCAAAATCGGCGACGTGGAACTTGCCGACGGCTCGATTGTTCAGGCAAACGGCCAACTCGCTGGAACGCCTTCGGTCCTGTTTGACGCCGTTGTCGTGATCCTTTCTGAACCGGGTGCGAAGGCGCTCAGCAAGGAAGCCGCGGCGATCGACTTCGTACGCGACGCCTTCGGGCACTTGAAGGCGATTGCCGTCGATGCAGGGGGGCAACTTCTCTTGAAGGCCGCCGGCATCGAGGCGGACGAAGGTGTCATCGATGCGCAGTCGACGAAGGAATTCATTGCCGCCGCAAAGACCCGACAATGGCGGCGCGAAGCCTCGGTTCGGACACTCGCCTGAAGTGGCCGCCGACCAAACACCACCAAGTTGAGGGGGCAATGAGCATTCGCCCGAGAGGTCCCCTGGACCGAGCGCGTTCTGTGGCCCACACGTCGTTGCACGTAGAGCTGAACGCGCGAACCTTCCTATTCGCGTTGGTTGCCATCGCCGGCGTTTGGCTCTTGGCGCAGCTGTGGCCCGTTTTGTTGGTCATCTGCGTCGGACTCATGATCGTTGGAACGCTGAATCCGTTCGTCGGGTTTCTCGAGCGCCGACGGATGCGCCGAAATCACGCCATTGCGCTTGTCTTCGCGAGCCATTTCGTCGTTGCGGGCCTCTTTTTGCTGTTCACGGTGCCTCGTTTCGTTGCGCAGGCATCGAGCATGGTGGAGCGTCTTCCGGAGACGCAAGCGTACTTCGCGGAATATCTGGAAAGGTCGCCCATTGGTGCGCCTCTCGGGCGCTCGCTGCGCGAGACCAACGCCAGTGACTTGGTCGCCTCGCTGGGGCACTTGGGGTTTGTCTATTCCTCTAAGGTCGTGGAGGTTTGCGCGTATGCCATCACATCGTTCTTCCTCGCGTTGTACATCATGATCGATCGCGATCGATTGCGAGGCGGCGTCTTCGCGTTGATTCCGCGCGGCCATCACGTTCGTTTGGCACGGATCCTCTTGAACCTCGAGACGATCGTTGGCGGCTACATGCGAGGTCAACTTATCACTTCGCTGATGATGGCGGTGTTCACGTTCGTGGTGCTGACCGTGGCTCGCGTCCCCAATGCGCTCGCGCTTTCCCTGTTCGCGGGGCTCGTCGACGTGCTGCCCTACGTTGGCGCCATCTTGGCGTGCGTCCCGGCCTGTCTCGCTGCGTTGTCGCGCGGGACGACGGTTGCCGTGGTGGTGCTCGTATTTCTCGTCGTCTATCAGGAGATCGAAAGTCGCTTCATTGTCCCTCGCATTTACGGCAGGGTACTTAGACTGCCGGCCGCAGTGGTGATGATTGCGCTTTTGGTAGGTGGCAATCTGCTCGGCATCGTGGGCGCCCTTTTGGCACTGCCGGTGGCCGCTGGTATTCGAATGATCGTCGAGGAACTTCGTGTTGAATTGCCGGGCGAGTCCGTTCCCGACGCCGAAATCCGCGCGCTCGACGAAGCGGGGGAGCGTGAGTTCGAGAGGCGCGCTCGGGGGGCACCCGCCGTCCAAGCCGCGGCCATCGCGTCCAACATCGCTGAGGAAAGGAGGGAGCACGACAGTGCGCACTCCGACGCGCTCAACCCACCGCCTCACGAAGGGATCGCCTGAGATAGTCTCGCATGCTGCCCCACTGGTACAGTGCGGTGCGACGACCGCGCGGCGCTCGCGTCAGTAACGTTTTCGCCACACCAGACCGAGGCCAGATTCGCCACGGTCGCCGATCAACGCGGACAGGACCCAGTTGAATTTGAGCCGGAAATTCAGGGTCAGGAACGTGAGATCGGGCGGCATGCCGGGCGCAGGTGCACCGAGCGCGCGGGTGATCTGCGCAGACACCCTGGGCGAGACCTGAATCACGATTTCCGGCCGCGCGCTGCCCGTGCTGGTGTCGATGCGTGTGCTCACGTCGAGATCCGAGATATTCGAAATCGCCTTGTTCAGGCCTTGAGTGGCAACGCCGCCGACGGCGCCGACGGCGGTCCCCGCGGTGCTGCCCTGCCCACCGCCCGCGATCGATCCGTCGGACGAACCGGTGAGGATCAGGCTCAGCACCTGATCTTGAGTCAGCGGGGGCTCGGAACGCAGGCGGACTTTCAAATCCGCTGCGGTGCCGCTGGCGTCGGCGTACACGCGGTGGTTCTGGTCGTCTGCCGCATCCCACACGGCGGTCGCGACGATGCTCGGGTTCGCGGGATCGCCCGAGAACGTGACAGTTCCGCTCTCGATCTTGAACTGCTTGCCGGAGACATCAAGCTCGCCACCTTTGACATCGATTTGCCCGGTCATGGTCATGGGCTCGCCCAGCACCATCGTCAGCTGACCGCCAAGCTGAACCTTGGTCGTGTCGCCCTGTTCGACCCAAAGCTGATTGCCCAGATTCAGGTTGACGACCATGGGGTTCACGTTCTTGCTGGGGTCGGCCTCCCGAAGCGGCTGGAGCGGCAAGGTGACGAAGCCGCCATCGCGTTGATAAGTACCGACGCGTACGCCAGTGGCCGGCGCCAGATCTTGCAGATTCTGGCTACCAGTATCGGGCACGTGTACGTGAAACTCGCCCATGTTCACGGTCACAGCTTGCGAGCCCTTGGCTTCACCCGGTCGCACGGCGACATCGATGGCACCCCAGGTTTGATCGAGCTCTTGGCCGCTCACCGAGATGGAGATCCGTTCCTTGTATCCGATGCGCAGCTTCGCGTCTGCGCCCGTCAGATCCAGGCCCGAAAAGCGGGCCTCGCCCGTGATGTGAAGCCTGCCCGTAGTGGCACGGGCGCTCATCTCCTCGAGTTTGGCCTTGCCCGCCTCCAATGACAACCGGGCCGTGATCTGATCGAAGCGCTGCCCGATAGCCGCAACTTGCGCCGTGCCATCTTGCAGATCGACATGTCCGTCGAGCGCCGGCGGGCCGCCGCGGAACCGCGCGTTCAAGTCGCCGTTGATGCGACCGTCGAGATCGCCGAACACCGAGATCAGGAGCGGGCTGAAGGCGGAGAGCCGCAGCTCCCGAGCCCTCAAGCTGGCATCTGCCGGCAGGCGGAGCTCCGGCACGAAGCGGGCGCCCCAGTCCAAGCCGGCGTGGGCCTCGGCCGTGGTCGTGCCTTTGCCTGCAATCTCCAATTGAGCGTCGACTTTCCCCCCGCGCGCCGTGGCCTCGATGTGGATGCTACCGAGATCATTTTTGGCCAGCTTGAGCGACTTCATGTCCAAGTTAACGTCGGCTGTCGCGTCCTTGCCGAAGTTGTCCAGCGAAAGCTTCCCGCTCAGCTGACCACTCAATTGCTGATCGTGGGCGGGGGGCAAAAGCGCGATCGGGAACGCGTCGAATCCGAGGTGGGCGCTGGCGACGAAGTGCGGCGTCGTGCTGCTCGTTCGATTCAGCCATTCGCTGGCCGCAGTTTCGAAATCGATTTCCGCCGTGGCGACATCGTGGTCGCGCGACTTCACACTGCCCGTCACTTTGCCTCGGGTGCCAGAATAGGCTGCTTGAAGCGCGACATCGACAGCCTTGCCCTTGGTCCCCACTTGACGAAGTTTGTTGATTCTGCCCCAGATTTGTAGGTCTGGCGCGTTGAGCGTGCCTTGATAGGCCAGCTCTGCCGTGAGCAAGCCATTGAGGCCAGCTGGGCGCGCTTCCGTCGGCAGCTGCTGGAGCCGGCGTTCAGGCACGGAGACGCGCACCGCGAGCGGCATGTCTCGCCAGTGATGGGTCAGGTCCTCGACCACCGTCGACATGGGCGCCGTGACCTTGCCCTCAACGCTCGCCGAAACGAGCCTGCCGTGGTCGTCAGTGACGCCGAGCTCGAGCTTGGTCTCGCCGGTCTCGCCGTGCTTTACGTCCAACTCGACGTCGTAACCTTTGATGCTCGTCGGCGCCGCTGCAACCGCTTCTTCTCGGGTCTGAATCTCGGTCTTCGTGGTGCGCGTGCCGGCCAGCTGTAGCTTATGCGTGATCACGTGGAGGTGCACTGTGGGCAGGCCCGGGCCGGCCTGCGTGCGCTCGACGGCAAAGTCGTATTGGATGGACCCGAGGGCGCGCTCTATTGGAAGTTTTACGTCCTTGGGCACGAGCTCGAGCAAGTCCTTTAGCTTGACCTCGCCCTGCGCCGTCAACCTGCCGGTCAATGCTGCGGGGTTGGGATCCGTCAGGTCGATGCCACGCACCTCCTGTAGCTCGAAGTTCGCCCTTCCGAGTTGTTTGAGATCGGCGCTCACCGTGCCGTCGAGGCTGCCCTGGTTGAGATGGAAGTCGGCCGTCAAGGAACCGTTGCTGATCTGCCCGAACGTGAGGTCCGAGCTCTGCGCGGCCAAACGTAGGCGTGGGTTGCCGGCGGGACGCTCGTAGCTGGCGCTGATCGTCGCGGTCCCGGTTTTCAACGGCGCGTTCGCGTCGACCAAATGCCAGAGCTTGGCCACGTCGAGCTCGTAGGTTTGAGCGTGCAAGCTCTCCAGCTTGTTGCCGTACACGAGTGATACGTCCGCCTTTCCTGCACCTTCCAGGTGCAGGCCGCGCACGATCGTGCGGCCGTCTACAACATTCACTGCCTCGGCTGAGACCTTCAGGTGGGTCGCACCTTGGCGCAGATCCACGCTCGGGTGGTCGACGACGATGCCGTGGTCGTTCGAGACGTAGGCGCTGATTTGCAGGTGGCGCTCAGGCGCTCGAGTCGCGATCTCACCGCTGACGGCGAGGCGAGACAGCGAGCCGCGCAGTGCGAGCTGAGCCCTGCTGACGTGCTGCCCGGAGGTTTCCGCATCTTCGGCGTGCAAGCGAACGTCGGCGGTTGGATTCGGTAGCGCGCCGCTGACGGTCGCGCTCAGTTTCAGGTGGCCAATGCGATTTTCACCTTGGCGGACACCGCGCAGATCGGAGCTCACCACGGCGTTCAGGGCCTGCGATTCTACGTGGTAGTTGCCCTGCGTTGTCAGCTCGCCACGCACGCTGTTCAGCCCGGCGAGTGTGCGCAGCCGCGGTGGGTTCGAGAGCTGAGTCGTGGTGCGGAATTCGACTACCGTAGTCTTCGTTTGCAAGACCGTCGCGTCGATGACGGTCGCGGCGCCTGGCTCGGCAATCTCGACGTGCGCCTCGACCCGATTGCGCTGCGCTTTGGAGTCACTTTCGAAGCTGCCGCGCGCCGAGAGCCCGGGCAACTGCTGGGCTAGGAGGACAGCGCGCTCGTTGTGAAGCTCGAAATTGCCTTTGATTGAACCCGATTGCGGTGCGACCACGTCGGCATGCAGCGTGAGGTCCAGGTTCGAAGTAGGCGCGCTTCGGTTCAGCTCGGCGAGATCCAAGTCGCGCGTCCGCACGTTGGCCTCAAGCCGGGTGTCGTCTTGCAATGAGAGCTTAAAGTCGCCGTCGACTTTGCCCGCGCCCAGGCCGAGTGCGAACGTCCCGTGCAGATCCGGCAGTTTGCCTTCAGCCGACGCGCTCAGCGTTGCCGGGGAGCGCAGCTCGAGGCCCGGGACTTGTTGGGCGACGGCTTCCGGGGGCACGTGTTTGGCTTTGAGTTGCGCTTTCAGGTTCGAATCGACGTAGCTCGCGTCGAGCACGACCGGTATCGCCGCCGCCGTTCCGGTGTAGTGCGCATGCGCACTGAGCGTCTTGTCTAGCGCAGCGGGGATGTTCAATGAACCTCGCAAGTCGCCAAGGGGATCGACACTTTGCGGTAAGCCGCGAGCGACGAGGCCGGTGTGCTTGACTTCGATGGCTATTTGCACGTCGTCGAGTCGAAACGTGGTGAGCGCCTTCTTCAATTCAACGTCGAGCGACGGGCTGCCGCCCACCGAACCGTGTGCCCAGACATGATTCAGCTCCGCGTGCTCGATGATCACGATCACGCCTGGACCGCTGCTCGGCGTGCTCGGCGTGCTGGGTGTCTTCGGGAGGAAGGTGTCGGCCAGGGTGGGGACACCAGTGCCGTCATCGATCAGCACGATTTCCGCATGTTTCAAGCCGACGGAGCTGAATCGGATCGTGAGCGGCTGAGACTTCCCGGTGAGTGCGGCCCACACGAGCGTCGGTACGCTGAGCTCTGCGCTGAGCCCGTGGGCGTCCACCACGCGATGCCCGGCGGGGTCGAAGATCTCGGCATCGGCTGCGCTGATTCCGCCCAAACCCACGCTCCCGATCCGGTGCAGCACGATGCGACCCTTGAACGAACTCGCCAGAGCGCCATTGACGCGCGTCACGAGGTAAGCACGCACGGCATCGAAACGCAGGGAGAACAAGACTCCGACCACTGCCAGCACGACGACCCCGATCAAGCCCGCGACGCCGATGGCAGCGCGTTTCGAGTAACGGCGCAGGCGGCTCGACTTCGGCTTGGACATCGCGTCCATCAGAAAGCCTCCCCGATGCCGAAGGTGAGGGCGAGCGGTAGGCCGAAGGTTTTCGAGGGCACGCCTTCATCTGCGGCACCCGTCGGAGCTTGCAGCCCCGGGACACGATAACCTGCGTCGAGGCGAATCGGTCCCACCGGGGTGTCGTAGCGAACACCCAAGCCCACGCTCAAATGCGGCCGATTCAGTCGAAAATTCATCTGTTGGGCGGAGACATCTGCGGTGTCGGTGAATATCGCCCCGCTCAGCGCACCGGAGATCGGATAGCGCAGCTCGAGAGACGCTTCCCAGAGTGTGAAGCCTCCCAGCGGCAGATCGCAGCTCTGCGTCGAAGAGCTACCCGACGCGCACGTCGCGAGCGTGGACGAGCCTTGTTGCACCACGCCGTGCGGGCCGATCTCGCGCTGCGCGTAGCCGCGATTCGAGCCCAGGCCGCCTGCGAACTCGCCGCGAAGGAACATCAACTGGGTGTCCTTCACGCTGTCTTTCTGAGCTTGTTCGCACGCAGCATCGGTGGGGTTGTTGTTCGCGTCGACCGGACACGGCGCTGGCGGCGGGTTGTTCGCCGTCTGCTCGATGGTTCCACCGTAATTCTGCGGGAACAAAAGGCCGACTCGGACGCGCGTTGCAAGTGTCCACTTTCGGAGGCCCGGCACGGGCACGTAGACCCGAGCTTCGGTGGTGGTTTTGACGTCGGTCGCACTGCCCGGTGGCAACGCGATTTGAAGGCCAGACGTGAGGTACGCACCTGCGTGAGGGTGAACCTGGTTGTCACGCAGATCGAGCGTCGCCACCAGCTCCGGATAAGCAATGATGACCGATGTCAAATATTTATTCTTGTCACCGAGGTAAGCGAACGGACTGTCGAACTGAACCGTCGGCGAGAGCGAAGCGAAGAGGCGGAGGCTATTGAAGGAACGGTCGAGACCAGCGGTGACGCGTATGTCGCGGTAGCCGAGGACGTTGCCACTGGTGTCGTCCGGCGACAGGATCACAGGCGAGATCGTGCCGTCGAGTCGCGTGAAGGCTCCGGTTCGTGGCTCCAGAAAGCCCGGCTGTCGGAACGAGGCATTGAAGCGCGCCTCCGGTAGGTAGTTCGTCGGGGCATTGAACGTCGGAAAGCGCGTCGGATACAAGACCAAGCCGGGCTTCACCTCGAACGACACGCTGCGCAGGCCGCCGAAAAAATTCCGATGTTCCCAGCCTCCAACGAGGTGGAAATCGCTCTGGATCGAGTTGACCTGGAGGCCGCCACCGAGGCGAATCCCTTTCAGCATGGAGGGCTCTACCGTCACCTTAATCGGCACGACCGGCTGCGCTTGCGTGGCGTCTTTGGGATCGAGCTCGGGCGTGATCACCACCGAGCTGAACACGTTGAGGTCCAGCAGCGCGCGCTCGGCCAAGTCGAGCTCTTCACGGGAGTACGGTGTGCCCTGTACGATATCCACCGCGCGGCGCACCGGCTCCTCCGGCACCTTACGGAGTCCGACGATCGTTACGGCGCCAAACACCGCCTTCGGCCCGGTCTTGGCGAAATAGCCCACGGAGACGCGATTGTTAGGCAGGTCGACATCGGCCGCGCGCTTGACGGTAGAATATGCGTAGCCGTGGTTGGCGAGTTCGCGCTGCAAGAGTTCGGCCGCGTTCTGAAACCGATCCTCGTCGAACGCTCGATTGGATGGACCGTCCATGCACAGATCTTTGCCGCACAGCTGCCGAGTCACGCGCTTTTGGATTTCGTCGACCCACGGCTCCTTGAGCGCTTCGAGGCCGTGCACGTCCACTCGGGCGACGCGCATCTTCTCACCTTCTTCGATTCGTATGTCGACGCGCACTTTGTTCGATTCCACGAAGAACACTCGAGCGGCGCGTGCGCGCGCTTGGTAGTACCCGCGAGCACGATAGAAGCGTTCGATGCGCTGCAAGTCTCGATCCAGCACGAAGCGATCGAACACGCTGTAGTCGTAGACGACGCCCCGAAAGACCCCGAAGAACTTGGGGCTCGGCGTCGTCGCCAGCTTCTCGCGCAAGTCGTCCGCGTCGATGGCGTCGTTGCCAGTGATGTCGACGGTGTCGACGGCAGAACGGCCCGCGGGCACGGAGGTGCAAGCGGAGCCGAGCAACATCAAAAGCAAGCTGAAAGAGATGAGATGAAGCCGGCCCGCGGCTCTTCGTCCGCTGGACACTCGTCGCACCAAACTCACGTACAGCAGAATGCAAGCCCTGCGCCAGGCTGGCGCGCTTCCTGCTTCCGAGGCCGAAGACATTGACCGAATCGCTCTCGCATTTTCCCTGGCTGCTCCTGCTGGCATGTGCTGCTTGTTCATCGTCGTTGCCCGTGCCGCTGGCTGCGCGTCAGCCGCGCGCCGAGTATCGACCGGTGCCGTATCCACCGCCGGCCGCCTTCTCCGAGGTGGTTCCGCCGCAGCCGCGTCCGGACGCGCTTTGGATCGATGGTCGTTGGGCATGGCGCGGGGGGAGGTTCGTCTGGCAGCGCGGTGGGTGGGTTGTTTCACCGGACGGCTCGCGCATGGCCCATTGGCGCATTCGGTATGAGCCGGACGGGACTCTGCAATTTGCGGAAGAAACCTGGTACGACGCTAAGCTGCAGCCCATCGCCACGCCAAAGACGTTGCTGCCGGCGTTCACTCCGCCGAACGCGCTCACGCCCGAGTCGCAACACGGGTTTTGATTGGCGGGGCCTTCCGCGTCAGCTGGCTCGTGCCCACGTTCGTTTCGGGTGCGCAAAAGCGCCCCTCGTGAGGGGAAACGCCTCGATCGATAGGGAGGTGTTCGGGCAAGCGCATCGCGCGCTCGGGGGCCAGTGGGAACAGCTTCTTGGCATCCTCCAGGCGCGTGAAGCTATTCGATCAAGAGTTGCTGAAGCATCTGTATGTTCACCGGCTTCACCAAATGTGCGTGAAATCCCGCAGCTGCGCTTCGCGCCTTGTCGCTCTTTTGTCCGTAGCCTGTCAGTGCGATCAGTCTGCAGTTGGAGCATTCTTGATGGCTTCGCAACCTGCGGCCGAGTGTGTACCCATCCATAATGGGGAGGCCAATATCCAGGATGGCTACATCGGGGGCGAATCCAGGTGCCACCTCCAGAGCGGCGAGCGGGGTGGTAGCGACCGTGACTTCGTGCCCGAATGATCGCAAAATATCGCCTAGCACTTCTGCGGCGTCGGTGTTGTCGTCGACTACCAGCACGCGTCTTGTCTCAGCGGTGGTGGGAGGCGATACGACGCCCGGGACCTCGGAGCTCATTGCCTTCCAGACCGCCGGCAGGTGCACGCAGAATTCGCTGCCTTGCCCAATGCCCTGGCTGGCCGCGGTCACGCGGCCGCCATGTAGCTTAACTAGGTTCTTCACAAGGGAAAGTCCGATTCCGAGTCCTCTTTCAGATCGCTCTACTTCGGTTCCTCCCTTTGCGAACATGTCGAAGATATTGGGTAGAACATCCGCTGCGATGCCAATCCCGTCATCCTTAACACTGAGAATGATTTCTTCTTCGCCCTTGGAAACGGTGACCCAGATGTTCCCACCAACATGGGTGTTGCGCGCAGCATTCGTAAGTAGGTTTGCGACTACTTGGGCCAAGCGCGCCTGATCCACTCGGAGTCGCAGACCGGTGCGCGGTACTCGGACCGTCAACACAGTCGAACGTCTTTCCAGGAGGAAGCTTGCCATCTCGATGGCCTTGGCAACGACGGCGCCCAACTCGACCCACCCCTTGCGCAGCTCTATTTTTCCTCGTGTGATGCTCGAAACATCCAGCAGGTCATCCACCAGACGAACAACGTGAGTGACGTGCCGCTCAATCACTTCAAGCTCACGGTTTAGTTTACCAGAATTTTTCAGCCTGATTAGGCCTAAGCCACTCACAATCGGGGAGAGGGGATTTCGAAGCTCATGACCAAGCATCGCGAAAAATTCGTCTTTCGATCGAGCGGCGGCGTCCAGCTCCTTCAAGAGTTCTTGGCGCTCATCATTGGCGCGCTCAAGTGCAAGCTGGGCGGCAGCCCGATCTGAAAGCTCAACGGCTGCCACCATCACTCCTTGCACAATCCCCTCTTCCATCAACGGCTCGGCACTCAAGCTAAAGACGACCACACCCTCACCATCCGTGTCGTCATCGAAACAGACTTGGAGCTCAGAATCCGACTGGGGTAAGCCCGTGTCGTAGACTCCCGTCAAAAAGCGATGAAAATCGCTATCTATCCATTTCGGAAACGCCTGAGCAAATGTCTTTCCCGCCAGATCCTTGGACCTGAGCAGTCGACAGCATCGCTCGTTCACCAATGCAAAACTGAGATCCGCACCTAGCAAGATGGCAGTACCGAACGGCGCGCTTAACAGCAGGCGACGTTCAGCAGTGTCAGTCTCGGTGAGGGCAAAGGGCTCAGACGATCGCTCGGCAGCCATATTGATATGAAAGTCGATCCAGACAAACACTTCAAGTGTGTTGGATACCTCGAACGACGTGTGACAATTCGCCCCACTTGCGACCTAAATGCACACTTTCAACCCTTGGTCCGCGCGTAGCAGACCTTCGAGGTACGTGCGTTTGGTCAGTTTTATTTTAACTGTGGGCGCCGGTGCCGGGCGCAGACTTCCGCGCCTGTTGGCCTGGTGTCGTGTGCTGTGCTGGAGCATCCCGCCCTAGGAGGCCTGGCACTTCTTCCTGCAGGTCCCGTAGCTTGGCTGAAGCGGCATCGCCGACCTTGTCAAGTCGTTCTCCGATCAGCCGGCGTGTTTCTTGTCCGCTCGCGGGGGCAAACAAGAGCGCCACTCCAGCTCCTACTACAGCGCCGCCGCTAAACAGGAGAAGACCCTCGGCGAAATGACTCTGCCGGCGTGAAAGGCCAACGACACGAAGCAGGTCGTTAGCGGTAAGATCAGTTACGTTTCGCGCGACTCGCGTACTCGCGATCGCGCCTCCCAGGGAGATCAATAGTTTCGTGAGGTTCATTGAAATATCCTTACTTCTGTTAGTTGATGTCGTTGATGGGCAGAACAACCCTGCGCGGTTTCGGGATTGCTGGTGCAATTCGTGGACCAACGTGCGTGTGCCTAGCTCTCTGATCCGCCGGGACCCCGTCCCCCCGTCCAGCCGATAGCCTGATGTGCTCATTGTCTGGTCACGTGCAGGAATGATCCCATAAAGGCTTACGCCGTTCTCAACTGAGATTCCGAGTCTCTGTGGCGTTGCGTTGCGCCCCGGCGTACTGTTTGTGCTGCCCGATATCGCATCCGAAGTGTTCGCTGATGGGTTTGCTGGGCCGCATCATCGGGTTGAGGCCTTCACGCGGCTAAAGTCGCGTTGGAGCAGGCCTGCCTCAGGGATGGGGAAGTGCGGGAAGCTGAAAAGGATGCGTCAAACTACGCTGTCACCCCAGAGCCAACCGGTTTCCTTAAGCGTGGCACGTGCGATGCACTCGATGTTTAGACCACCAACGTTTACTGCAAATCCTGAGGGAGGAGCAATCCATTGTGAAACATGCCACACGGCGTTATTCGCCCCCCGGTTTATTTGTTCCCGATGTTCGCTCGGTGAAGCCTGACGTACCGATACGGCGCGCCGGACGCGATACAGGCCGCTTCCTCGGCTGGCTCAAAGTGCTAACGCGAAGCCGTTGCAACGCCGCGTCAAAACGGGAAGTCGCCTTGAACCCGCTTGATAGGCAGAGTCCCTGTCTGCACGAACTGAGTAACGACTACCCAGGGGACACTCGATGCTCCTTGGATCCCGACGGAAACTGCGAGTTGGAGCGGCTGCAGCACGCCGGGCTCGACCCAGCTTGCTTGCCGCTCCCCGACCTCGGGCCATGTGAGGCCAGGGTGCTGCATATGATCGTGCTACGCGTTGTGGTCAAGTGACCTGACCTGACCTTGCCTCTGCTCTGAAGCAAGGACGCCCCAACCGGCCCTGTTTAAGGAAAGCCCGCACAATTGCCACAGCGAGACGGAACTCTGCGTTCTGGTAAAAGACCGTGCAGCGGGGCTTTTCACGACATGCCTGCGGGCCGCACGTTGTGAATTGCCACACTCGGTTCGAATCGCGGCACGCGTGATGTTCTCCGGTGTGCGGATTGATTCCCCGGTGCCAGGACCTGGGTGTGACGTTAAGCAGAAAACCAGGTGTTATTTCGAATCCGCATGACTTTCTAGCCTCTGGGCACGCAGCTTGCAATCCTCCCGAACGCAGCTTGCCTTCAGACGCAGCTTGCGTACTTCCCATCCAACATAAAGGACGTTCAATGCCGCGATCTCGCCTGTACTTAATCACCGCACCCATATTCTCAATCTGCCTAACCACGCTGGCATCGGCGCAAACGGACGCAGAGGCTCAACCGAACCCTGGAACTGAGTCCGGTGGACAGGTCGAAACCCAACAAGCGCAGATCGGCGCTGGGGAAATGCCAGCCGCCTTGCCTCCTCCACGCTCCGATGACGACCCGGCGCCCCCTGTTTCTGCCACCGCCGTGTCAGCGACGGGCGTGACCGAACAAGCAGGGGTCGGCGGCACGCAGGCCTACGGGCGCGCTGGGGTGCTTGAGCTGGGTGGTTCGTTCAACCTCACTAGCGCAACGAACTTCCTGCAGGTTGGATTCAATCCGACCATAGGCTGGTTCTTTATGGATAACGTCGAAGTTTCCGCGATCATAGGTGTCAATTACAACAAGCAAACCGTTGTCACTCCGGCCGTCGGGCCGCTGCCAGCAACAGAAACAGATGTCTCCTCCACCGGTGTGCTGTTGCTCTTAGAACCGAGCTTTCACATTCCTTTCAGTAAGCAGATATTTGCGTTTGCAGGTCTCGGCTTCGGGCTCGCTTCGCAAAGCGCGGATCCGGGGGAAGACGCAGGCACAGGTTTCGCAATTGCTCCGCGCTTAGGCATGAACATCATGATCGGTCGGTCCGGTGTGTTTACGCCTTCCATTCAAGGTATCTTTCAGAGTACCGAAGCGATCCAGACGCCCCAGGGCGCAGTCATCGCCGTGGACTCAAGTACCGGCATTGGAGCAGGGTACACGGTAATGTGGTAAGCGTCAGAGGGCGCCGCGAAATCGGACTCTGATCGACGGCAGTTCATGCTGGTCGATGTCCCTGAGCGCGTGCCTTCCGAAATGGCCCACCGGCCAGGTGTGAACCACTTGGCGGTGGGCTGCGAGTGGGGAGTACTGGGGGGCGGTTGCGTCCGTTATTGGTACAGAATCAAGCAGGCGCCAGCGTGACGAGTAATCTTAGCGTAATTGAGACGCCGAGCGTTGTAATGAACTTGAAGTGAGCTTCGTAATGCAAGCTTGGCTGCTCGGGGATCTCCAGGCACATTGAAGTCAAGTTAACTTTCACACGCTGCACTCTCGCGTGTGCTAGCTGCGCGAGAGCATAGCAGCCGTTCACACACACGCTGCCGTCGGGTTAAAGCAAAACCAAACTTGCCTCGGTTGTCGGGCTTTGCCACGGTGAATAGCGACCAACCGAAGAGCAGCTGTGGCTGACGCCACGGAAAACAAAACGGAGGAGGGTGAAATTTCAGCCTAATTCTGGCGTTAGCCAGATGCAGCGTCGTGGAGAAATGCCACGAAGTGGTGCCTTTGCTCGTCGAAAGCGTCGGGGAATATTGAAGGCCTGGTGGCCGTATCGCGATGGCGCGGTCTTTGCTCAGACACCTGACACGTTCAGAAACTAATCACACCGGGGAGCCAGCGCTGCTCGGGAATAACCAGAAAGATTTGTCATGGGTATCCTACTATTTATTGTTTTTGGAATTGTAATTGGCTTCCTTGCCCGAGCGATCATGCCCGGGGATCAGAAGATGAGCCTCGTGATGACCATGATATTGGGCGTCGCCGGTTCTTTTCTTGGAGGATTTATAGGAAGCCTTGTGACGGACCGCGCAGTCTTCGACCTTCATACCGCTGGGTTCCTCGGGAGCTTACTCGGTGCCATCGTGCTGTTGGTGCTCGGCGGCACGCTCTTCCGCGGGACGTCGTCGCGTCCGCTGGTCTAATTGGCTGAGCAACGGAGTGTGACCGATGAAGAAAGCTGCCTTCATCGCCACCTTGGGGCCTTACGCTACAGGTAACACCAAGCGTAACACGAAGGCGACCGCCATCCTGCAGCCGTTACCGCCCACGATCAGGGCGGAAGCGAAGGCGACCGAACGATCACGCAGCTCAATTCGGGCGTGATGGCGCAGGATGGCCTTTCGTCGAACACGAAGAATCCAAGAGCGTTAAGCGGGTCGACAATCGACTGCAAGTAGAAACCAACTAAAATTTAGGGAGAGAGAACGATGGCAAGCAAAAAGTCGGTCATTGGGCTTGTGGGCTCGCAGTTAAGAGCAGAAGGCATCGTCGCCGAGCTGCAGAGGCAAGGCTTCTCAGCCAGCGATATTTCTGTGCTTTTCCCCGACAAACGTGGAACACGCGATTTTGCGCATGAGCAACACACTAAAGCCCCCGAAGGTGCGGTTGTGGGCGCAGGCGCGGGCGGGCTCATTGGAGGCACGCTCGGCTTGCTCGCTGGTATTGGAGCGCTGGCGATCCCCGGAGTCGGGCCGTTCATTGCGGCTGGACCTATCATGGCGGCGCTGAGCGGAGCGGCTGCTGGGGCAACTGCCATGGGCATCGCGGGAGCGCTTGTAGGCATGGGCATTCCCGAGATCGAAGCGAAACAATACGAGGGCAAAATTCGCGACGGGAATATCCTGCTTTCTGTGCACGTCGGCGATAGTGAGAAACGTACGCACGCCAAATCTATCCTCGAAAACGGCGGCGCATCTGAAGTCAAGGTGATCGGCGAGGAGAGCGTCCCCGAAGCGAGGCAGGCGCGCCAGTACCAGACCTAAAAGGCCGAGTAAGTTTGCGGCCGGCTCCACTCTCGGAGCTGCCGGCCGCTGCTCGTCGTTAGCCATCGCCGTCGCGGCTGGTTGAGAAGAGTCTCTCGAGCAGCTTCGCTAAGCTTTCCAGGTCGACCGGCTTCGTCACGTGCTCCTTGAAGCCAGCGGCTCGCGAGCGCCGTCGATCGGATTCCTGTCCGTATCCTGTGATTGCGATGAGAAGCAGGTCTGCACCCTGCTGCCCTCGCAGCCGTTCTGCCAGCTCGTATCCGTCCATGACAGGAAGACCGATGTCGAGGAGTGCCGCGTGTGGCTCGAATTCATGCGCCACGCTGAGCGCGGTCGGCCCATCGTTCGCGATGGCTGTTCGGTACCCTAACATTTGGAGGGTCTCCGCGAGCATGTCGGCAGCATCCGCGTTGTCGTCGACCACGAAGATCCGTCGCTCATTTTGCCGGACGTTTGGCAACGCCCGGGCGGCCTCGGGCGCCTTCGGACGAGCATCGAGCGCGGGCAGCCGAACCGTAAACTTACTGCCCATACCTATGCCCTTGCTTTCGGCACTGACGTTTCCGCCATGCATCGTGACGAGGCTCTTGACAAGCGAGAGACCGAGTCCGAGACCCCCTTGGGAACGTGCAAGGGTCTGTCTGGCCTGCACAAAAAGATCGAACACGTTGGGCAAAAGCTCGGGCGAGATACCTGTCCCGTTGTCCTCGACCGTCACGACCACGTCGTTGGCAACGCGTTTCGCGGCGACGCAGATGCGACCGCCGACGGGCGTGTACTTGGCTGCATTGGTGAGAAGGTTTGCAAGCACCTGGGCCATGCGTCCACGGTCGATGTCAACGACCACACCTTGCTTGGGCACATCGGTCACCAGCTTGTGTCGCCCGTTCTCGATGAGGGGGCTCGCCATCTCGATGGCGACGGCAATCACGGCGGCCACCTCGACGCTTTCTCTCGCGAGCGTGACTTTCCCTTGCGCGATTCTGGAGACGTCGAGTAGGTCGTCCACAAGCCGGACGAGGTGGTGCGCCTGAGCATGGCCAGGAACTCATCCTTAGTTCGATTCGCGTCCTCCGCTTGCGTCCGAGCCAGGCGCTCCCGTTCCGCAAGCTGCTTCAGATTTTCGATGTCGAGAACCGCGCCGATGACCCGTGAGGGCTTGCCTATCTCGTCATAGGCAATGTGATTTGTTATCCGAATCCATCGGCTAGTGCCGTCGGCGTGGCTAACGCGTTGGTCGCTCTCATGAACCACACGTCGTTCGTCACACGCCCTGCTAAATTCCGCCCAGCCTCGTTGGGCGTCGTTGGGGTCAATGCGTTCGTTCCAACACTCCGGTGTCGGGGTAACATCACCTGGTACGAGGCCCAAAAGGGCAAAAAGCTCTGGCGACCAGTATAACTCGCTCGACAGGCGGCGAAGCAGATCCTGCTCCGTCATTCTCGTGCTGGGTGGGCGCTCGCTTTCACTCACCGGGCACCTCGAGTTGTCGGGTAAGCGTGGTCAGTGGCGAATCGGCGCTCTATCGTTCTCACATGTCACCCGTTCGCCCTGCAAGGGCGGCGACGACCATGAGCAACTCCTCGGGATCAACAGGCTTCGCCACGTGTGACTGGAATCCCGCAAAGATTGCCCGCGTTCGATCCTCCATCCGCGCAAAAGCTGTCAGCGCAGCTGCGGGAATTGCTTTCACACCTCTTCCTGTTAAGCCTCTCACCTTGCGGATCAAGCTGTAGCCGTCCTCACCCGGCATTCCGATGTCGGTGACGAGCACGTCTGGACGATTGCGTTCGATCTCGTTCAGGGCTTCGCCCGCCGAGCTGGCGGTCGTGACCTGTGCACCGTGTCCTTCGAGAATGGCGGTGACGAGCGTGCGAGCGTCGAGTTCGTCATCGACGACCAGCACGCGAAGGCCATCGAGCCTCGGTGCAAGAATGCGTGACGACATGGATGCAGCCGTACTGGTGGCGTTCGCCCGAGCACTGGGAAACACGGCAGCAAGCGGCAACCTGATTCGGAACGACGAGCCCTGATTGGCACCGGCACTGGCGGCGCTGATCGTTCCGCCATGAAGCTCCACGAGATGCCGAGCAATGGCTAGGCCGAGGCCGAGACCACCGTGGGAGCGGGTGGTGGTGCCGCTGGCTTGCTTGAAGCGCTCGAAGATATGCGGGAGAAATTCAGGATCGATCCCTTGGCCCGTGTCAGATACCTGGAGTTCTGCCTGGGAGTCGGCGCGAGTGAGCCGAACCGTCACGACACTTCGGTTCGGGCTGAACTTCACGGCGTTCGACAGCAGGTTCCAAACCACCTGCTGCAGGCGTCCCGGATCTCCCATGGCATGCTTGGCATCCTCCTCGAGGAGCAACTGGATGCGGATGCCTTTGGAATCAGCAGCCAAGCGTACCGAATCGACCGCAGCGTCGATGATGTCCCCGAGGTCGAGCGAGCGAGGCTCGAGGCGAAGATTTCCCGAGATGATGCGAGACACGTCCAAGAGGTCTTCGATCAGTTGTGCTTGGGCTCGTGCATTGCGTTCGATAACCTCAAGCGCATGGTCGCGTTTCTCTTGAGACATTTCGGTAGACCGGAGCAGGCTCGCCCAGCCCAACATTGCACTCAAAGGGGTGCGAAGTTCGTGGGACACTGTGGCGAGAAACTCGTCCTTCGTGCGATTGGCCTGCTGCGCTTCACGATAGAGGCGTGCATTCTCGACAGCCAATGCTGACACATTGGCCAATTCCTCGGCAAATAGCAGATCATTCGGACCAAACGTGCGTCCCGTTTCGGCAGTCACGAACGTGATCGCGCCCAACGTTCTGCCTCCGCAGCGGAGGGGCACGACCATCGAAGATCGCAAGCCCAATTCCCTTATGAGCCGGAGATGCTCGTCGTCGACGGCCGCCTCGGCCAACAAGGCATCCGAGATCACGGCCATGAGCTGTGGCTTCCCAGACCGAATGACCTCGTGCACGCCGTAGGGCGACTTCGGATCGGAGGGGTATCGCTTTTCAAGCTCCTCGACCCAGCGAACCTTCGCAGGGTCGACATGCGCGACCGCCAAACGTTCAAACGAACTGCCGGACTCCACGATATCGACGGCGCACCAGTCAGCAATGATCGGTACCGACAGCCTGGCGATGCTCGTGAGCGTGGGCACGTAGTCGAGTGAGGACGCGAGCAGCGTACTTGCCTCAACGAGAAAGCGGCGACGGTCATCTTCGCGCCGCTTCTCCGTGACATCGCGAAAGACGAGTACAACGCCAACAAGTTCCTTCTCCCCGTTGAAAATGGGAGCTCCGCTGTCGTCGATGGCGTTTTCGGTTCCGTCACGAGCCAGCAAGATCGTGTGGTTTGCGATACCAACTATCTTGCCTTCTCGAATCACCTTGTCGACGGGGCTCTCGACCACGGCGCGTGTCTGCTCGTTGATGATCCGAAAGACTTCAGCAAGCGGTCGGCCGCGGGCCTCCTCCAGCGTCCATCGCGTGAGCCCTTCGGCGACCTCATTCATGAACGTGATGGCACCGTCCCCATCCGTGGCAATGACGGCGTCGCCGATGCTCTTCAGAGTGGTGAAGTACCGCTCAGCACTGACTCGCAGGTCTTCTTCCTGTTGCTTGAACTGGGTAATGTCGGAAAAAATCGAGACGGCTCCGTCGAGTTGACCGTCGGCGCTGAAGATAGGAGCGGCGCCTGCGAACAAGGCCCCGTGGCTATCGTCGAAGCGCTGAATATGGACTTCCTCGGGCTCGACGATTTCTCCCTTGAGGAGCGCGCGCGTCATCGACCAATCCGTCGCCTCGAAAGGCCGCCCATCGGGATGGAAGCCCCGATACTTTCCCCAATCAGCAATGGAGTCAGCGCTGGCGCTACCCGCCCAGATCTTCTCAGCGGCCTTGTTGTGCAGCGTCAGCTTCCCATTGAGATCCGAAACGATGATGCCATGCGGGCTCATCGTCAGAATGGTCTCCATGAGCCCTCGCTCACGAGAAGCCAACACGCTGAGCCGCTCCACCTCGCGACTGAGCGCCTCGACCTGGATCTCCATGCCCTCGGGGCGCTTGTTGGAAACGTCGACGGTGAAGCATCGCGTGTGAAGGAACTCCCCCGCCTCGTTGAAGCGCACGCTTGAGGTGATGAGCACCTTGCGCGTCGAGCCGTCCTTGCACCTAAGGCGCGCCTCGTAGTTGTTAAGCCGCTCTCCTGTAGTCAGCCGCCACAGGATGTCCTTTATGGTGTGGTCGTCGGCGTGGAACTCGACGATGTTGTGCCCGACGTACTCATCTTCCGTGTAGCCGAGCGGCTCATAATCGGCAGGGTTCGCCCAGAGGACCGTTCCGTCCGACCCTACCCAGTGCAAGCCGATCGCTGCGGTGTCGACGAAGTCGAGGAGGTCCTTCTCGGTGCGGTACACTTCGGTCATGGCTGTGGGGGCGGAAGCACGTCCAAGGACAACAGGTCAGCAAACAGCTGCGACGGCGCGCATCAGCTTGTTGAGATCGAGCGGTTTCTCGAACACCAAATGGCCCGGTGGCGCCTTATATGCGGCCGAGGTGGTGATCACGATGTTGAACCTCCCCAGCCGACCATCTGATCGGAGCTGGTCTAGCATTTGCCAGCCGTCCATTACGGGCATGCACAGGTCGAGTAACATGACGCAGGGCTCGAGTGCGTCGAGCCTCTCAAGCGCCTCCTTCCCGTTCACCGCGGTTTGCACCATGTAGCCTTCCAGCTCCAGCAGTTCTCGCAGTGATTCGCGGGAGTCTTCTTCGTCTTCGACAACAAGGACAACTGAATCGGGCTTCATCGTCATTAGGATACCAATCGGGGCTCTTCCGCGACAGTTTCCCGCAGGGAACGGGGCAACGTGGCCGTAAATGTCGTCCCTTCTTCGGCCGTCGAGCGCACATCGATGTCGCCTCCATGGGCCTCCACGATTTGATGTGTGATGAAAAGACCGAGGCCGAGCCCCTTGGAGCGTTCGGCGTTGGCCGTATTTCGACGGTACGGTTCAAAGATTACCGGCAACAGGTCCGATGAAATCGGGTGACCATGGCTATGCACGCTCAGCGCCACGGAATCACGCCCGGCGGGCAAAAGCCTTACGGTGACAGCCTTTGTCGCGTCGCCGTGCTGGAGCGCGTTACCGACTAGATTAGAACAGACTTGCGCCAATCGCTCCTGATCCCAAGAGCCGTGTTCCTGGCCGCGATTCTCCCACCGGATGTCTCGGCCAGGAAAGGCGAGCCGCAGCTCGTCGACTATCCCGGTAATGAGTGCGCTCAGATCCCCTGGCTTCTTTTCGACGGAGATCCCGCCAGCCAATCGACTGCGCGTGAGATCGAGGAGCTGGGCAACCATGTTAGTCATGCGGCTTGAGCTAGACAGAACGCGATCGATTGTCTTGGTGTCGTTGCCGTTCGCCTTCTTCTTCATCAGGGTGGCCGCCATGATGATGGCATTGAGCGGATTTCGCAGATCGTGACCGAGAATGCCAATGAAGGTTTGTGCAAACTGGCTCTCATTCTCGGCTTCCTTGCGGCGTAGCTCCTCGGCCGCCAGTGCCTCCTCATTGCGTTTCCGCTCGCTCAAGTCACGAGTGATTTTGGCGAAGCCCTTGAGCCGCCCCTGTGCGTCGGTGATGGGCGTGATGATGACACTTGCCCAAAAGCGCGAACCGTCCTTCCGGACGCGCCATCCTTCGTCCTCGAAACGGCCAACGCGAGCCGCGATCTCAAGCTTGCGCTGGCAATCTCCGGAACGCGCTGCATAGTCTGGGTAAAAACGCGAAAAGTGCTGGCCGATGATCTCGTCCGGGCGGTAACCCTTGATCAGTTGCGCGCCGATGTTCCACGTCGCCACGAGACCATTCGGGTCCAGCATGAATATGGCGTAGTCCCGCACGCTCTCTATCATTAAGCGGAAGCGCTCTTCGGTCTGATCGCGCTGGGCCGTCGCGACCGCTCGCGCCTGCTCGGCTTCACGAAACAAGCGCGCATTGTCAATGGCGAGCGCAGCACGATCGGCGAGCGCCTGCGCGAATTCGAGATCCTTCTCGGTGTAGCGGCGCGCTGACTCCGCCATAGCGAACGTAATAGCGCCAATAGTCTTGCTACGCACGGTCAAAGGGACACCGATGTAGGAGCACAGTTGAAGCTCATCAATGAGTCTCAAGTGGTCCGCGTCGACGGCAGCCGCCAAGAGCAGTTCTCGTGGGATCTCTGCTATGAACTCGTGCTTCCCAGTCCGAAGGATCTGAGGAACGCCTGTCTTCCCCGCTGGATCAGGTGGATAGCGCCGCTCCAACGCCTCTACGAAAGCGAGCTTTTCTGGGTCGACGTGCGCGATTGCCACTCGCTTCGTTCGATCGCCAGCGGCAAGATCGATAGCGCACCAATCAGCGAGTGTCGGAACAGCCAGGCGCGCCACGGCCGAGAGCGTCTTCTCATAGTCGAGCGACGAATTCAGCTCATCCACGGCGCGCAAAAGAAACGAGCGTTGATGGTTGTCGCGAATCTCTTCTGTGACCTCCCGAAAGAAGTTGATGACATGGAGCACCTTCTTGCCGGAAACATCGTGCGACGGAACCGCTCTCACCAGTGACCAGCGCTCCTCCCGCGTTCCGCGAACTCGAAACCGAAGAGGGAGCTCGCTGCTGGCCTTGCCCTCTAGCGCGGCTCTGTTCGGCATCTGTTCGAGCGGAAACGGTGTTCCGTCAAAATTGAGCACGTCGAAGCGGCCCATCACCTCCGTTACGGAAGCTGTGAGCAGCTCCTCGGGGGACCCATATCCGATGATGCGGGCAGCCGCCTCGTTGGCGTAGACGAGACGCCCGGCCGCGTCTTGCACCGTGATCCCCATATCAACGCCCTGCAGAACGATGCTGAACAATTCACGCGCCCGCGCGACATCCTCAGCGCGCTGGCGTTGCACGTCGGCATCTCGTCGTTGAATCCACAGCGCTCCGACGATGAGCAGAAACGCAAGTGCGCCGCCCACGAAAAATAGCATCGTCCAGCGCCACTGGCTGAGCGCTTGGTCTTGCCGGAGGTCGTAGACGCGCGCCTCTTCCTGGTCCAGCGTTGCAACGAGGGCTCGGATCTCGTCCATCGTCCGTTTGCCTTCGACCATCAGCGGCTTGAGTTCCGCACCACGCCGACCAGCATCGTACTCAGTCCGTATCGCGTTCAGTAGTTCGAACCGCTTTCCCGCGAGCTGCCTCAAGTGATCGAGGCGTTGCTGCTGCCCTACGTTGTCGCCCGTGAGCGCACGGACTTCGTCAATGTCAGTCTTCCAGAGCGAGGCCGCCTTATTGTAGGGCTCAAGGAACTTGGGATCACCAACCAGGACGTAGCCGCGGTTCCCGGTCTCTGCGTCGACTAACGTCGAGAGAACTCGCGCAAGGGACACCCGCACCTTGTCAGTATGCTTCAGCCAGTCGGTCATGCTCGACAGGTTCGAGAGCGAATAGATCCCCGCCGGCAACAGAAGCAGCAGCAGCACCAAGATAGGTGCTAAGGGCAATCGCGGCGTCTTCACGGGATTAGCATCTGCGCTCATCGAGTACCCTCGAACAGGGGACCCTAGTTTCTCGACCTTGGGGGGGTCAAGCAGCCAATCCGACTTTATAGATCGGCCGCCTCACGGCTTGCAGGCCTCGGGGACACCCAATCCACGACCTTGCCATAGGAATTCTCCGCCCGCCAACGAGTCTTGTAAAAACCCCCCGGCCGCCCCAATACCAGCACTAACAACTAACGAGACAAGGAGCAAAAACGCCACTCCCAGCACCATCGCACAGGAGAAGAAACGCTCTTTGATCAAGGCCGAAATTCCCGATGAGCAACGTGTAATAGGCAAGCGCCGCGGCGAGGCACGACGCATTGTCATCGAACCAATTCTTGGCTGCCTCGCTCACCATCAACCAGGCACGGCCGCTCGTCTCCGAAAGAGATGTTAAGACTGAGTGGTGCGTTTTCACTTGGTCACCGCTCGCGAATCAGGGGCTTGAACGGCACGCCCCTGCAGGAATCATACCTGTATCTGCTGTAGAGTTGGCGCTCACCCGGCGCATCTTGCCTCAACGCCCGCTGACTTGTGCAGCTTTGCCACGGCTCAACGCGATGGGATCCGCGATTCGTTCCCAGATTCGGAGGCCTGTTCGGTGGCATGGCGCGTGCATCGGTGCTTGGCTAACGGATTGGATAATGGATAAAGGCGGACAGATGATGTTTTCCGAACGAGGGATCACGAATTGCGCTTCCATCACGGTCCTGGAGAGAGGCGCCAAGGAGCACCCCTTGGAGAGGCCGGAACAAATGTTTGGCTTTCGCATGGGCGTTCGTGGAGTCGAAGCCGCCATCGTCATCGAGGACGAGTTTGAGGGCGTGACGGGTTTGTGTGAGCGAGCCAATCGCAGGCTCGCCCGGATGACCGCTCGATCAATGAACCGTACAGTGGTTTACCAAGTAGGCAACGATGATTCCCAGGCCGCCCTCTTGGCGCGAGCTAACCTCTACGAGGTCGCTCTCAGCTGGTTGGGGCAATCGACGACGGGTGGGGCATTGCGCATCATTCTCCCCAATCTGGGCGAATTGAGCGGTCAGGACGACGTTTTGGCAGTCGTCGGCCCACTCACGAGTGTCGCTCCGCGGTCGGTGGATATCAGTACCTTTTGGCGGGCGCCCCTAGTCGCGTGAAGCCCACGGCCTGGCACGCACGAACCACGGGCCCGCCGCTGCATGTATCAATCGACGCCGTAGGGGATCGGGTGCGGCTCACTCGTTCTCACGGATGCCATGCGTGGCAATTCGCCACACGATAAATGCCGAGCAAGCTGTTCATCTGCGAGGTGTGGGCGCTCACGCCGATCCACACCACGCCCAAGGTCACTCGCAGGTACTCGGCTGTGCTGGCGGGCAGGCGTGCGCCCAAAGGTTTGCCGCCTCCTGCCCGAGTGGCGCCACCTGTTCCTTGAGCCAATCTTCACCGACTAGGAGCGAAACGCCGCCCGGCTTGCCCAAGGTCAACCCTGCGGATACTAGATTGAGATCGGTCAGCTGCACGAGGACAGCCCCTCGCGTATCACCGGGAGCATTTTGAACACGACCTTTTGCGATGAGTGGGCCGCCTTCGAAGGACGAAAATTGTAGGTCGGTCAACTTGCAATGGCGCCGCACATTAACGGTACCCACGAGCCCGTGGAGCGGCAGCAAATCCGGTAGAAAACTTGGGATTTCGTCGGTTGCCGACAGTGCCAGGAGGGCGGGGAGCCCGTCGCGGAAACGTGCGGAAACACGACCGTCGAGGTCAAGATCCTCCGCTGCCGTGATTCGCGTCGGACTGAGGCCGATTTTTGCCCACCAATCGTCGACTCGGCGCTCTTGGTTCGCGAGGCTCGCGCGGGTGAGATCTACGACTCCGGATACGATTGCAGATCGGTGGTCCAGGTCGAGTGGGTCGGCGTGCAGGCGTGCGTGCACGTCAGTTCTCATCGACACGTCGCCGATAGTTGCTCGTGCTCGTTTGGCCGTTATCTCGACCGGACCTTCGAGCATTCCTGCGTGGAGCAATAGATCGGCATCGACGATCGTTTCTGGAACTTCCGCATTCCAGCGTTTGGGAGCGCCAGACCCAGCCTTCACACGTAAGTGGAAGGCTCGAACGATACCAGAAAGGCGAGACTTGCCGCTCTCCGCACCGTGGGTTGGATCGATGGTGGCGCGAACGTCGGCGCCTGCTGTGACGCGCACGTCTCCCCAGCGCAGCCTTCCCCCGTCGATCGAGGCGTCAAGCTTGCCCGAGGCGCGCCCCCCTGGCAGGAGCACTAAATGTGCCTCTGCCTCAGCGCGCTCGAAGCGTGCCCACGGGCAATCGGCGTCACCGGAAGCGTCTGCCACGCTGAGAGCACTCCCGAGCAGTTTGAGATCGAACGAACCGGTTTCTTTTTGCCAGTTGAATGCGTGCGCTTGACCGTTGAAAGTCAGATTTCCCGCGAGCTGGCTTGAGGACACGTCCGCGACAACCGCCCGCAATTCCCCTGCTCCTTGGCCTGAAATGGTGCCACCCGAGTACGCGAGGTTCCCCCGTAACACGCCAGCGCCGCTCCGAAAGCGGATGCTCCCCAGGCGCACGTCGTTCAAGAGTCGAAGATCCGGCGCGTCGAGTTCGCGGAGGCTCACGTCTGCTGCGACAACCGCCCAAGGCTTCGTGACATCGAGACTGTTTGACGTCACACCCAAGACTGCGCCCCGGAGCTTGGCCGGAGCGGAGGGACGGTCATTTCGGGTCAAAGAAGCTAGCCCCACGTTCACGGCCAACTGCCCGCGTCCGCCACCTGCAGCACTCGTTGCCAGGACAGACCATGGGCCATCGACCTGGACGGAAAGGGAGTTCGTGCTTGCTTTCAGAGCATCACCAGTGAGCGCGATGCGGCTCGATTCTGTGATCACACCGCGCTTGAGGCCGGCGGAGATAACCAGGTGCGCTCCACTCAAATCAACGTGGGTGTGGCTTTTGACTGGCAAAAAAACACCGAGAAATTCGTTCCCGACAACGTCGCCCCTGAGCGACACCCGCGTGGAGACCTCTCGCAGCACCGCGAATCCCTCGGGCACGCGCACGTCGAAGGGATCGATAGTACACTCGATCTTCCCCGCAAACGCCTTGAACATTTCCTTCCCGGCAACGACCACGTGACCGCCGTCGAGCACAAGAGAAGCCGGACCCACCCACAGGCGGCGTGCTGGCTTGAGCGCAAAAGAGCCAGTCGCGCGCGCGCGACCGAGGTAGCGAAATTGTTGACCCCAAAGTTCCTTGGCACCGATGTCCACGTCTTCGAGATGGACAGACCAAAGGTTGTAGCGAGCATCCGGGATAGGTGGCTCAGGCGCCCACGCATGGTACAGCGGCGGATCCGAGAAGCCGGGAATGGGAGGCAAGGCGCGAACACTCGGCGCATCTTTAGCTTCCGGTTGGATCCGGTGTCGAAAGCGGAAAACGAGCCCTTCTCCGCGCACTTCCGTCGCGTGCAAAACATGGGACAAAAGCTCCGGGAGGCTCAGTACTACTCGCACTTCATCCAGCGCTATGAAGGATTGCACGTTGTGATCTTGGACGGTGATGCTGAGCCCACGAGCGTGGATGGTTCCTGGAACAAGCGTCCAGGCTGACGCGAACTCCACCTTGGCCGAATCAGTCCCGGCGAACACTACGGTCAGCCCTCCCATGGAAAGAAAGGAATTCGCTGCGAGCACGTACAGGCCCTCGGCGCCGAGCACGAGCGTGACGAGCCAACGAACGATTCTCAGTGTCCGGCTCAAATGCATCTCACGATCCGTTTGGACCTGGAGCACGATGCGTGCCAGTCAGATTTCAATGATAAGTTCCTGAAATCGAGAGATCTGGAAGGAACCATCGCATCTGTTCGCTGCCCGCCTCCGGCGCACGGACGACCTGACCGAGAGCGGCGCGCGCCACGAGGCCCAGGCTGAATTGGTCCGAGATGAACCACTCGTAGCCGAGCCCGATCGACACTGCGGGTCCAAATGCTGCCGGTTCGATGGGGTTGCCCTTCACATCACTCTCAATCTGGATCGCCAGAAGGGCCGCGGCTTGTACGTGAAAGCCGCGCGTCGGGTTGGGATAGAAAGCGATGAACGGCCCTGTGCGAAGTAGCGTGAGCTTCACGCTGTCGTCATCCGGCGTGACAGTCAGGCCGTTTTGGACAAACACCGGATCGATGCGAGCTGTCCACATCGTGCCACCCAGTACGAAACCGTGCGCGGGCGTCCCCCCTATCGAGATCCCACCGCTTTGCCCAATACCGCGTATGCCGTTCCGAGGCGCTGAGCCTGAAACATCAGCCCAATAGAAGCTGAGGCCGCTTTCCGATCGGAAGAAAAACCCGTCGTGAAGGTGTTCGCCGGGTTCAAGCGCCGCACACCTTCCCTCCGAATCGTTCGGATGCAATGCGGCAGCGGCGGGGGCTCCGTTGATGGCACGGTTACCAAGCAGAACGCTGAATAACGTGCCGGCAACCAGGAGCTTCGAACCAACCACTAGATGAGGACAATCACAACTAACACCAACAGCACAACCACAAGGGCTGAGGCTCCAATGACCACCGTATCTCCGCCTCGGTGCTCTTTGGCGCCCGGTGAGGCGGCCTCCCGCGCGGCGTAGCGTTTCTCCTCGCTTGGAGTGGCGCGTTCAACGGAACGCGGCTGAGCGGCGAGCTTTGGAGTTGTGGCTTCCGCGATCTTGGTTACCTGAGGAGTTCGGATGTCCAATGCGTGGGCGGCAGAGGAGAGGGTGAGGGTTAGCAATAGGCTGAGGATGAGTAAGCCAGAGGTGGCGAGCGATTTTATCTTCATGCCTCAACTAGTGCAACCCGCGTGCCTACCAATAAGAAGCTAGCGACGGGCCACGCGACCCTCAGAATGGGGCAAGAACGCCACAATCGTCACAGCTTTGGTCAGGGCCCACTCTTTTTCAAAGCCAGCGAGGCTATCGGTCTGCCAACCGCGAGCTGGATCGAGTAGCAAGAGCTGCTTCTTGATAGGTTCATAACCAACGACGACTTGGTAATGCGAAAGCGCCTCCTTCGCCCCAACCATCTTACCGAGCCCAACGATAACCGGGCGTCCACGTGCCAACTCGTGTTCGATGTCCTGCATCGTCCCGAAAAACACGTACGCCTTCAGCCCGTGGCTACGCGCATAAGTCGCCATATCGCCCGCCTTCAGCCGGTTGTCTTTATCACCAAGGCGTGCCGAGATGGCGCCGGGCGTCGCCGTATAGCCCCAGAATCGAAGCACGGAAGCCAGCACAGCTGCGCCGCAATCGTCGCTCGCTTCCTGAAGCACAAGAGGAAAATTAGGTACCAGGATCCACGCTCCCTCACTGACGACAACGGAGGGGTGAACCGTTTTCGAGGTGCCCTGGTAGGAGGCACAACCGGCACTTAGAACTCCGAACAGGAAGAGCGCCGCCAAGGCCGGAGCGAAGCAGCGTGTGTGGCGCGTTGCCTCAGATTTACCGAATCGCCACGTCGCGCTACCCACTTAGGAGCACTTTCCGCTCACGCACATGTTCTTTTTTCCGAGGCATAGTTTCATGCAGCCGCCGCAATTGTCCGGGTCGCGCCTAATGTCGACGCAGGCGCCGCCGCACACCGAAAGACCCGCATCGCACGCCACGCCACACTGGCTGTCGGTACAGGTAGCCCTGCCGCCCATCACGGTCGAGCAGACCGCTCCGCACTGCCCGCAGTTCGCGACATCGCTCTTTGCGTCTATGCACTTCGGCCCGCAACGCAGCAAGCCGCCGGCACACACAAACGAACAGCTCCCGCCATTGCAGCTGGGTGATGCATTGGTAGGCGCTGTGCAAACCTTTCCGCATACGCCGCAGTTCGAAGTGTCTGAAGAGAGCTCTACGCACGAGCCGCTGCAAGCCGTTTTCGCCCCGCATTCCGTGGCGCACTTCCCCGACTGGCACACTTGACCGAGGGCGCAGACTCTCGTGCAAGCGCCGCAATGGTCCCCGTCCGAACCGAGATCGACGCATTGGCCATTGCACGCGGTAAAACCGGCATTGCACATGAGCCCACACACGCCGGCCTTACAGATTGGAGCGCCGTTAGCTGCAGGTGCACAGCCCTTGGCGCAGACCCCACAGTTCTGCGTATCGATATCCAATCGAACACAAGCCCCATTGCACCACGCATAGCCAACATCGCAACCAATTTTGCAGACAGCACCCTCACAAACTGGCGCGCCATGAGCCGCTCCGGGACACATCGTTCCGCACGTTCCACAATTGGCAGGATTGCTCGCTGTGTTCAGGCAAGAACCGCCACAGTTTTGTTCGGCTCCTGAACACGTCAGGTTGCACGTGCCCAGGCTACAAACTTCCCCGGGAGCACAAACATGGCCACACGCACCACAGTTCGCTGGATCGTTCGCTGTTTTGGTGCAAACCCCGTCGCACTCAGCGTAACCCGGATCGCAGACGATCGCGCACGCTCCCAGCTCACACTTGGCCTGGCCCTGTGCTGGCAAATTGCAGGCGTTCCCGCATCTCCCACAACTGGTCATGTTGGTGTTCAGATCAACGCACGCGTCTCCACACCTTGTCAGCCCCTCGCTGCACGTGAAGTCGCACTTGGAGGCGACGCAGACGGGGGTGGCTGATGTTGGAGCCGGGCAACGCATCCCGCAAGTGCTGCAGTTGTCTCCATTCGAAGTCACGTCCACGCACGCACCAGAGCAGGGTAAAAGTCCTGGTCCACAGGTCGTGCCACAGACCCCCATCGAGCAAACTTCGTCGGTGCCACACTTCTTGTCGCAGCTGCCACAATGACCCGGATCGCTGGTTATATCAGTGCAGTCTGCCCCACATCGTTGGGACGGCGCTCGGCAGAGCGTTTGGCATTTGCCATCGACGCAAGCCGCGCTGCCACTCACTGGTTCCGGACATGAAACACCGCACGCGCCGCAATTTTGCGGATCGTTACTGAACTCCACGCAGCGATTTCCACAAGGTGAAGACGGCGCATGGCAGGCAAAGTTGCAGTCGTTGTCGAGACATATCGCGGCTCCGTTTGCCGGAGCACTGCAGACAGCGCCGCAGCCACCGCAACTCCGTGCGTCGGTGGAAAGAAGAACGCAATTGCTACCGCACAGTGTCATCCCCTCCGCGCAAGTTACCGGTGGCACCACCGATACTCCACCCGCGAGAGCGCCGATGCGCATACACAGGTTGGAGGTGGAGCAGACATAACCTTCCGCGCAACGTCCAGTGGCATCGCATGCCTTGCCCTCTAGGCTGGTCGATATCCCGGCATCGCAGGCGCAAAATAGACAAAAAGAGAGTAGCGCCAAAAGCCTCGAAACACGCGCGTTCACGGGAAGGTACCCTTGGCAACGAGTTGGCAACCCCTACCACCACAGCCCACCCCAATTTGCGAGCTGGGCGTCGGTTTGGCATTGAAGATGAAGAGCATGCCGCCTGTGAGCACGAGCCCACCCCCAACGCCCGCCAGAACGCGCGCTGTAGTTTTTAGTGTTTGCACGTCTTCGATACGCCTTTGGAATTCCAACTGGGACTGCGCCTGCTCCGCCTGAGACTCTTCGGAGCGTCGCCCCAACTCAAACCCGAGAGCAGCGGCCAAGCTGGCGGCACCCGTGCCCGCTACCACCCAAGGGGCGATCCCAAGGGGGCGACCGCGATCCACCCGTTGATCACCGGCTCGCACTGGCAGCGCCCGAGCTTCTTTGACCGCAACCGGGTGAGGGCGGGCCGCATCCAGCCGAACAAATACGTCCGCCGGCGAACGCTCAGCAAGCGACACCTCGATTTCTCGATCCTCGTAGCCGGCCAGCTGAAGCAAGAGATGATGCTTGCCAGGACTTAACTCATCGGTAAAAGGGGTGACTCCCACGCTTCGCTCATTAAGTGTCACGGTCGCACCAGCGGGCGTTGAAAACACGCTGAGTTGTTGCACACCGCTGGCCGCAAGGCTCGCCGCGATTGCCGCGATCTTTGCGCGTACTTCGGCGGCATTTTTAACTTTGGGATCGCGCCGCAGGTAGTCACGATACCAGCGCAGCGCTGAACGTTCGTCGTGTTCTTGTTCGTAGGCGAGGGCGATATTGAAAGAAAGCGCCGCGCTCGGCGCCAACTTGTCTGCTTCCAGAAACAACCGAACGGCCGCCGGAAATCGTTTCTCGCGATAGGCTTCGGTGCCCAGCTGGTACTTCACCTTGGCCAAGTCGCGGCGAGATTCTGCGACGGCTTCAGCACTTGGCGTGTCTGCGAGCGCCGTTGAGAACGAAGTGCAAGCGGACGCCACGCATGCGGCAGCCGCAACTAGTGTAGTGACATTCCTTCGCCAGGATATCCACATCGCGGCCTCAATACGGCTGGATCAAGTCTCGGGAGGAGTCAGAAAGCGCGTCCACCTTGGGCGAGGATGGGTGAATCGTGGGTATTTTCGGCGTCGTTGAGTAGCGGTTGGCTTTGGCTTGGGGCGCACTCGGCATGGAGGCGGCTTCAGGCTCCTCTGCTAAGTGTCCGCCAGTCCCGATGACTTCCACAATTGGGGGAACAGGCGACAACGGAGCCGCAAGGAGTCGACGCATTGGGAACCGCGCTGCCCGCACAGCAAGTTCGTTGGCGTGTGCCGGTGGCGCAAACGAAGAGCGGTTCAAAGAATCCCAGATCGCGATGCCACCGATGCCGCCAAGGATTGACAGAAGAGCGACCAACGGCCACGCCCGCCGTCCACGCATCGGAAACTTTACCGCAGATGAGTTGCCGCTCAGAGTCAACGGTTTGGACTTCTCACCCACTTCGGTTTCGGCTTCAGGCGTCCCGCTCGTCCGTGGACTCGACGAACCCAAAGAAACCTGTGAGAAAAGAGGTGTCGACTCCTGCGCGCGGCCGAGCCACCTCCCTTCTAAAGAAGCTCCGCACGCGTCTAGCAACACGCCATGATTAACGAGCCAGAGTGCAAGCTCGGCACCCAGCGTGCGGATCGAACCTGGCCGTAGCTCTCTGTCCTTGATTAGTCCGGAACGAATGATGTTGGCCAAGACATCGTCAACGTTGGCATCGGCGGGGAACGCGGCAGGTTCATCTTGCACAACGGAACGCAACAAGGCCCGGTTATTCGCGCCTTTAAACGGAGCCGAACGTGTGATGAGCTCATAGAGAACCACCGAAAACGACCAAATGTCGGAACGATGGTCCACATCTTCATTTCCATAGGCCTGCTCGGGTGACATGTAATCGGGGCTTCCGATGAGCGTTCCGCTTTGGGTAAGGTGCCTAGCGGCGTCGGGATCCCCGTTGAGCTTGGCGATACCGAAGTCTAAAAGCTTTGGCTGCAGGCCCTCATCAGTTCGAGAAAGGAAGATGTTGTCCGGCTTCAAATCGCGGTGAACGATGCCCTTCTTGTGGGCAACGGCCAATGCTTCGGCAATGGGTAACATGATTTGAATGGCCTCCACGCACGACAACGGTCCGCGCGAAAGCACCTGCCCGAGGCCTTCACCCGTTAAGAGCTCCATCACAATGAAGGGCTCACCGTGCTCGGTTTCCCCGGTATCAAACACTCGAACGATGCCGGGGTGCAGAAGCTGCGCGACCGCGCGTGCCTCAATCTTCAGCCGCTCTGCGAGCTCCTCACGCCCATGACCTCCTCGCAGCAGCTTGATGGCTACGCGCGATTCCAATTGAAGGTTCAGCGCGCTCCACACCGCGCCCATCCCGCCTTCGCCAATGAGGGATTCAAGCTGATATTTGCCGAGGATAATGGAACCCTTAGCAACTGAACCCGAATCGCGCGGCGAAGAGCATGGTGATGCAAAGGTAGTCGACATGTCGGAAACGGAAGCCAAGGTTAGTGCTGGGGCGCCCATGTGTAGTCCCTGAGCAACATCCGCGCCACTGCGGCTTCCTCAATAATTCCCGACTGTTGTTGGTTGTTTGGCGCTGTTTGAGCCGCGCGGCCGCCTCAAGTGTGGGGAAATGCCCCGGCCCCCTTCCGATCCCGCCACCCCGTATTGAGGGGTCGCCTACCGAGCGCGTTCTACTGACCGCAAAAACCTTAACCTGCCGCCCAGGCAAAAATTGCGCCGTTTGGCCACGGTCGAGAGGTGCCGGCGTGAACTTGTTTTGCGCTCCAACCGGGACGCTCACTGGGAGCAGGTTCGGGTTGAGGTACCCGAAATACGCGGTGTAAAAGCCCGACTGCTGAACCACGCACTCGAGCACAGGCCTCACGCGCTCGGTCGGTGCGCTTCCGAGCGTGAAGCGTGCCACAGCCGGGTCGTGGTCGCTCGTTTGCTGAGCGAATTCCGCGTTCACTTGCACAACGTCGAAACCGGCGAAGGCGGCGCCAGATAGTGCTGGGGTCACCATGATGTGGTCAAGAACCTGTGAATTGCCGTCGAACACGTAGCTGTAGCGTTCAGAGGCAGGCAAGGTTTCCACAAGAGTCGAGAGGCCAGCCGCCTTGAGCACATTGACCGGTGCCGAGAACTGGTAGTCGTTAAGATCACCGGCGACAACCACCGCCGCGGTGGCTTTTTTGCTCAAGATAGCTTGGACGAAGCTCGAAACGATGTTGGCTTGGCTGACTCGCTGGGTTTCGGACTTCAAGGTCGGCGGCTGGAAGCGGCCGAAGAGGGGTTGGTCACCGCGCTTGGAGTTAAAATGGTTGGCAATCACGAACAGCTTTTTGCCGTTGAACAGAAATTCGCCGGCTAGAGGCTTTCTGCTGCTGCTGAAGGCTGGATTCAAGGGGTCGATGCGGCCGGGGCTGTACAGGAGCTCGGGGTTACCAGGGCCGCCTACGACGTCGTTGGCGCTCGTGGGGGTGCCTCCTGCGCGGTCAATGAAGGTGAGCCCGCGATCGGTGCGAAAGAGGAACGCGACGCGGATGTTGCCACCGGGCTCCCCACCGTCGCTGCTATTCACTGGTTCGATCGAACGAGTGCCGTAGCTCGGGCCGCCAGCCGCGCTGATCGCGGCGACAAGCGTGGACAGCGTGACGTCGGCGCTCACGGTGCCGTCGTTGGTCGCCCCGTTGTTGTCTTGGACTTCTTCCAAGGTCAGAAGATCTGGGCTGGCCAGGTTGTTGACGATGAGGCCGGCAAGCTCTTGGAACTTAGTCGCTGGGTCCAACGGGTCCAGATTCTCGACGTTGAACGATGCGATCGACAACTGCTGCACCAACGGGGCACCCAAGCTGAGCGTTTCGCGAACCAGGCCGCCCGAAACGAGACTCGGAAGCGAGGTGACGAGCAGCTTGAAGTTTCCGAAGCTGTAATCGAGCACCCCTTCGGTGACGCCGGAAAAACGATCGGCAACGTCGGCTGTCGGAAGCACCACACTATTTGGCAGGGCATCCGAAAGAAACACGCGCTCAGGGTTGAAATCCGAGGTGGCGATCACAACTCCACCTCGCGCGGTCAGCGTCGAAGCTGAGGCCCCGTTGTCGGCAACCACGGCGATCTCCTGGTTTTGAGTCGCTCCAGAACCAAAGCTCCGAGTGGGCCCCACTACCTGGGCGTTTGCGATTTCGAGGCGCATTCCCTCGAGGCTTTCGTAAAAATCGATGCCGTCTAGCTCAGCGTCGAATGTAGCCGCAACGTCTTCAACACTTCCGAAGGCGTCGTCCTCGATGACGCTAGTTGGCGCCACACGACCACCTGCCCCTAGGCGTGTCGACGCGGGCAACAAGTTGCCTGAGCTCAATACGGTGATGGCCGTTGGCCGGTTGAACTCGGTGATGGTGAGGTTATTTTACGCGCTGGCTGAAGGCGAGCAGCTCGGTGTGCAACCCGCACGGAACTCGGTGACGGGCCCGCTGACGAGCAATGAGTCGCCGACGCTCACCGAAGGAGCGCTGCCCGTGAACACGAAGATGCCTTCGGAGGTGGCCGGATTGGTGTCGGGGCTCGGGTCCTGCAAGTAAAATCCGCTCCCTGTGAGTGCCGTGACCACCGAACCCACACTAAAGTCGGCCGCATTGGTGTTGGTGTCCACACAACCGCCGCCTAACCGCTGTGCTGATGTTGTGTTGCCGGTTGCTGCGGTGGGAGTGGCCTCAGCAAAATTCGCCGAGCCGTACCCCACGAGGTCGACGATTGGGTCGAGCTGCGCCGGGGAGCACGGCGTACTGCTGCCGTTACAGCCGAACGTCACAACGCCGCGCACTAGCGCGATCTTGCCGGCCGAAGCGCTGAGAGCGATGGGAGATGCGTCGATCAAGTCCGGAGCTGGAAGAGGCGAGGTGCCACCGGTCCCGACGCCTTCCTGCACCAAGAAAGACTGGCCAGGCAGGAGCGTGACTGCGGGCAGCTCGCTAAGCTGCGTCGTCGAAGCGCCAAAATTACCAGTCCCGGCCAATCCGCTCGTTCTCGCCCCCCGAGCACGCGATCAGCACAAGCCCGAGCACGGAAAAACTCGACCAATAAGGACGCATAGACCTAGCGTTGGATCGCTTCATGATTCTCACGTCATAACCCAAGGGCTGCGCGTTCTCTAAAACGTTCGCGAGATGATCCTGTGACTTGCGTGTGATCAGCCATCCCGTCGGCTGAACTCAGTTTTGTTGCCGCACTTGAACAGAAAACGTGCGGCGCCGGCACGACGAATTATATCGAGAACCTGGAGCGGAACAGGAATGTGGCGAACCGGCGACACGCGAGGCGTTCTTGCATCCACATCTCACGTTGGGGCCTCAAATAGTTACTTTCCTCAGGTAAACGCGCTGGCCCGTTTGATGCAGTGTGAGTCGTATGATGACCAACCGGCTGCTTCTGGTGTCTCTCGTGCCCCTCGCTTCGGTGCTGCTTATCGGTTGCGGCGTTAACGATTCATCGACCCTTTCGGTGAGCGACGGGGGGGCCTCCGGCGTCACCGGGGGCACGCACAGCACCGGCGGCGCGCACAGCTCCGTTGGAGGTCAGGTTGCAGCCGGCACGGGACAGTACTCGGGACCCAACGTTGGAATGGCTCAGCCGTTTGCCGTGCTCGCGTATAGCTCCATCACCGCGGCCAATATTGACAGGGTCTGCGGTGGGCTTGGGGTTAGCGCTATGGCGGTGTCCACCATCACCGGTTTCAATGCACCCGCCTACAGCAAGTACGGAATCGATTCGTTGCCGCCGAACGGTCAACGCGCGATTTTGGCCCAGCAAGATGTCACCGCGCTTGTCGGCAACATCGATCAGCGCGCCTGCGATGCTGATTACACGGATGTGGTCGGCGGGCTAACAGGTGATATTACGCTTCACCCAGGCGTCACCTGTATGAATAGTTTCAGTGCCGACGTCCTTCTTAACGGGCACCTCTACCTCGACGCTGGAGGCAACCCCAATGCGTTCTTCATCATCCGAGGCAATCTAACGCTGACCGTAGCGGACGGGGCCCAAGTGGTGCTGCTGAATGGGGCCCAACCCTGCGGCGTATTCTGGCGCTTCAGCAAACAGGTCGCCGTCGGTAAGACCGTGAACTTCTACGGAACAGTTATTTCTGGCACCGCCATCACCATGAACACCGGCTCGACGCTGACGGGCCGCGTGTTTGCCCAAACTGAAGGTGTGCAACTCGACGCCAATACCATTGAAATCCCAACCGTCGGTTGCCAATAAAACCTGCGAAGGGAGATCCCGCCCCCGAGAGAGAACCCCTAGTCCTCGGACCGCTGACAGTCCGATGGCGGCACCTGAATTGGCCCCGGCAGCGCCCGCGGTCGGGGCCAAGAACACAACGCTTCGAACCGGGCCTGTGGAGCACGGGGGAGCGGTCAAACTTTGATCCCGGTCGTCGCCCTGTCGAGGACGGGACGGGGGTCTGGACGCACTCGCCTGGTCAAATCCTGCGCGTTGGAGTTCGGTTCCGGCCGCCACGAGACCTAAACCCGCGCCAGCAACGGCAGCGCGGGTTACCTTCGTGTCCGGGTGCTTTTGGCAGCGAACCTCTTTGTCGCCTGGCAGAGAACCTGAGACCTCCGAACAGCCGCTCGGCTGATCCAAAACGGCCGTGGCGACTACGACAGCGGCGGTGCCCGCCGCTGTAAGCACCGACCCGGTCGCTTGCTTGGATCCGCAGGAGCTCAGGCCCACGAGGGCCAACACGAACATCTCGTCACGGCTAGCTGCGAGGAACGCAAGGCGCATGCTTTGCCTTTGGCACGTCTAGGAGCGGTCGACAACCCGCACCACCGAATCCCCAGGGCGAGTGCATCCTCTAAGTTAGCGGACTAAGTGGACCGCGCTTTCTTAGTGCCCGAGGGGACCGAGGATGTCGACGACGAAGTTTCCGGCTTGCGTTGACGACTACCGATGCGAGTAGGCGCTGGTGGTTGCTTCGGCAGGTCGATGGTGAAGACGCAGCCCTTGCCCGGGATGTCGCGCACCCGCAGTTCACCATTGATGGCCCTGACAGTCTTGAGGCAGATAGAGAGACCAAGCCCGAGCCCGTGGCGGTCGCCGCCACGTTGCGTGTACGGGAGAAACAGCTCCTCAGTCTTTCCTGGCGGCAAGCCACCGCATTCGTCTTCCACCTCGATCAGGGCACGCTCCGAGGTTGTACTCGTGGTCAACACAACGCTGCCCTTCTTGTGGGTGAACTTGAACGCGTTCTGCACGAGGTTGGCGATCGCGGCAGTCAGAATCTGTCGGTCAGCCTCCACGATCACTGTGGGCTCACCCAGCTTGACCGTGAATTGAATCCCTCGCGCTTTGGCTTCAGGCGAGGCAGTAATTTCTACGTCTTCAATGACTTCGGCCACCGACACACGCTCAAGGTTTTGCTTGCCTGAATCGAGGCGGACATCGGCCAGCGAACGGTCGATGAGATTGCGAAGCCCCAGCAGACTCCGGCCGAGTATGAGACCGGTGCTGCCGTTGGGAGCGACAGCACCCATCCTGATGCTCTCGAACGATAGGATCGCCGTGTTCAGCAGGTTGCGCAGCTCATGAGCGAGGACACCCAGACGCTCCGTTCCCTCCTCACGGATGGCTCCCTCACGCTGCTCCCCGTGTTCTGCGACAGCTGCTGCAATTGCATCGTCAAGGCACAGGTTGAGCGTACGAAACTCCTCGGTGCTGAGAGGCGCCTTTGTTTCGACAGCCAGTTCGGTAACGACCTGGCAGATATCACCATAGTCGTGGACGACCTGCTTCACGGTGAAGCCCTGGCGCCACAGGTCACTGGCATGGAGAGCCGCCGAGCGCGAGATTGAATCGTGGTTTACACCATCCGTCTGCTCGCTTAAGCGCAGCGCATCCCCCAGCTGGTCCAAGAAAATAGGGAGCCCCGCTTCGAGTTCTGCGGCGGTTGCTGCGGGCGCACTTCTCGTTGCAACTCGCTTTCTTGCCCGAGCGAGAATCTCATCACGTTTAGCTGCGAGGAACTCGTGGAGCATGCGACACGTTACTTCCCACAAGGGCGGCATGCAACCCACGCCGAGAGCCTTTAGCTGACCAGAACTCGTGGCTGTTTCCACCTCCACGGTCACCGCATCTCGTCCGCCGGCGTTGCGAGTTTTGGAAGCTGAGAACAGCTGAGTAAAGCAACGGCCTGAGCACTAACGTAGCCAGCGTCGGTGGTGTCTTTGGGGCGAAATGCCCCGACTGGGGCAAGGTGGTCACAGGGCTTGTCGTCGTCGCCGTCGTCGCAGCCGCGAGGAAGTGCCTGCTAAGTAGCCTGTTTAAGGTCTTGTTGTAATGTTGTCGGGCGAATGCTTGAAGACATTCTGCAGGACGCTCTGTGCCGCCCAATAGCCGCACATGCCATGCACGCCGCCGCCGGGCGGGGTCGATGAAGAGCAAAGAAATACATTGGAAAGCGCGGTCCGATAGGGATCCAATTGAGCGGTGGGTCGAAAGAACAATTGCCCCAGGTTGGCAAGGCCACCGTTGATATCTCCGCCCACATAGTTGGCGTTGTAGCGTTCCATGTCCATGGAATTTCGTTGGGAGCGCGCTAATACGACGTCTCTGAAGCCTGGAGCTGCGCGCTCGATTTCGCTCTCGATCGCGTCGGACATGTCCTCGGTATCGGCGTGTGGAACATGGCAATAAGCCCATGCCGTATGGCAGCCTGCGGGGGCGCGACTTGAATCGAAGAGACTTGGTTGGACGAACAAGACGAATGGGCGTTCCGGCCGGCGCCCGGAATTAGCTGCGGCCGTTGCTTCGGCCATTCTTTCAAGGGATCCGCCGATATGCACGGTGGCTGCCCGAGCGCACGCGGAATTGCGCCACGGAACGGGCGCGCGAAGGGCCCAATCCAGCTTGAACACGCCAGGACCGTAGCGAAAGCGAGAAAGCTTGGCAGCGTATCGCGCGGGCAAGTGCTCGCCGAGGATACGCAGGAGCTGCTGAGGAGTGACATCAAACACGTAGGCGCGCGCGTCCGGTAGATCCTTCCGACTTCTGACCTCGTGATCGACTTGAAGCTCTCCCCCAGCTGCTTTCAGGCAGGTCACGAGCGCTTCGCAAATGGCGCGTGAGCCCCCGCGAGCGAGCGGCCACCCTACCGCGTGGCCCGCGATCGCCAAGACCAAACCAAACGACGCGGTGGCCGCGGCATCCAAGGGAAGCATCGCGTGCGCTGCCATCCCCGCGAGCAGCGCGCTCGTCCGAGGATCACGAAAGCGCTGGGCCAAGCCCGTCATCGAGCGTAGAGCTGTCCAGCCGAAGCGAGCTAAAAGCCATGGGTTTGACGGGAAGCTGAGCGGGCCGAGGATATCCCGGGTCAGGCTCGAAAATTCGTTGGAAAACGGTCGCATGAGCTTCTCGTACGCCTCCGCGTCGACACCGAGCTGGGCGGAGGTTGCCTCCAACGAGCGTTCCAAAGTAACGACGGTTTCGTCGTCGAAGACGTGCGCGAGAGGCGCGGGAGATTCGATCCATCCGAGGCCGTAGCGATCCAATTCGAGCTTCCGGAACGCGGGCGAACCGATGCCCAGCGGGTGTACCGTTGAGCACACGTCGTGAACGAAGCCCGGCAGTGTTAGTGCGTGCGAGCGCATTCCACCGCCCGGCTGCGAGTGCGCCTCCAAGACGAGCGTGCTAGGGCCCGCTCGAGCCAAGAAGCAGCCGGCGGCAAGTCCATTCGGCCCAGCTCCGACAATCACAACGTCGTGGCGCTGCGACATGCGCTATCTCGAAGGACGGGGCGCTGGCCGTGTCAGGATTCGAACGAAACGCGTCGCAACCCAAGCTAACAAACCCACCAAACTGATCCTCGGCCGGCGATGTCCAGTTACCTCCGCTCGGCCTGGCAAGGGGGTGTACAAGCTGCCACTCGTCTTGGGCTCGGTCTGCTTTTCGAAGTGCCATTCGCTCAGCACCTGCAGGAGGACACGTTCAAAAAAGTTGGGGAATAGGCCGTGGAGCATCACGCCAAGAGCAGCGACGCGCGGCACGTGCCGTTCCCGCCGCGGCCGTTTTGCAAGACCGACAATGGCGCGCGCCACTGTCGACGCCTCTTGTACGGGCGGCATCGCTCGCGCCTTGAGCCCAATGAGATTGGCAGCAGTTTCGAAGTGCGGCGTGTCAATGACGTACGGAAACACGGAGCAAACGTGAATCCCGGGCTCGTCGGCAACGTCCGTGCGCAGCGCCTCCGAGAGGCCGCGGAGGCCAAACTTGCTAATCACATAGGAGGGTACGAAGGGCTGCCCCACTTTGCTCAGGATGGAGCCGACGTTGATCACGATCCCGGAATGCTGCCGCCTAAAAATGGGCAGCACCGCCCGTACGCAGAGCATCGCGCCAAAAAGATTGGTTTCGATCACCCGTCGGTGTTCCTCGAACGAACCCTGATCCAAGCGCGCAAACAGTGTTACTCCCGCGTTATTGATCCAAATATCTATCCGGCCAAAGCGCTCCATCGTTCGCTCCACCAAGAGCTGGACCTGCTGCTCGATCGTCACATCGGTCGTGATAGGCAATGCGCGCGCTTCACCCCCACACATGGCCGCGGTTTCCTGGAGAGCACTTTGTCGACGTGCCGCTAGAACGACGAAGGCGCCCTGATTCGCGAATTGGATGGCTGTTTCGCGACCCAGCCCGCTTGAGGCTCCGGTGATGACGATGATCTTCCCGCTGAGGGCGGTGCGTTCGTGTGAGTGAGCAAGGAGTGGCATGCAGCTGACAGCAAGCTTCACAAATGGAAAAAAAAAGGGGACGAGTCTCCGTACGCGCAACGCGCCGCCCCCGAACATTCGGGAACGGCGTATTGGCGGCGCAGCACCTAGCTTGGACGTTCGTCGGTCTTCTCGACAGTCGACGTCCGTCCTGTTCTTTTTAACTAGAGGCGACGTTCGTCGTTCTTCGCGCTCGGCACGGCGGCCTCACCTGTAGCGCTGATGTCGTGAGCTCCCTCGCGCTTAAGCAGCTCTTCAGCGCGCTTTTGGGCTTCACTGGTCTCGACATGCACCGCCATGAGGATGTTGCCGCCTTGCAGCTTGCCCTCGTACTTCTTCGCTTCGAGCTCGGGGATGCCGAGGCCAATCAAAGCTCCGGTCACTCCGCCTACTGCGGCTCCTGCGGCTGCTCCGCTGAGCGCTGCCATCAGTGGACCCGCGGCGATGAAGGGCCCGAGTCCCGGAATAGCAAGAGCGCCAATGCCTGCGAGGAGGCCGAGGGTCCCGCCGATGACGCCGCCGCCTGCGATGCCAGCCACGGCGCCTTCAGGGGCCTTGGTGTTATGCTCGTGCGCAAAGTCGCGCGTCCCGCCCTTGTCTGGGAAAAGCGCGGAGATATCGTTGTTGGCAAAGCCCGCGCCCTTGAGCGCAGTGACTATCTTTTCGGCTTGAATGTGGCTTTCCACGATCGCGATAACGGTTTTATTCTTGCTCATATGAAACTACCTTTCACTTCTTTACTTCGAGTTGGTTGTCGACTTGAGCGGCGCCTGCAATCTTGCGTGCCGCAGCTTCGATACTGGCGCGTTCTTGCAAAGTGTTAACTGGACCGCGCAGCGTGACCTTGCCTTTGACGGTGATGATTTTGACGTTCTTAGCGGTAAATGAGAGCGAGTCATCGCCAATGACCGCTTGCCGAATCTGCTGAGTGATCTTCAGGTCGGTCTCGCCGTTTCCTTGATCGATGGGCGTCAAGGCCGCGTCGTTCGTATCACGCTTGTTTACTTTGGTGTTGTCCGGCGCGGTGCCACTCTTTGCGTTGGTTTCCGCCGCATTGGGTCGGGTCGGGGAGGGAGGGTTATTCTGAAGCGCGGGGCCACCTTCCTCAGGATGCGCCGCATGCCCATCCGCGGATTCGCCTCTGTTCGGCCGGCCCGGAGCGCGGTCGCTGGTCGGGGCCGCACTGTGTTCCGCCGTGGGCCGTGGGCCCGCGGAGGCTCCGTACGAAGCTGGAGTCACCGCCGGCGCCGAGACGGGGGTCGTTTCATTCCAGGGCTTCGGCTGATTTTCCGGTGGTTTGTTCGTAGAGCACGCCGCTGCAACGAGGCAAAGGCACGCTCCTGAGTAAAGTTTCATATTCATTTCTCCTGAGGAAGGTGGACGCGTCACGTTCGCGCCGTAGCCCCTTCAGCAATGTGCGTGCCACGCTCACGTCGGTTCCCCCTTTGCTAGGAAAGCGCGACATCTAAGATAATCGTGACCGCAGAGAACAGGCGACCGCTGTACGGATCGTGCGAACCTGCTGGTGAGCGTTGCCCCGCTGAGACAATTCGACACAGGCTAGCGTCGCGAAGCAAACAGCGTGGGGGCGCCGAAAGCCCGAAAGCCCTCAAGCAGCAGCGAGAGGGCTTTCAAACAAAAAGCCGGCAGGTTTTGAATCCAACACCGAGTCGGTCGGATGGTGTCCTCAATCAAGAGGAATTCTTACTTACTGGTATCGTCGAGGCCCTTGAGAAACAGAACGACGTCGCTACGCGCAGCGCTCTCAGCTATGTAGAAAGGATGGGGTGCTGTCGGGCCGCGAGCGATCGCAACACCCCGGTTCAGGCCGCGCAAAGTAGCGTTGATAACGATCATCTTGTCGTCGAACGTGTTGCCTGCCGTATCGGAAACAGGGCCCGCCGGCGGAGTGCGCGGAAGCAGCACCACAGGTGCATCGGCAGGGAAGATCTTGTTCATCTCCACGATCATGGCGGGCACGAACTTCGATTGATCAACGTTGTGGCAACTCGTACCCGTTCAAATCGAGAAGCTTTTGGTTGTCGACGCGCAGGCCTAGCAAGTTTTCGCCCTCGCCGGGCTTCCCCTGAGTAGTAGCCGTGACGAAGGGGCCAGTGGGGGCGCTGCTGGCGGTGAGGATCTCCGCGTAACCAGCGGCGAGCGCGTCACCGACGCTACCAGCGGCGGTGTTAAGAAATGCCTTGCCTCCCGGGGTGAGCAGGTTCGTCATGTCGAAAAGCGCGGTGTAGACCGTGTTCGAGAAGTGATCGAGCTTCTGAAGCTCGCCCCCGGTTCCCCAAGGCGCCGCGAGGTTTGCCGCGAACATGGGGGTGTTGTGCATGGGGTTGCCGTTGCCATCCACGGTGTCGTCGAACATGCCCACGGGGTAGTAACTTGGATTCGAGAAGTACGCGTCGAACTCCGCCTCTGTTGACGTTTTCGTGAGGCCTGCGGCAGAAGGTGCCCTGCCGATCGACTTACCGTCCGCGCCTTTCAATTGCGCCATTGGAAAGAGTGCACGCGTATTGGCCGCCATAGCCAGAATAGCGCCGACATTGATAGTGTGGACCGCGGGCCCGTCAATGCGCTTACCGATTGAACCTCCGGAGGGAAGATCAAAGCCTGATTTGTCTGTTATCCCATGGCAAAGCGCGCAGGTGAGCCCGATCTTGTCCGCACCCGCCACATCGATGGTGCCATTGCCGTCTGAGTCCTTCGCCGCGACGCCGATGATGGCATTCGCGTTGAGCAGCAGCACGGTTGTGGCGAAGCTGTTCAGCAGCGGGCCGGCTGTGCCCATCGCTTTGATCTCATCAGCGACCGCTTTCTGCGTAGCCGCATCCAGTGCCTCAATGTCCACAGAAAGCCCGGCCGTCAGCGCCTGGACCGGTGTCAGCTGGGCAGCCACAACGCCCGCCTTGAGCTTCACCGCGTCAGTCCAGAAGCCCTCATTCCCGAACGTTTCGAAGCGAAAAACATCCTTACCTTTGGTTGCGTCGCCGTTCGTGTGCACGTTCGGATTGTCGCCACCAGGACCGTCTGAAGCTGGAATCGCTTCTACAGCCTTGTCATTGTTGTTGCAGTGTAGGAGCCCGAATGTCGCAGCGACGATCGCCACGGAGCTAAGCACACTGCGGCGACATATAAGTCTCTTATTTGTTTTCATCCGCTCTAAAGAGCACGTTTCATGCTGTGCGATGATTACAGCCTTGCACCGTCTGTCTAACTTTCTAACTTTGACGTCAGTCAGCATGGGCGTAGCGCTCAGCCCCACCTTAGGCGGGAGTGCAAGCAGCCTTAAAGCTGCTTTCAGCGACCGCGGTGTATTCCCGCGGCTCGCTTCTCGGCTACATGAGTCACATTTTTGTGGGCGGGCGCAGCTGAGCGCACAAAGGTCCCTCGAAAGCTTAGTTCGAAGGTGAGCGAGTCGCACCCAACGTCCAACGTCGCATCGGGAGAACTCATCAGCATTAAAGCGCAGTCCGCCGTGGTCGCCACACGAAGGCTCGCGTTGAGTCCGTCTGCCAACGCCCAGAGCAGGTTTTCGCCAGGACGCAGGTATTGTTTGACCGCGCTGGTCAAGGAACACGCCTCCGCTCCAAGCTCCGCTCGCTCTAGCTCAGTCACCAATGCAAGCCTTTGTCCACCGAATTTGGCGCGCGTGAGCGATGGGCGTATTAGGAGCGATACCTCAGGAAGCGCCGCGCGCAGCGCGATTTTGCGGAGCTCAAAACGGAAAGCGCCGCGCGCACGGATGTGAACGCCAACGCCCTCGGCAAACGATATGTCTCCCTCCAAGGGCGCTTCTAGTTCCAGCCAGCATCGCTCGTCGCCCTTAGAAGGCATATCGAAACGCAGGGGAGCGAGGTCGCGCAGTAAATCAGCCAAATCCGAGCGTGATAGTTGAGATTTCAAAATCATGACGGGCTCTTTGAGTAGTGAGTAATCCGGAGTGGGCGCTCTTACGGGCGCTCCGGAGGCGTGTTGCAGGCAACGTACCAGCACGCATTCCGCGCGATAACTAAGAAGGCGCGAGCAAAAACGCCATGGCGAGGCGCTTTGCCGCTCACCGGCCAAACGGCACGAACGTTGCTTCGCTCCCATGAAGAGAGTGAACGTGTGACCGCAGACGAGGAGCCACTTTTAGACATCGCCCGAGCGCTCGAGCGATTGAACTATCATTTCGTGAGTGTGACCCCCGAAACACGCCGTCGGGTCCTAGCCAGGCGGGGCGGGGGGGAGGCACTCAGCCAGGATCTGCGCGATGTTTTCGGGTGGAATTTACCTTTCGATGCGACGCTGCTCCCGCCGGGGCTTCTCGATACCATGTTGCGTGCGGAGATCGTGGACACGAGCGCGGGGATGATGCGTTCTTCGGTGGGGTTTTCTACGTGCATGGGGCGCCTCTTTGTTCGCTCTGCAGCGCCAACCACCGCCAAGGATGCAGTTTTCTTCGGCCCCGACACCTACCGATTTTGTGCTTTTCTAAAGCAGATGAATGCGGCCCACGGGCACCTCGTGGACATCGGGTGCGGGAGCGGAGCGGGAGGGCTCGTGCTGGCGGAGAACGTCACGACGGTCACCCTGACCGATATTAACGAGCGTGCGCTCGCTTATGCCCGCATCAACGCGCTGCTCGCAGGCTGCGAGGTGAACTTGGTCGAAAGTAATGTCCTCGAGTCGGTGCACGGCCGCATCGACACCATCGTGGCCAACCCGCCTTACTTGCAAGACTCGCTCGGTCGTCAGTATCGACATGGCGGGGGCAGCCACGGTGAGGCCCTCGGACTACGCATTGTGGAGCAAGCAGTCGAAAGCTTGCGGCCAAACGGGGTTTTGCTCCTCTACACGGGCGCTCCGATCATCGCCGGGCGGGATTCATTTTGGGAGCAAGCGAAACCCATTCTCGCCCGCAGGCATGCGCGCACTCATTACTCGGAAATCGATCCAGATATCTTTGGCGAAGAGCTCGAGCTGCCCGCCAATGAGGGTGTGGAGCGGTTCGCCGCGGTCGGCCTCTGTGCACGGATGCCGGGCAGCAGCTGGCCTTAAAGTTGCAATCAACGCGGGCATGCTCGCTCTGAAGCCAAATCCGTGGGAACAACCTTCCCGTCTATCCCTCCAGCTTAAGCTCGCGGAATTCAATCGTCACAGGCTGTCGCCCTCTTTTAATAACGACTCGGCCTTCCAGAGCGCACGGTTGGAGCAGACGCTCGGCGAACAGTCGGAACTTCAGTTGAAGGAATGCCGTTTCGTAGAACGAGAAAGGTTGGGGATTGCTCACGCCGCAGCGTGCGCTCCGAGCGATGCCAATTCATTTATCGAGTGGTTCGAGAAGCTCGAAGCCGAGGGGCCCGGTCAGGGGCATCCGCTGTTTCCGTGGCTTGCGGATGTTGCCGATATTGAGCAGATGCGCTGGTTTCTAGGTCAAGAAATGATGGGCGAGGCCGGCTTTGAGGATCTCGTCGCCCTCACGCAAGTGAAGCTGCCCACCCGCGCTAAGCTTGAGCTAGCTCGCAACTACTGGGACGAAATGGGGCAAGGCAAAGAAGCCGGCATGCATGGTCCCATGCTGTCACGCCTGGCTGACGACCTTCAAATCGATGTGCTGCGAACTGAGCCCGTTTGGGAAGTATTGGCGCTCGGCAACCTGATGGTGGCACTCGCGATGCACCGCCATTACGCCTTTCAATCCATTGGAGCTTTGGGCGTTATTGAGCTCACGGCGCCCGGGCGAGCTACGTTGGTGAATCAGGGCCTCAAACGGCTAGGGCTCCCTGGCCAAACGCGCCAATATTTTGCACTCCACGCGACGCTCGATCGACGTCATTCTGCCGCTTGGAATCGCGAAGTGATCGCCCCGCTTATTCGTTCCAACCCAGCGTTAGCGCGCCCGATCGCCGAAGGGGCGCTGATGCGGCTCCGTGCAGGTGAGCGGGCGTTCGAACGCTACACGTCAGTACTGGGATTGAAGGCTGCATTTGACAACGCACCGCCCGAAACGCAACGGCACATGGCTTGCTAGGGTGCGGGCATGGAGAAAACCAAGCGTGACCACCTACTTTCCATCGTTCAAGAATTCGACACGGGTGTTCTAGTCACTCGCACTCCGGCTGGTGACCTGCGGGGTAGACCCATGGGCTTGGCCGAGGTCGAAGCGGACGGCAGCCTCTATTTTTGTGCTTCCGTGAAGAGCGAAAAACTCGCAGAGCTCGTCGGGGATGCCCACGTCGCCGTGGCCTTTCAAAGCAAGACCAAGTTTGCCTCGCTGTCGGGGGTTGCCAGTGTCGACAAAGACAGGGCAACCATTCGCAGATTGTGGAGGGAGGCTTGGAAAATTTGGTTCCCGGTTGGCTCTGAAGATCCCGATCTTTGCCTGATCCGGGTCGATCCGACCGAGGGGGAGTATTGGGATAACAGCGGCGCTCGCGGCGTGAAGTTTGTGATTGACGCCGCGAAAGCTTATCTCAGCGGGGAACGCCTCGTGACGAGCGAAAACGAGAATGCCAAAGTGAGACTTTAGTCGCTTTGGCTTCGGCACTACAACCCGCTTTACTCTGGTTGGTTCGGCACGGCGAGAGTGCCGGCGACGTCGCCGAGCGAGATGGCTTGCACCTCATCGACATCAGCGGTCGGGATATGGATGTTCCGCTCTCGCCCTTGGGTGAGAGGCAATCTCGTGCGCTGGGGTCTTGGTTTGGTCAAAAACCTGAGCATGAGCAGCCTTCTGTGGTGATGAGTTCACCTTACGCCCGCGCCAAGATGACGGCGGAGCTTGTTGTGGCCGACAGCCGCATCCGACAACGTAGCCTCACCTTTGTCGTTGATGAGCGGCTACGCGAAAAGGAGTTCGGACTCAACCGTTTCACTCGGATTGGCATTAACGCCAAGTTCCCGCACGAACGTCGGAGCAGTCGCTAAGATTTCCAAAGAGATTGAAGCGTGTCGCGCGCTGTTGGTGGGCCCTGGCATGTGCCAAGCAGCAGCGGCGAGCATCGTTCAACACTGTCAGAAAACAAAATCGCGTCGCACGCTGGTCCTCGATGCTGGCGCCTTGCGAGTGCTCCGCGGACGGCGGCGCACCTTGGCGCGTTACGCCGCGGGCGTCGTCGCTACCCCGCATGCCGGAGAAATGGCGACGCTCTGGGGCTGCGAACGCGATGAAGTCCTAGCGCGTCCCCTTGAATTTACGTCGCCGGCAACTCCGGGCTCGCAACAGCGGGCTCAGGCGACACGCTTTCGGGGATGATTGCGGGATTAATCGCGCGAGGCGCGGAGCCCGTGCAGGCGGCCGTGTGGGGCGTCTATCTTCACGCCAAGGCCGGGGAAGCCTTGTCCTCCAAGCTGGGCCCTTTGGGATTTCTAGCCCGCGAGCTGCCCAGTGAGGTACCGCGGCTACTCGATTCGCTGACGCGTTAAGGCAGCACGCATGACTGCGAATCTTTGTGGTATCGTGCGACGACCGACTGCCGGACTCGGGAGACTTCCTCCGACTTCTGGATTCTCGCGCGCGCAAAAACTAGAGAAACATTGACCGCGCGAGGATTGATGTTCGTTAATTCACCTACGAGGCGAAGGAACTTGTGCCTGTCGGTATCACTCATCGAATCCGGCACCAAGAGGCGCAGTGAAGCTTCGCCTGCCGAATGCGTGAGCCATTCCATCGCCACATCACAAAGAGCACGACGAACAGCTGCGGAGGTCACCGATTGGTCCTCGCCCATATAGTAGGTCACGCAGCGTTGCGTGGATTCTTCCGCAATAGACGAAAGTCGGCGGCGCACGCGAGCTGAGAGCTGAGCAATGGGCTCCTCTGCGTCTTGAATAATGGTGGCGCATTGGACTCCCGATACGGCGCCCCCAAAGATTTTTTCGGGACTTTCCAGTACAGGGGTCGTGCCATTTGTTTCGACGATTGTTACAGATGCACAGTTCATAGGGGCCATCCAGAAATCGTTCACACGTCACATCGGCAAGCGTGGGAACCGCGCTGCCGGTTCCCCTATTCGAGTGCTCCCGAACACATGCTTAAAAGCACTTGCCGTGCCAGGTGCGGTGCGCCCCCCTCCAGACCATGGGGAACGCTTCCCTTGAGCGCGTCCGTAGCGGCCTGCTCCCCACGCCCCATGTATAAATGTCACAGTGCGCTGCGCACCCGGGGTGGGCTTGCGGGTCGGATCACACGGGAGGGCGAGGCGCGTCCCCCGTTGCGGATTGCCCGGAGCCTAGCGTAGTCGGCCTATCGTCCGTAACGGCTTCGTAGAATTGCCACCTTTTATTGACAATGAGGCGCGCGCCGCGCGCGAACGTGAAATAGGAGTACGCCCACTGAATGAGGACGAGCGCGCGGTTTTTGAAACCGCTCAGGTAGTAAATGTGAACTAACAACCAGGCCATCCAGGCGAGAGGCCCTGCTAACCGCAGCCTCCCCGTTTGCAGGACTGCTCGGCTGCGTCCGATGGTGGCCATTTGGCCTTTATCCGCATAAAAAAATGGTTTGCGGGCTTTCTTTCTTAGGTCCCCAACAATCGCCGAGCCCACGTAGCGGCCCTGCTGCAACGCTACCGTTGCCACACCGGGCAACGGTTGTGCATCTGGCCCCACTGTGTGCGCCTGGTCACCCACAACGAACACGTTGGAATGGCCAGGAATGCAAAGTTCCGGGCTGACCACCACCCGACCCTGGCGATCGAGAGGCATGTTGAGGCTGGCTCCCAGCGAAGCCGCCTGCACGCCTGCAGCCCACAAAACCGTTTTTGTTTGCAGGCGGTTCCCGCTCGCGTCGACACCTTCTTCATCAACTTCGGTGACCGCGGTGTTAGTCCACACCTGCACGCCCAGCCTCTCCAAATCGCGTGTTGCAGTGGCAGAAAGTGCCGCGTCAAATGATGGAAGAATCCGCGGACCTGCCTCGATGAGTACAACGCGTGTGAGCTGCGGATCGATGCGCCGAAAATCGCGTTTGAGGGTCGAGCGGCTCAGTTCTCCGAGCGCCCCCGAGAGCTCCACTCCGGTCGGGCCACCCCCTACTACTACGAACGTGAGCCAGGCTCGCCGTGTTTCGGGATCGTCTTCAGCCTCGGCGCGTTCGAACGCGGTGAGCACACGTCTTCGGATTTCCGTTGCTTGTTCGAGTGTCTTTAGGCCGGGGGCGTGCTCTTCCCAGGCAACGTGACCAAAATAAGTGTGCTTTGAGCCACAAGCGAGGATCAGATAATCGTAGGTAAACGTTCCTCGATTGGTGTGCACTCTGCAGTGATCAAGGTCCACGCGCTCCGCGAGTGCTTCGAGCACTTGAATGTTCTTGTGTTTAGAGAGAACGGATCGAATGGGTACGGCGATATCCGCGGGGCTGAGGCCTGCCATGGCGACCTGATAGAGCAACGGTTGAAAGAGATGATGATTGCGCCTGTCGATCACGAGCACGTCTAACCCCGGCCGACCACCCAGCACTTTGGCGCAATTAAGACCACCAAAACCCGCACCGACAATGACCACCCGTTTTGCGCCGTTAGCGATCGAAGCTTCCATTCTCTTTTCTGCCAGGCGGTCGCTATGAGGATGCGCCGCAAGCGTCTCGGTCAAGTAGCCTGCGCCGGCACTGAGGCCGTTCGCTGCGCCCGCTTGCTGAGCGCCGCGAGCAACTGCGCATCGAGCTTCGACACATGCCCCTCGTAGAGGAGGCGCTCAGGCTCAAGCCACCAGCCTGAACGTCTCTCCGGCGCGCCGCCGTGCGCGAGATGGCGGACGAGATCCGCGAGTGGCGTCGACTGCGGGCAACCGTGCTCGACGCGGAAGACTCCGGGTTCATAGTTGGTGCACCCCTGGGTCACCAAACAGTCCCAACCGTAGGAGCCCAGGAGCGCCCAAGCCGTTACCGCTCTTACATCCACGCCATGGCGCCTGGCCTCCCGCGCAGACGTCCAAATGTACGAAAGCCACGCTACTTGCTCCTCGGACCGGCAACCGAGGTGAGCCTCAGTGATGGCCATAGGGAGGCCGTACCTCTCTTGTGCTGCGCTCAGAAGGAATTTGGGCCCGAGTAGGCCGTGGGCGCAAACACGAACAGCCTCCACGTCGACATAGGGGACGCGGGAATTTCCTCCCCAGATTTGGGGCGGGTACAAATGCGTCCGGCTATCGAGAAAGCGTTCACTTGTGACGTAATAATTGAAGCCCAAAAGATCAGGAACGCATGGCTCCTCTAGGAAAAAGCCCAAATCCTTAGCTGTGGCACCGTTGCTCGTCAGGTAGCGGTGAAGCGGGTGGTGTGAATCCACGCGACCACAGAGGAGATCTAAACTCAGCCACCTGCGAAGATTCTCGAATTCGGCCTGATATCCTAGATCTTCAGTGCTCCGGCAATGCGCTAGATCCTCCGTTTGGATAAGCTCGGCGTCAGGGGTGACCCTTCGAATCGCCTTCATCGATAGGGCAGTGGCGGTACATTGCGTGAGAAGGGCCCGCACGAAAGAAGCATCACTTCGCGCGTGAGGATACCAGTGACCGTAAAGCGCGCTAAAGCGTGCCGTAGTAAGCGGTTCATTCACCGGAGTGAATTTAGTCACCCACGGGTAGCGCTCCGCGACGCGTTCAGCATACGCGCTCAAAAGCCGGGGGAACGCCGAATCCAGCAGGGCGGTGTGGAGCGGCCCGCTACCGTGGTGAACAAGCCCGATGATGGGCTCGATGTCGAGGGCTCGGAGCCGCTGCAAACGCTCATCGGCCCACGCAAAATCCAGCTTTCCTTCTCTTTCAACTCGCTCCCACAACACGGGATAGCGCAGCGTTTTTATGCCGGATCTGGCAAAAAGATCCAGATCCGAAATGCGCGAATCATGTCCACTGTAAACCAGCTGATCGAAGAACTGATCGCCGACACGATTGACGGTGCACTCAACTCCGCCCCATAGCGTGAGCGATCCGGGATGTGGCAGCACTGGTTACCTCCTGAGATCGAGTTTGGCCAGAAGTTTCCTTGATGCGGCCATAGAGTGTCAAGGCCTGCGCCACGACCTGATCCATATTGTAGTATTTGTACGTCGCCAGGCGGCCGACGAAGTGCACTGGGCTCAGCGAAGCGACCTCTTTGTACTTTTCATACAGAGCGGCATTCTCCGGTTTGGGGATTGGATAATACGGATCACCTTCGGCGCGGGGGTACTCATACACCACGCTAGTTTTTTCGTGTTGTTGGCCGGTTAGGTGCTTAAATTCCGTGATCCGCGTGTAGGCGTTATCGTTGGGGTAATTGACGGTACCTACGCTCTGGAACTGAGAAATAGCGTGTGTTTCGTGTTGGAATTCGATGGATCTATAAGGCAGCTTTCCGAATCGGAAATCGAAGAACGCATCTACCGGACCGGTGTAAACCATCTCCTTGTAAGGGATGAGGTTCGCCACTTCTCGATAGTCTGTATTCAACATCACCTTGATGTTCGGGCTCCGCAGCATATTCTCGAACATGCGAGTATATCCGTGAAGAGGCATGGCCTGAAACGTATCGGTGAAATAGCGGTTATCGCGGTTGGTTCGCACCGGGATCCGGGCGGTGACCGAGCTATCTAACTCGGAAGGATCTAAGCCCCATTGTTTGCGCGTGTAGCCGCGAAAAAATTTTTCATAGAGCTCGCGGCCCACGCGCCCCACCACAACATCTTCGGAAGTGCGTGCAGGCTTTTTCTCCGCCACCCGGTCGAAGAAGACCTCCAACTCCTCGGATGTGAGTTTCATTCCATAGAGCTGATTGATAGTATCGAGGTTGATAGGGATCGGAACCAGCTGCCCATCCACCTGCGCCAATACCCGATGTTGATACCAGCGCCAGCTCGTAAACCTAGACAAATAGGCGAAAATATCCTCTGAATTGGTGTGAAAAATGTGCGGGCCGTACTTGTGAACGAGTAGCCCATTATCGTCGTAGTGGTCGTAGGCATTCCCTCCAATGTGCGACCGTTTATCGATGATGAGCACCCGTTTTCCGAGGTCCGAAGCCAGGCGTTCGGCGATCACGCTGCCCGCAAAACCAGCGCCGACGATGAGGTAATCAAACACTCAGCGAACTCCTGCCGCCATAGGCAACGACGTGTTGCCCGCGGATGTGCCCTGTGATGTGTGGCTGAAACGGGTGAGCGTGATGGGGTTTTTTCCTTGAATCGCTTCTTCGATATGATCCGCCATTTGAGACCACGTCTTATCCCAGGACAGATCAGCTAGGAACGCATCCGCCTTGCGGAGAATCTGGATGGGCGATGTCGACAGCGCCTGCTCGCACGCTGCAACGAAATCTTCAACGGTATCCGCAATGCTAACCAATCCCAGGGATTTATACGGTCGCACCACATCGCGAATTGACGTAGAAACGACGGGCTTTCCCGCAGCAAGATACTCCGGGGTCTTGGTAGGGCTAATGAATTGGGTTGACTCGTTTTTGGCGAAGGGCATCAGGGCGACATCCCAACCGCTGATATAGCGCGGGAGGTCCGCATACTTCTTGGCTCCCAAGTAGTGTATGTTCGCCGCAACTGGGAGCTCGTCCTCGTGGATCTTTACCACTGGCCCCAGCATAACGAGCTGCCAATCGGGCCGTGCCTGCGCGACTCCCGCAACCAGGGAAAGATCCATGCGTTCATCGATGACACCGAAGAATCCCAAGCGCGGACGGGGGATATGCTTCACATCGGCTGGGTCGTCTTGCATGCGCCGGCCAGCAGCAAAATGAGGCACATCAACGCTGCTCGGGAACGCGTGCACATTCTGATGTAAAGTTTTCTTGGCTTCAAACAGGGAAAAGCCGCCGGTGAACACGACATCGGCGTGTTCCATTAACTGTTTCTCTCGGTCTAAGAGTTCCGGTGGTGCGCCCTTAAATGCAGCAAGCTGATCCATGCAATCGTACACCACTGCAATGGGTGAAAGGCATTCGCCGAGGGGGAGAGCCATTGGCGTGTAGTACCACAAGACATAACGATTGAGATCATAGGTGGTAACTAGTTCGCGCAACAACGCTCGCTGCGTGGCCTGAATGTCGGCGGTTCCGCGGGTCAGGTTGGGCACCACGACGTAAACTCCCTCGCGGCTCAGATTCACCACGAGTTCATCAGGGCCATCTATGAATACCGGCTCTTCGACGAAAAAGACTCTGCGTTCAAGAGCACACCGGCTGAGTAGGTGCTGGGGGCGTTGAAAAACGAAATCCCATCGGAGGTGGGAAAGGCAGATCAGATCGTACACGGCGGTCCTTTTGTTGTGGTTGGTGAGCAGCTCGATGCCAAGGCAATTAGCAGTTTGCATGCCAGGGTATTTGCTCACGAAAACAACACGCGGAAGTCACAAGGAACGACACGCGTGAGTTGAACACGGTAAGTCTAACTGTCGTCACCCCGCTGCAATAGCGCATCTACTGGGGCGTTTCGGTTGGTCCGGCATGTGCAACGGTACTTTGTGCCCCGGCGAAGTTACGCGACTGCCGCGCTCGATCAGGTCGCCGGGACGATCAGTCTGATGCCCCGCTGGACGACCTCGATATGGATGCGGCGATGGGCGGGCCATTCTTCGCCGTCCAGCTGAGTGGCGAGAGCCGCGCCATCTTCGGGGAGGAAGAATTCCAGTTCCATGGTCGAGGCGCGCAGCGTCTTGGAATGCTCAATCCCGAGATCCTCGAGCACGCCTTCGTTGAGCGGCACGGCTTTTAGATCGCGGATGGCCTTCGAGGTCCAGTCCAGTTTCCCGACGAACGGTACCAGCTCGAAGATGCCGTCGTCGTGGCGGGAGGTCTCGTCGAGCACCCAAGCACCTGCGTAGACGCGCGTATTTTTTACGATGAGATCGGTGAGGCCCTCGAGCTCCATGCGCTGTCCGTCGAGGGTCGCGACCACGCGGAACTTGTCGTCGATGACGTACGACTCGAGGAATGTCTTCAAGAATGCGCCGGCGTACACAACCTGGTCGCGATAGAGCGCCTTCAACGGACCGAGCGTCTCGACGGCTGCCCGGTCCTTGTTTCGCTGCGCGAGCACACGCGCCGACAAGCCCCAGCCACACGAGTCGAAGAAGTATTCGGGCGCGGCGCTGGCAGCCCCCGCGCGATAGATGCCGACGTCGAGCCGGGTCTCGTGAGCCGCACGGATCACGTCGACATTGATCGGCAGCGCGGCGTCGTTCGGTTCCAGGCCAAAGCTCCGACCTTGGTCGTTGGCGGTACCGCACGGGAGCATACCTAGCGTCACTTCCTCGCGTCGCGTGCTCGTGTACAGCCCAGCCGCAACCTCGCGAAACGTCCCGTCACCACCCATCGCGATGACAGTGCGATACGTGCCGGCCTCCAGCGCCCCGCGCACCGCTTCAACCGTCTTGCCTTCGGGCAATGTGGGCAGAAAATCGGCCGGGATCCCTGCCTCTTTCAGCGTTGCGAGCGCCTGGTCGATTCGTTCCTGATTCTTTCCACTTTGTGCTGTGGGGTTGCCGACGAGGAGATGAGTGACCATGACGCCTGAGTATACTGATGGCTACCCGTTGATGAGGGCGAGGACGACGCCCGCCCCAACGATGCCTGCCATCAGCACGAAGAACAGCGCCCAAACCAACCGCTGTATGCCGTCTCGGTCGGTTGGGTTGACGGAGCCTCGAACCGATTTGCTCGAAGGGTTGTCGTAGTGCGCACCTTCGCGAGCCGGCGGCGGAGCCTCTGGGGCGGCAGACGTCGAGTTTGCCATACCGCCACCAGGATGCACGTTGCATGCCGTCGTAACGCCGAGCCACTCCTTAGATCATTCGCTAGCGCCGCCGGCACGGGCATTGCATCCCGCATTCGCAGCAAGCGGCATCGCACGCCCACACATCAGCTCCCTCACTTGGCACCTCGGTTCGACCTCAAGGAAATACCATGAAAACGCCCTGGATTAGTGGAGGCCTGAGGAAACACTCACGTGTTCTCTGCATAAATATTCTTCTGGGGGCGGCCTTCGCCTGTGGGTCCGAGCGTGCAAACCAACCGCCGCCAACCCACGCTGACGTGCGGCGGAATGATACGGAACGCGACGGGCAGCAGGTCGCGAAGCGCGAAGCTCCCGACGAGGGTCTTCAGGTGAAAGCACCGAGTGGGGGAGGAGATTTGGTTGGGGTTAAAAAAGACGACGTCTCGCAGAGCCGGTGTCCTGATGAGCTCCAGGAGGCTGACGCAGACGTGAAAGGCATTGGGGGAAAGCTCGCAGTGGATCTCACTACGAAAAAGGACGTTGAGAGCTTGAGGAGTAAAGTCAGAGCTGTCGCGGAAGATTTCGTGACTCGCGCAAGCCGCCCCGAGGGGATTGCCCAAGTCGAAGCCTCGGTGGCTCATGTTTCACTTCAGGATATCAACGATGGCGTACGGCTCCTTTTTACGCCGAAGCCCGGCAAATCCAACGCACTTCGAACGGCGCTCGAGTCCGAAGTTGAGCGCGTCAATGCGGGGCAATGCGCGGTCGGCGCGTTAGGCTCAGCGGAGACCTCCACCACCCCTATCACTCGACATTGAAGGTGCCCACATGCGATTGCCTCAAACATCTCCGAAACTCGAAGCTCAAATCAGAAGTGGCGGTTCCACTCCGTTTTGGTCGCTCTCTGAATTGCCGCCTACCCACGGTCCACTGACGGGTGATCTGGAAACGGAGGTCTGTATCATAGGCGCCGGCATCGCTGGCCTCACGACGGCGTACCGATGCCTCCTGGAGGGCCGGAAAGTCGTTGTCCTTGACCAAGGAGAGGTCGGAGCTGGCGAAACGTTGAGAACCTCGGCGCACCTCGCGAACGCGCTGGACGATCGGTTCACCTACCTCGAGCGACGTCATGGCCGGACGGGGGCTCGGCTTTTGGCGGAAAGCCATGCGGCCGCGATCGACACGATTGAGAGCCTGTGCGCCGAGCACGGCATTGAATGCGGATTCGAGCGGCTCTCCGGATACCTTTATCCTGCGGAGGCGGAGGGGCCTGCAGAATTCTTAAGCCAGGAATGTGAAGCGGCGGTGCGGGCTGGGCTCGTTGCCGAGCTCGTCGAGGTACCACGCTTGGGCTTCGGGGAGAAAGCCCCGGCGCTCCGCTTCGCTCACCAAGGAGCGTGCGACATGGGTGAGTATCTCTCCGGTCTTGCGCGGGTCGTGCTTCAGAAAGGCGGTCGCATCCACACGAGTAGCCGCGTCTCGGAGGTGATTCCGGGGGACCGCGCACGCGTCCAACTGGGCACTGGGCAGTGTGTCACGGCAGGCCACGTGGTGGTCGCGACGGGGATGCCGATCACGAGCACCGCCTCGCTCCCTCTTAAACAAGCGGCGTACAGATCTTATGTTTGCGCATTCATGATCCCCGCGGGGCGTGTTGTCCGGGGTCTCCATTGGGATAATGAGGACCCCTATCACTATGTTCGGCTTGCTGCGTGCACTACGCCGGGTCATGAATTCCTCCTAGTAGGTGGTGAGGACCACAAGACCGGCCAAGATGATGCCCCGGAGGAATGTTTCGCCCGGCTCACGGCTTGGGCACAGAAGCGTTACCCGTTTGCGAACGAGCCTGATTACCAATGGTCGGGGCAAATCCTGGAGCCTATGGACCGCGTGGGCTTCGTTGGGCGGAGCCCAGGTCTCGGCGACAACGTCTACGTGATCACGGGGGATTCTGGGAACGGGCTCTCGCTGGGTACCCTCGGAGCCAAGATCCTAGCGGACGCCATCGCTGGGCGGGCTAATGAATGGTCTCAGGTTTACGAACCCGGTCGAAGTATGCTGCCTGCTTTAGGCACGCTCATCTCCGAAGCCACCAACCTAGCAGTGCAGTATTTTGACCACCTACGTCCTGGCGATGTGGATTCGGTGGACCAAATCGGGCCCGAAGAAGGCGCGCTTCTCCGCGAAGGCCTCAGCCTCCACGCCGTGTATCGGGATAAGAACGGCGAGTGTCATGTGTGTTCTGCGATATGCCCTCATCTGGGAGGTGTGGTGCACTGGAACACGGTTGAGAAAACCTGGGATTGCCCGTGCCATGGATCTCGTTTCGACGCGTTGGGAAAGGTCATGACGGGGCCGGCCACCGGCGACCTGCTTCCGATTGAGCGTCGAGGCAAATAGCACGGCTGGATGCCAAGGCCGAGCGCACGTGGCTCCACGGTATTCCCAAACAATCACAAGCGGGCCCGAGAATAGCCATCATGTTTCGTCAAACGGTTCACGATTCGCGTTGAAGCTCCGAGTGCCCGTTTCAAACCAGACGGACAAGTACGTCGCAGCCGAGTGGTGGCGCTGGACGCTGACGAGCTCCCGTTGACTTGGCTACGCCACAGCGTGATGCGGGCGCGATTGCATCCGGTCATTGCCGGCGCGGTGCGAATGTCAGACTCCAAGATGCCATCGTCGCTTTTCGTTGATGCCCTTCGCCGGAAAACTTTGTAGCCTTCCCTTCATGGACGCAGTTAACTTTCTGAAGAGTCATCATCGAGAACTTGAGGCTCAGTTCGAGGAACTGAAGGAGGCCAAGGTAATCAACAGAAAAACATTCAACCAGATGGCAGACGCCTTGGCGGCGCACATCACCGTCGAGGAGGAGATATTTTATCCGGCTGTGAAGGCCAAACGCACCGAAGACATTCTTTTGGAGTCTTTGGAGGAGCACTTGTCGCTCAAGCGGGTGCTTGCGGATCTTGTTGGCTTGCGTGCTGACGCCGAGAAGTTCAGCGCGAAGCTGCACGTCTTGGCTGAGCAGGCCATACATCACCACAAGGAAGAGGAAGAGCACTTATTTCCCAAGGTGCGGAAGCTCCTTGACCACGACGTTTTGGTGGCGCTGGCGGGCGAAATGGAAGACCGCATGAAAGAGCTCGTGGCCCAATCCGCCCGCAAACAAATTTCCGATCAAACGGACGACTCAACCTCACTGGCCTAGCGCACTGACTTAGGGTCTGTGTCCCTCTGGGGCGAAATGCCCCGCGTGTGTCGGCGTAGTCATGCTTTTGCTCGTTCCCGGTTCCGTGGCTTGCCAGCGCATTAGGCCTGGCACGGTCCCTGCCTTGTCATGCTGAAATGGCGCGTGCAATCTGGAGAGGTAGCGTTGGGTTTGGGTTAGTGCAGATCCCGGTGTCGTTGCATGGAGCCGAGGAGCCCGAGGCCGTCGACTTAACGTTGTTGGATCGGCGCGATATGAGCCCGGTTGGGTATCAACGCGTCAACAAGGCTACGGGCGAGAAAGTAGAATGGGGGGATATCGTCAAGGGTTATGAGCACGAAGAGGGAAAATACGTCGTGCTGACGAAGCAGGACTTCGAGGAAGCAAATCCGGAATCGGCGCGGCAGATTGATATTCTGGACTTCGTAGAGTTCTCGGAAATCGACCCGCGTTTTTTGTTTCGTCCGTACTACTTGAAGCCGCAAAAAGCTGGCAAAAAAGCCTACGCTCTCCTCCGAGAAACGCTACAGCGAACGGGGAAGGCGGGGATCGGGAAGGTGGTGATTCGAACTCGTCAACACCTCGCTGCAGTGACGGCCCACGAAAAAGTGTTGCTCCTCGTTCTGCTTCGCTTTGCGGACGAATTGCGAGATGAGGCGGACCTCGGTCTGGACGACACCGATACTAAAAAAATAGGCGTCACCGCCAAGGAGCTGGACATGGCCGAAAAGCTCGTGGAGGGGATGGTGACGTCGTTCAATCCCAAGAAGTACGTCAACGAGTACCAGCGAGATCTGAAAACACTGATCGAGCGCCGGGTAGCAGAAGGCGCGCTCAACACCCTTCCCGGGCCCACGAAAGCAAAGGCCAAGCGGCCCACTAACGTCATTGACTTGGCGGCACTGCTGGCGAAGAGCGTTGCAAATTCACCCGAACGCCCCGCTAGCAGTCGCTCGAAAGCCGCCCGTAAAACGACTTCTGCCAAGGCAACAAAACGTCCGCGCGCGAATCCCGAGCACCGCAGGTCGGCATGAGCGCCCGTGCTTCCGGCCGAGCCCAGGATGCAGACGCACTCGCGGATTATCGGCAGAAGCGAAATTTCTCGTTAACGGAGGAGCCCAAGGGAGCCCCCGGAGCTCAACACTCTCGGATCTTCGTGGTACAAAAACACGCGGCCAGCCACTTACACTATGACTTCCGACTCGAGCTCGATGGAGTCCTGTTGAGTTGGGCCGTGCCCAAAGAGCCCAGTTTAGACCCGAAAATCAAGCGGTTGGCCCTGGAAGTGGAGCCGCATCCGTTGGAGTACGCCACCTTCGAAGGCACGATTCCGAAGGGGCAATACGGGGCCGGAACAGTCATGGTGTGGGACCACGGGGATTGGATCCCCGAAGGCGACGCCCTCGCGGGTTTAAAAAAGGGGCATCTCTCCTTCAACCTCAACGGCACCAAGCTTCACGGGAGGTGGCACCTGGTGCGCACGCCAAGCAAAGGCGACAAGCCCAGCTGGTTGCTCTTCAAAGCGAACGATGAATTTGCTCAAGTTGGAGCGGTTGCTCCCAGTCACGCGGTAGACAGCATTCCTGCTGGCGCAACACCGGCGCCGCTTCCTGCGCTGATTGAGCCAGAGCTTGCGTCGCTCGCGGATCGGGCCCCAGAGGGCACCGACTTCATTCACGAGATCAAGCTCGATGGTTATCGAATTCTTGCGCGTCGTGATCGCAGCACGGTACACATCTTTTCGCGGAACGGCTTAGATTGGACCGAGCGACTGCCGGAGCTCGTAGCTGCGGTTCAAGCCCTCCCTGCCGAGTCGCTCTGGATGGACGGCGAGCTCGTTGCGCTCAATCCGCAAGGGGTGAGCGACTTTCAACTCCTTCAAAACTCGCTCAAACATCACGACGAACAAAAGCTTGTCTATTTCGCTTTTGACCTCCTGTACGCCAACGGGCAGGACCTCCGCGGCTGCTCCCTGCTCGAGAGAAAGTCCGCGCTGAAGGCCTTGCTCCTCGGCACTGGCACCGCTTCTTCTCAGATTACCTACAGCGACCATGTAGTGGGCAAGGGTCCCGAGCTTTTCGCCAAGGCGTGCGAGGGCAAGCTCGAGGGGATCGTCTCCAAGCGCGCACTCTCGACCTATCGCTCAGGCCGCGGCGGCGATTGGCTCAAAGTGAAGTGTCTTAAGCGACAAGAGTTCGCCATCGTAGGCTTCACCGCACCCGAAGGTGGGCGCAGCCACCTGGGAGCGCTGCTTTTAGCGGTGCAAAAAGGCTCTGAATGGGTCTACTCCGGCAAGGTTGGTACGGGCTTCAATGCAGCGTCGCTGAAGGATCTGTTCGTTAGACTTACGCCGCTCGCCCTCGAAAAAACCAGCGTGAAACACGGGCTGTCACGAGCAGCCGAACGGGGAGTGACGTGGGTCAAGCCGAGCCTCGTTGCGGAAGTTTCCTTTGTGGGCATCACAACCGATGGGCTCTTGCGACACTCGACATTCGTGGGACTTCGCGAGGACAAGAGCGTCGAGGAGATCGAGCTGGAGCTGCCCACTCCCACTCCCGCTTCCACTCCCAAACCCTATCCGATCAGCCATCCCGATAAGGTATTGTATCCCGAGCCAGGCATCACGAAGCGCGAACTTCTCGACTACTACACATTGGTAGCGGATCGCATGTTGCCCCATATTGCGCGGCGACCGTTGACGCTTGTCCGATGTCCGAATGGGCAGGGGCGGGCCTGTTTCTTTCAGAAGCACCTGGGCGCGGGGGCACCGGAAGGTCTGCAGCAGGTGTCGGCCAAGGATGGGAACGAGCCCTACCCATTTCTGGAAAGCCCTGAAGGCATCTTCGGTCTGGTTCAACTCGGCGCTTTAGAAATCCACACCTGGGGTTCACGTGTGGATAACCTTGAGCATCCGGATTTATTGGTGTTCGATTTGGATCCCGACGAGAGCGTGGATTTTGCGTCGGTGATAACCGCCGCCAAGGAGTTGCGCGCGCTTTTTTTGACCGCAAATCTTCAGAGCTTCGTCAAAACGACCGGCGGCAAGGGCCTGCACGTGTGCGTTCCAGTCGAGCCAAGCTTGGATTGGGACGAAGCTAAGGCCTTTTCGGGCGAGATAGCCAAGGCGCTCAGTGCGCAATATCCCGATCGCTTCGTCGCGACTCAGTCCAAGGCCAAGCGCCGCGGTAAAATTTTTATTGACTACCTTCGGAATGGCCGCGGTGCGACCTTTGTGGCTCCCTATTCTACGCGCGAACGAGTGAATGCGCCCGTTGCGACCCCTGTCGAATGGGACGAGTTAACGCCAAAATTCCGGCCAGAACGCTTCACACTGAGGACCATGAAACAGCGGATCCAAGAACAACCCTGTCCATTCGCAGGCATGCTCGCCTTACGCCAAACGCTGCCTCAAGTCGACAAGCGCGAGCGCCCGCGCACTCGAACGAAATCATGAACGTTGTCTTTCTCTCGCCCTCGTTTCCGCCCACCGCGGCCGAGTTTTGCCTCGCACTGAAGCGTGAAGGCGTGAAGGTACTCGGGATCGGTGATACACCGCTTGCTCCGGAAACTTGGGAGCGCCAAGGACTCGCGGAGTACGTTGATGAGCCAAACATGGCGGATCCCGCGGCGCTCAGAGCTGCGATGATTTCGCTAGAGCAACGTCACGGGAAGATAGATCGCATCGATTCCAACGGCGAGCATTGGCTTGAGGCCGAAGGACGTCTCCGGGATGACTTCGGCGTAACCGGCCTAGGCCAATCTGAAGTCGTGCGCTTGCGAAGCAAGTCCGAGATGGCCAAGATCTTCCACGCTGCAGGTATCGCTGCTCCCCCAGGGATCCGCGGCGAATCGGCCGAGGAGGTTCGCGCGTTTGCGGCGCGCCACGGATTCCCGCTGGTTATCAAGCCCGACAGCGGCTCGGGAGCCAGCGACACCTGGAGGGTGGGGGACTTGGGGGAACTCGAGCAGGCTCTTTTGCGTCCTCTGTCGGACCATATCGTTCAACCCTTCATCGTCGGCGATATTGTCACTTACGACGGCCTCTGCGACCGAAGCGGGAATATCGTGTTTTCTACGTCTCACGTTTACGACACGGGGATCATGCAAGTGCGAACAGGAGAGTTGGATGGCCACTACTATTCCGAGCGCGCAATCGACAGATCCCTTGAGGTCGTTGGAATGAAAGCTGTAGCCGCCTTCGACATCCGTGAGCGGTTTTTTCACGTAGAATTCTTCCGCACGCCGAGTGGAGAATACGTCGCTCTGGAGATGAACCTCCGCCCTCCCGGGGGCTTCACCACAGACATGATGAATGCCGCGTGTGACTTCGATGTTTACGCGCTGTGGGCGAAGGTGCTCACGGGGCGCGATCTCAGCGGCTTTCGCTATGAACGCAAATACCACACGGCACACGCGGGCCGCCGCGACAACCACAGCTACCGGCTCAGCCACGCCGCCCTGGTCGCAGAGTTGGGGCCACTCCTCTTTTCAGAGAAGCCCATCCCGAAAGTTTTTTCTGTCACCATGGGCGACCACATGTATCTGCTTCGCCATCCAGCCCTCGAAACGTTGCGCCGCGCTATCGCTCTCGTGCATGCGCGCTAAAGCTTCGCGTGCATCAGGCGAGTCGCCGACGGGCCGCGAGCTGCCGCTCAGACCTGAGCCAGTGCGGTTACCTCCCGGCGGTTGATTCCCTCGAAAATTTCCTGCACCCGCTTAAAGTCGAGGGGCTTCGTCACATGGTGATCGAACCCCGCCTCACGGCTCCTTCGCTTGTCCTCGTTGCTTCCCCATCCTGTTAGGGCCACAAGCACGATTCCGGCGAAGGCGGCGTCTGCCCGGAATTGCCTTTCTACCTCGTGCCCGTTCATTCCGGGGAGGCCTATGTCCAGAAAGACGACGTCGGGACGAACGTCCCTGGCGGCGGCGAGGGCGGCGGGGCCATCGTGTACGGCCCTGGCTTCGTGCCCGGCAAGTTCGAGCATCTCGCTCAGCATTTCGGCCGCGTCCACGTTGTCGTCGACCACCAGCACGCGCAAGCTGACCGAAACGCGAGTGTCGGACGGTTTGTCCACCTGTGCTGCTTCATTCGCGGTCGCGGCGAGTGGGAGCCGAACGGTGAACGTGCTGCCGAGGCCAAGCCCAGGGCTGGCTGCGGTGGCAGTCCCGTGGTGTAGCTCCACCAACTTCCGGACGACCGAGAGGCCAACGCCGAGGCCCCCCTGGGCGCGGTCGAGCGTCCTGTCCACCTGGGTGAACAGGTCGAACACGTGGGGTAACATCTCGGCCGAGATCCCGGCTCCGTTGTCACTCACGGTGATCACCACTTCGCCGGCCTCGACGCGCGCCGCGAGCTCGATCCGGCCGCCTTGGGGTGTGTACTTGGCGGCGTTGTTGACCAAGTTGCTGACCGCTTGAGCGAGTCGCGTCAAATCGCCGTCCACCCAAGCCGACTCGGATCCCGCGTCCACCACGAGAGCGTGTCCGTCCGCCTCGACGAGCGGGCGGCTAGCTTCGACCGCGTGGTCGATAACGGCGCGGGCTTGCACCCTCGCGACTTGTAGAGCGACCTTGCCCCGGTTGATGCGAGATACGTCCATGAGGTCGTCCACGAGACGGACCATATGGCCGAGTTGTCGCTCCATCATCGCGCGCGCCCTCTCGACAGCGGGCGTTCCGCTGGGTGACATTCGCATCACGTCGAGGCCGGTGCGGAGTGGAGCCAGCGGGTTGCGTAGTTCATGGGCGAGTGTGGTCAAAAACTCGTCCTTTCGTCGGTCGGACTCGGTCAAGTCGGCAGCGAGTTGCCGTAGCTTTCGCTCGGCATCTCTGCGGTCGGTCACGTCCAGATTCGTCCCCACCACCCACTCGGTTTCGCCCTGCGCGTTCGTCCGCACGGTTTCAGCGGATTCTATGTCGCGGACTTCGCCGTCGTGGCTCCGTTGGATGCGGAAGTCGCGGCGGCTTTGTCCGCGGCGGCGAACGGTGTCCTGTAAGATGCGCTCGCTTTCCGCCAGATCCTCCGGCAGCACGGCCCCGCGCCAGTAGGTCTGGTGCACGGAGCCATCCGGCGTGGGAGCGATGCCGTAAATGCGGAACATCTGCGCGTCCCAGCGGATCGCGCCCGTGGGCACATGCCACTGCCAGATGCCCACGGCCGTGGCGTCCGTGGCCAACCGCAGCCGCTCTTCCGCCTCGCGCACCTCGGCCTCCGCCGCCCGGGCATCGGTCACGTCCCGGGTGACCCCGAGGACGGACTCGACCGTCACCCCGTCCTCGCCGAACTCCGGCACTAGCAGGGCGGCGTACTGGCGGCAGTCGTTTGGCCCTTCGAAGGCAAAGTCGAGGGACTGTTGGCGCCCGCCGTCGAGCACGGAACGGAGCGCCGCGTCCCACACCTTGCACAGGTGGTCGGGCATCCCGAGCTCCCGGTTGGTCTTGCCGATGAACTCCGCAGACGGTCGACCGGTCTTTCGCTCAATGGCGGCGCTGACGAACACGTGCCGCAGCTCCGGGTCGAAGCGGGTGAGGATGTCCGGCGAGTTGTCGGCCACCGACCGCATGTTCCGTTCGCTGGCCCGCAACGCAGCTTCCGTCTGCCTGCGCGCGGTGATGTCGCTGAACATCCCGAGAAAACCCGTCGAACGGCCCTCTGCGTCGAGGATGGGATTGCTGTTGACCTGGAACCACACGGCCGAACCGTTCTTATGGGAATAGCGAAAATCCGATTCGCGGCCCGTGCTGTCCGCTCGGCGCAGCTCGAACTCGCTCTGCCCAGAGGGCACGTCCTCGTGCCAGACAAACTCGAAGGCGTCGTGCCCCACCATTTCGTCAGGTGTCCGCCCCAGCGCCTCCGCCATGCGGGCGTTCACGTATGTCGTCTTCCCCGCGAGGTCGAGCATCCAAATGCCCTCATGGGCGGTGTCGAGCAACCGTTGCAGGTTTGACTCGTTCTCCACCAGCTTCTCCTCGGCAGCGATGCGCACCGAGATATCCATCGCCGATGGAATGAGATGCGTGATGCGCCCTTCCGCATCGCGTAGCGGCGCGACTTGGAAATCGATCCACATCCGCGCGTCGCCCGCCATGCGGACGGCCACGTCGTAGCGCACGATTTCACCGCTGGCGGCGCGTTCGCAGGCCTCCCGCAATTGCGTCTGGATTTCGCGGGAATAGCTCCACCAGTAGCAGTCCCAGAACTTTTTCCCGAGCACCTCGCTGGCTGGGATGCCGGCCGCCTCCAGCGGCGCGGGGTTGGCGTAGGTCACGGTTCCGTCCACCGTCAGCACACCGACGAAGGCCGCAAGATTATTGTCCAGCACACGGCGGGTGAATTGTTCACTTTCCCGCAGTGCGTCCTCCGTCTGCTTGCGCGCGGTGATGTCCTCGACGATCACGCCGAACCCCAAGACCCCACCCGCGCCGTCGGGCACCGGATACCAGCTTTCACTCCAAAAACGCGTCACCCCGGGCGCGTCGGGCGTCTCACCCGAGAATTCGTGATTCAACACGGCTTCGCCCGTCGCTAGGATGCGGTTCGTCACCTCGCGGGCAGTTTCGCCCAGTGCGGGCACGATCTCGGAGACATGCCGGCCCAAATGCGCCTCGACGGAAACGCCGTTCATCGCCGCGAGACGTTCATTGATGCGCACATAGCGCAAATCCCGATCGACGAAGCAAAAGCCGATGGGCGCGATGCGCAGAAGGGTGTCGAGCAAGCCGCTCACTCGCTGAAACTCCAGCACCTCGCTCGCCCGCAGAGCCTCACCCTGTTTCCGCTCGCTGATGTCGATCACGACGCAAAAGCTTTCAAGCTATCGGCCTGGCCAGCGCGTAGTTCGACGACCTGTCCTTCGCATTCGCGACCAGCTCCGGAAGGTTCACGAGAGTGTCCTCATGCCTTCGGCATCTAGTCGACTTCACACAAGATTAGAAGACACGCGCGATTGGAGAAGACCTTTCTCTACGTTTCATCGCTCGATCGGCGAGCTACAACAGGAAGCTGCATGCCCAGCAGGTGCGCGGCCGCGTGCTTTGGCCTTACAGCGCGCCCTCGGGGTGCTCGTCCCCATCCTGCCGATTGTCCTCGTCGACCGCGTAGCCATGAAACAGCAGAGTGGCTCTCATTCGCTCCGCTCTCACCTCTTGGAAACTGTACTCGGCTTCTTCAGTTGAATTGGGGTTTGCGCTTCCGTATCGCATTGATGCCTCCGAACGAAGGCTTAAGCAACTCTTGGGCCAGGCTATGGCTCGGGGTCTTGGGCGCCGACCACGATCGGGGGGACCGACATCTCGGTGCCTGCAATCGCCCTAAAAATGACCTCCAGTGGTAACTTTGGCGTCCGGTCGGCTCGGAGCAAGCCATTGGCCTCTTGGTATGTGTCGGTGAATTGCGTGTAGCAAAAACCGGAGAGTGCCTCCAAGCGATGGACCACCTTGAGCAGCTGGGTAAAGATGCGCTCGAACGCTTGCAGGTCGTCGGCCTGGGTGTAGCCCCATGTTCCGTCGTTAGCGCGTAGCGCCATCCCACCGAACTCCGAAAGCACGATCGGGTGCTCGCGTCTTGAATGGCCTTCAAGGAGCAAAGCCCGCCCTGCGGGCCGCTCGTGTTTGAACAGTTTTGGCAGCACATCATGTGCCCAATAGCGACGCGCGATGCGATCGTGGTTCGCATCGTAGTCGTGGATGCCAATGATATCGGTAGCGACGCTCTCCCAGCCGTCGTTGCCGACGACGGGCCGCGAGGGGTCGTGGGTTTTTGTCAAATAGTATAACGCTTTCACGTAGTTACGCTCTGGTGCGCTGTCGGGCAAGTTAGGCACACCCCAGGACTCGTTGAATGGCACCCAGGCCATGATGCAGGGGTGACTCACATCACGCTG
>Ga0163155_10000157_pt1 | contig 76663 bp, 115 predicted proteins | sample OliLakLV19SP4G1_FD_148611 | JGI IMG/M metagenome (GOLD analysis project Ga0163155, IMG submission 148611) | Freshwater microbial mat bacterial communities from Lake Vanda, McMurdo Dry Valleys, Antarctica - Oligotrophic Lake LV.19.SP4.G1 | ecosystem: Environmental > Aquatic > Freshwater > Lake... | reverse complement strand
TGGGATTAGAAGGAGTGGCTATTTGAGCTAAATCAAATGTTCCGCTAAATGTACCTGAACCTGTTGTAACTATATTCTGAGCACCAAAATCTGGATTAATTTTACTTCCTGCAATAGCTGCTGAAGCTGATATTGAAGTATTAGCTATATTAGTTAAAGTATTACTAGAAGCAGAAATACTAGCACCTGCTAATATTCCAGTGTCATCGACAGTTACTACAGAATTTTGAATGAGCTTACCGGTTGTTAAATCGAATCTAGCAATAGCGTTATCTGTTGAACTGACTGGACCAACTACGATATCATTTGTGAGTGGAAATATAGTCCATGATCCATTTACATAAAATCTAAAATTCAATAATGTGCTATCATAGTAAAAATCACCATTTACTGGTGAACTTGGTGCACTTGCTTGTGGAACAAGATTAACACCTTTTGAAATACGAAAAAAATTAAGTGACAAGTTAGACTCCTTTAAATCCAAACAATCATTAAAGAAAAAGAGGGCCCACTAATTAAAGTGGACCCTATAAGCTACTTATTAGCTTCTAAATCGTTTAATATCTGCATCCATGTTGAATGTACCTGCACCTGTGGTGTAGCTTAATTCAACGTTATATAAATTTTCCATATTATAACGCCCATCGTCTTACGTTATATCTAATAGTTCCTGATGTGCCTGTACTTGTGGTGGTATATAAAAGTCTTATATTTCCGCTATTTATATCGGCATTTAATGTAGTACCTACGTCTCCGATATCTACCGTACCGAATGAGGTCATTTGTACTGTAGTTCCGTCTGTTACCATTAATACAGATCCAGTTTCATAATTGCTTCCACGTTTTATACCGTATTCAACGATTATTGAATTATTTGAAGCCGCTGTATATGAAAAAACAATGCCATCGGTTGTATTATCAGTTAATGCACTTTGTGTACAAGAATCTTCAGTTCTAGTTAATGATGCAGAACTTACATACGCAATTGCATTAGAATTTATTTGATGAGTTTGAGATCCACCTGATACACCAAGTGTCCAAAGTCCGTTAGAATTAACACTTCCAGTTACAGTTCCAGTTGGGGTAGCTTGTCGAAAGTTAAGTGTTGCGCTACCTGCGTCTGAACCTATTGCCCATCGATTAGCAACGGCATTTTCAACTATTGAAAAATATGGACCTCTTCCAGAAGAGGCCCTTAATTGTAACTCTAAAATAGCAGATATTGCTGTATTTCCAGATAATTTATTATCTGTTCCAGCAAAGTTAAAGGTAAGATCTGTATTACTATTAAGATACATCCCTTGGCCGGTTTGATTTGTAAATGAATATGATGGAACTGATGCTGAACCATTTGGTGCTCTAAAAGCTATAGTAGGTGTAAAATAACCATTTGCAGTATGTATTGCTGTACCGGCTGTGGCACCAAACGTCCATGCACCTGCTGAAGATATATCACCAACTTGAGTTGTACTTATTGAGAAACCAATTCCTGTACCGCCAGATAGATATATACCAGTTGTAGAATCTGATCTAAATGATAATGCAGGTAACGCGGCGGTGCCATTAACTAATCTAAGAGGTAATATAGATTCATTGTATGTAGCAGAAAAATTCCAAACATTTGCTCCAGCTACTGCAACACTTAATAAATTACTGCCCGCTGTATATATACCAAGGCTTGGTTCACTTGTAAATGCTATAGAAGGCGCACCTAATGTTCCATTTGGGAATAATGATTGAGCTAGAAAGCTAGTTGTGGCATTTATTGTTAATGTATCAGCAGGGTTATCACCTATTGTTGTATTACCTGTAATACTTAAATTAGTAAAACTACTTGTTCCACTGAAAGTACCATTTGATATACTTGGTGAACTAAATGTACCGCCATTTACTGTGGGGGTGTTAATAGTTGGACTATTAAAAGTTCCACCTGTAAAGGTAGACCCTGTAAAAGTTTTATTTGAAATAGTTTGAGCTGTGCTTAAATTAACTAAATCTATGCTATTCCATGATGGAACTGCATCAATAGACCCTGCGCCAAATGCTAAGTTACCAGAATTAGTTGAATTTCTAAATGAAATAAGATCAGTATTAGCTAATCTTATTTGACCTGCACTAGATATATTACTTGATCTAGTTTTATAATAAAGTGATTTAATACCATAAACTGCACCAAAATCAACATCGGCAGTTAAAGTAAACAATCCTCCGGTTTTTTTGAGGGTATTTTGAGTTATAGCAGATGCCCAATTTGTTGCATCTGGTCCCCAACCTTCTGAAGAAGTAGTTGGGTAGTTATATGTTATACCAGCTATTGTTAAAGGAATCGACATTAAATATCTCCTGTTAATGAAAATAAGCCGCCAGATTTTTGCAGAGTACAATTAGTAATTGCAACAGTCCAGTTTGTACTATATGGTCCCCGTTCTTTGTCAGTTAACTCTGGATATTGATATATGACGCCATTTACATTTAGTGGATCTGCCATTTATGATCTTCCTGTACCCTGGCATATTTAAAAGTATTCCAGGGGTCAATAGGTTTTTGCTTAAGCCGCTGGAGGAATAATAGTATCTGAGTCAAGAGTAGCTGCTGTTAAAACTAGACGACTTCTAGACATGTTATTGATTTCCTTATATACTTAAACAGGACTGTAAGGCTACAACATCTATACACCATGTAGAGAAGTACAAGTTAAGTAATTATTTATATTATACTTATTAAGTTATTAATATAAAAGGAATTTCTTAAAGGGTTGAATATACCCATTTTGGTAGTGAGGAAGATTTAATAATTTACACAATAAAAAAGGGAACTAGTTAAACCCGAAATGGCAAAATTGTTATTAATTAGCACCAAGGGGTTGACAACCAAGGGGGTGATTACATAGGAATAAAACGATAACCCTTGTATTCGTTAGATCTACTGCCATTAAGAATCTCGATAAGAGTTTTTGCGGTTATCATAAGAGCTTTAGTACACTTGGCCCTACTGCTGTATACTTGCTCTATTTGTGTAGAAATTTCAATTACTCGAACAGCCTTACTGGTAGCAGCTTGTGCCTTTAACAGACAGCCGGATTTTTCCCAGCTCTTTAAGGCTTTCATTTTGTCTGAATGTTCTTTAAGCTTATCCTCTGTCCAGTATTCTCGAAACCCAGACAGACGAGTTGTCTTTTGCTCATCTGTTAACTCTTTCCATCTAGCACTTTCTGTGTCAGCCTTTTTAAGCTTATTCCCAGGGGTTGACCAGTATTCCCTAGTTGATAGAGAAGATTGCTGTTTACTTGCTGCTTCACCGATGGACGCTCTATAATCTAATAAATATTTGGTGATTTTTGCTTTATGCTCTGGTTGAGCAACCAACTGTTTTCTAACTTTACTAATATCATCAATAGCTTGTTTACACCATTTACCAGCATTGCCCCCTGATTTTAGATTATAACCATTTGGAACTAAAGAATTTAAAGTATCAATAAAATAGATTTCTTTTAAATTAAGTTCTTCTTCACTAAAGCAACTACAGATGGGTTCAATGATAAAATTTATGTGGCCATATTTTGATATGGATGAATGTAGAGCAGAATTGCTTCTATTATTTCTGGATGCACTTTTATGCATATTCCATCGTCGTTTAAGCTTGGTTGTAGTTTGACCTATGTAAATTTTACCATTAATTTTATTCGTTACTTTATAGATCATTCCGTAGTTCATATTTTTAGTATAACATATCCTGGGGTGTTTGTCAAGTGGTATACTAATTAACCTCTATTGTTTTAAATATTAAAAAGGGAACTAGTTTAACTAGTTCCCTTTAAACATGTTTAAAACGTAATTAAATTACGTATTAACGATGTTGTTGATCTTAACTAATCTAGCCGGAGAGTCGCTAAATAAAGTTTGATCAGTATAGGCGCGGAGCTCATACCCAGCAGAGCTTGTAAGTTCCAAGAAGAAATCTTCTTGTTGTTGGCGACCTGGCATTTTGAAGCTGATGTTCATAGCGCCAATTCGTTTCAATCGTTTAGGAGGAAATACGAAACCTTCGCCTTCTTTGATATAGATAGAACTGACGATGTCAATTTTACCATTTTGTCCGTGAAAGCAATATTCAGAAGCGCCGTTTTCAAGTTTGCTTGTCTTATAGCTGTCATCATACATACGAAGAGCAGCTTGATCTGAACTAATGTTAGCCCAGGTCTTAGGAGAAAGCATACATACTACATCTTGATCAAGACCGCGTTCTACAGGAAGTGCAACAGCAGCAAGAATCTTTTGGAAACTAAGAGCTGCAGAAGCTGCACTATAAACGTTCCCTTTCCAGAGAGCGTATACAGAGGCGTCGATATTGTAAAGTGTACCAGTGTTAGTGATAATTCGATCCAAGCCGAATACGTCGTTTAACAACGATCCACGTGGAATGAAAAATGCACCAGCGACGATAGCACCATCAACTGCGGTTAAATCGGTTGCATTTCCGGAAACCGAAACTGTACGAGCAGTAAGGTCTACAGAAGTTACAACAATTTGAGCATTCGCGTTAAGCTTATCACCAGATGCTGTAGGAACAGCAAGAGAAGTTGCATCCAAAGGCATGTTTTCAGAACCAGCCCAGATACCAGAAGCCCAGCTAGCAGTAGCTAGTGTATACACTCTAGTACCTACAGTACCTGAAGTTGCTGAAATTTTACCAATATTTGTTCGTCCATAAAGACAGCTAATTTCAAGGCGTTTAGCCATTGAGTTAACCATGTTTTGAACCATGAGAGAAGTAGCTTTTACGAAAGCTTTTTTATCATTAGATGCACGTGCAGCAGCTTCATAGCTCATTTGTGAACGAATAAGCATTTGCGATCCGTTTAATTGAGCGTCTTTGAAGATAGCAGCTACGGCGTTTTCAAGAGAAAAAGCACCTGAGTCTGCAGCAGCGTACGTTACACCTTGTTCATGTGAAAGTTGTCACTTTCTTTGTTACTACTCTATTTCTAGAGCGGAGAAACCGCTTCGGGTTTCTCTCTTCCATTTTATTTATATTGGAAGGTCAGACTATCGCATCTCCAGGTATTTAATCTGGAGTTAAATCATTTAGTCGTTCACGGTTAAGTGAGTATTTTATAAGAAGAGCATCTGACACTAGGTTCTTATTAAACCTATGCCAGCTACCATTATGGGCTTTTTGAAAATGACATTTAGAACAAACTGTTACTAAATTATCTATATCTAAAAAAGCCTCTGGTTTAACCCAGTATGGTAATCTATGATGTGCATGTAAATGTCCACCTACTTTTTTACAGTAATGGCAGGTAAAGTTATCTCTATGAAATGTCCTATTTCTAACAGGAGCAAATTCATGGATTTTAAAATCTCTAGGACGTCTTATATATTTACCGTCTTTATAGTTAGGATTTCTTTCACCTGTCATCTGTTTTGATCGTTCTCCAATCTTTCGTTTATTTTCTTCGGTATGTTTCTTACCTTTAAACGCAGATGGTTGACCTTTTCTAGATGAACTTATTTTTTTTGCTACTTCTGGGGTATGTAGTTTTTCATATATCCCAGTGTTTTCTTTATTTCTTATAGAAGCAGCTTCACTTTGAGTCCTTAACACTCTGGCTTCTTTTAAAAGCCGTTTTACTGCCGTTGCACTTGTATTATTTCTTTTAGCTACCTTATAACAGCTATTTAATTCTAAATAATCTGATATTAATTTACTAAGAGGTATATCTTGTGCAAGTTTTTTCACTTATTCCGCCTTGTTATCCTATTGAGTCATTATACTCTTTTAGGAACTCCAAGTCAATTAGATTTAATTTTTCCTTATAACTTATAAGTTATATTAGGCCGCACACTTTACGGGTTGATGATACAAATTCAATTATGTTATCGTAAAGGCTTTTTATCCTCTACTTCTTACAGTTTCCCGTAAGTTCAGCGTACATTTTCACTATTTCTAGTGTTGCGGGCTCTTGGGTACTTATATTCTCTTTCGAGTTTCATTACCTACGCGTTACGGACTTCATAGCTATTACACTATTTTCGCCCTCGGTATTAGCATATCCTTCATCAGAGGAATTAGCCTTCACCGATACATCGCAATTTTTAATCGGCAGTTTGTTTGATTTTCTTATATTTTCTTTTGCTTAAAGTGGTTGTAAATTAGTATAATTACAAGCTTTAAGAAATTAAATATAAAAATCAACTATTTTCGACCGATTTCTTTGGCAGCTTCGATATAAGGTACTAATTTTAGTAACTTAACGCCATCTGGAATCAGATTTTCAATTTTGTCAGCGTAAACTTCCTTCTGTTTAACTAGTTAATATTACTAGTATATTTCCCTCTATTACTAGGGGCATGGACTATATCATCTAATAGAATTAACTATTAGGTATGCACTGTGACATTTTAAATTGATAAAGATCTTCTATATATCTAAATTTATATTGCATACTTTTAAATTGCAATATAAATTCTCTAATCTTTGCCCATATTTTTAAACTATCGGCTTGATTAAACTTAATAAATGGATAAGTTTTATTATCCTTTTTTCTATTAACTAAATGAATCTTAGAATCTATATCAAAATTAGTTTTTAACCATTTGATAACGATTTCTTGAGTTTCATTTGATTGATCACAAGTAAATAATCTAAATCTAGCTCCATAGTTCTTTTTAGAACCATCTGCTAGTTTAGAAATACTTGGTTCAACATATCCATCATCCATGAGCCATACGGCAAATGCAAGTTCTGGATGTCGAATAAATGGAAGTATTCTAGCTATATCCTTTTTGTTTGCAGGATAGGTAAACTTGTGCCATGCTCTAAATACATTATTTGTAAATTGAACTTGGATACTTTTACCTTTGTGGCCTTGTCGCATTTTAATTTCTTTATTAAAAATATTAGAAATTAATTGAGCTTTCCATGATTGGTAGTCAGCCTGTGACGTGCCGTGATCTATATTTAAGCTAGTATAACTATCTTTGCCTCTTTTATGGAAATTTCCATCTCCTAAAATAAGCATTAATATCATACTTCGTTTATCTTTATTAAGCATCTTTATCTCCTACTCGCTAAGCGATCTGGATAATTTTTATGTCTAGTCTCTGAACCTTCTGTATTTCTACAGCTTGGCTGCTGATTGTCCTGTATTTCAGGAGTTCCAGCAATTCACATACTTTTCTTGATCATTATATCATACGCTATGATATATGTCAAGGAGGGGTTAAACCTCACCTATTCAAGAAATTATTTAAAAAGGCCGTTCAGTGTACTGACTGTATTTGGAGTTGACATATTTTATATTTTCCTTTTCAAAATATTTTATATTTATTGCTTTAAATTCGCTGAATGTTTGGATTCAACACAAACTTAAATTACAATGATTTTTGTTATTTTGAAGTATCATTCTCAGGTTAGCTTTTAGAGGGTAGTCTATTAAACATCCTTATTAGCTAGAGAATAAGTTCGATATACCTATTTCTAGGTACAATATACTTATTAAATATAAATTTATTTTAAGTAGAAATATAAATCAGGGGTATCTGGATATAACCCTGTGAATTTAGGCATTAAATTGCTATTACGCTTTGGGGTATATCCTTCTGGATACGTGCCTAATATCAATTTATTATAGATTAAAGCGTATGAGCTTCCTCTAAGGGCTGGCCCTACGCTTCCATCTAGATCTGGATTAGTATTATGACATGATGTGCATTCGGAATTATAAACAGCTTTACCTCTTGTATAAGGGGTGGATTCCCCTTGTGGGCCTGAGCAGGCTGATATGAATACAAGTAAAGATAAATATTTAAACATTATTGTTTTTTCTTTTTAGATAATTTATTCATTTCATTAAAATAACATATATAAATACATTTGTCAATAAAAAAAAGGCGGTATAGTTTAGTATACCGCCTTCTAATTAATATAAAGGAGAGTTATATAATTATTTCAAATACTTATCCATTTCTTTTTGGAAGTCGTCCATGCTTAAACCTTTTTTAGGTTTATTTGAATCTTCTCTAGATTGGGTTGCAACTGCATCTGTTTTAACTGGAGATGCTGGGGCCTTAGCTTTAACCTTATTTACTTCATATTGGCGAATTTCTTTAAGTTTATTTTCACCTAAAAGTTTAATAAGATCTTCAACTCCATAGTTATTATAAAGTGATTTATGTTCTTCTTCTAAATCAGTTCTAACTCTAGGAGCTACATCCAAGGGCGAAGCTTCATATCCATTTTGAAGAGCAGATGCCATGTAATCAGCGATTCTTGCTACTGTTTTTGGATTTTTAGGAAGTTTATATTGATCAATAGCTTTAATGATTTGATCTTGAATATCAGTTTCATATTTAGCTTGAAGTTTAGTAATTCGTTCTTCTCTTTGTTCTGCAAGCATCTGATCTTTTTCAGCTTTTAAACGATTAATTTCTTCCATGATTTCAGATTTTTGGAGTTCTTCAGGAGTCATCATTTGTTTTTGAGCTTCTGCCATAAGATATTCTTCAGCCATTTTACGTACATCATGACCGAGGGATTTTAAAGCTTTAGATGGATCTTTTTGAAGAAGTTCTAAAATAGCTTCAGCTTTTTTACGAGTGGTTGAAGCTTGTTCAAACTTTTCATGGGCACCAAGGCCTAATTGAGCTAAACGTACAAGTTCAGCTTCTGATGTTACTTCTCGTGTTTTACCTTGAGATTTAAGCATCCATTTTTTGATAGCAGCTTTAAGTTCAGTCTCTGTAGGTTGTTTAACTTCTGTAGGACTAACTTGTTCAGCAATTTCATTTCCAGCTTCTGCAACTTCTGTTGCTTCATGTGGAGCTGCTAAAGTTACATCTGAATTAGAAGAATCGACTGCGGCTGGCGCTGGTGTACTAGAAATAGAAGGTGCATTATCTGACATATTATTTTCCTTTTTTACGTCTCTTTATGAGATAGTTATTAGTTGTCCATCTTCATTATTGAAGGTAGAACTTATAAAATACTTATTAAACGTCTATACTATTAGCTAAATCCTGATCATATGCCCTTTGTGTATAAGTTATTGGAAAGGTAAACGTTGGGATATTTACTAAGGATATTGCTGTAGAGATCTATAAATGTTTTATAAGGTGAATCGCCTGCCATAATTTATTATCCTAAAAATGTAAAAGCTCCTCCGGCAGCGCTTATATTTGTATTAACTGAAACTCCGCCAATATATGCATAGTTTATCGTGTCACTGCCGAAAGTAGACGGGGTTCCTTTTCCTCTTAGATTTAGACCTATTGCATAGTTGTGTCCGGTAGGCACAACGTAGACAATATTTCCTGCAGATGACGTTCCAAGTGCATTATTTACAGTCAGTGTTGTGGCGGTATGTGATGTAATTAAATAGATTCCAGTCGTTACACCTGTTCCACTTACTACTCTTAGGTAATCTACATTATCTTCAACCAAAGAAAAATCAGCTGCTGTATCAGTTAAAACTGATCCTGTTGATGTTCCTATTGTCCCAGTAAGATCTAGAATATCAACAAAATTAGGGTTGAGTGCTAGTGCTGTATTGCTCTTAGTATAGTTGCTGGTATCAGCGGTATTGTCAAAAAAGTTTACATTAAAATCAAGATTAGAATTTTGTGTTGGGGATGTTTTAGATATTCCAACGGCACATCTGCTGATGGTTACATTAGTAAACGAATTATTTGGACTAGCAGCTGCAGGCATATTTATTCCAGTTGAGAGTTTTAAAGAAGACCCATTGATAGTAGTATTAAATATCCTATTATTTCCTGCAGAATTTGATCCTAGACTTATGCCAATTGAGGAGCAGCTTCCCACTACACAGTCAGTAACAAATGTACTATTGAATACAATAGAAATTCCAGTAGCAGAATCGTGTATGTAACATCCTGTTATTGTTTGTCCTAGATTCGAGGTTAATACTGCGGTGCCGTTTTGGCAGACAACTTCACACGACGATAGTAGACTTCTAAGACCAACTTGGATAGCTGTTCTTCCTGACGTTGTGGAGGTATTTAAGCATTTAACCTGAAACAAGGTAGTTGCTGTACCCATATTTATTCCAATAGCGGCTGTTGTAGTAAACGATATATAATTAATATTCCAGAAAGTTGGTAAAGTTATGGAAAAAGCTCCCATTGCGATTACTGGTTGTGATGTTCCACTAACAATAGGGTTATCTCCTCTAGTCGAAGTGTACCCCTTAACGAAGATAGGATCAGTTCCAGTAGCACTTGCAGAAGCAATTTGTATAGACTCACCTAGTGTGTAGTTTCCTGATCTTACCCAGCAAGTATTACCTCCTATAAATTCTTCAAATACATCATCATCAAAAGTAGATCCTAAAGAAAGAGAGCCGCCTATGTTAATAACGCCGGAAGCTCCAACGCCAGTGCATATAGAAACTGCTGCTGCATTTGTTGCACATGTTACTGAAACTCCAGCAGAAACTGAGGTTATCTCAAACCATCCAACTGTAAAATTAGTTCCAGATACTGCTTTAGCAAAATTTCCAACCATATCAGCTGCTGCTGAAGCTGTTAAGAAAGTATTTCCAGAACCAACACTAGCTATTCCAGTTAATGCGTATTGTGCAGCATTTTGCTGACTGTAGTCAGTTCCACTAGCGCCTGTAACAAATCCGCCTCCGTTTACATTACCTGCGGTTGCTGTTGATCGGCATTCCCATACTGTATTTGCTGAAGCTGGCATGTTATTAATTCTCCTGTTCTATTACGGCTGGAATTACATTAAATAAACATCTTATTGGATTATTATTTATATCGATTTCCCAATCAAGGCCATCTTCCTGCACTTTAAATCTAATTGGCTGTCTACCTAAAATGATACTATTAGCAGGCAGTATGCAGTTATCTAGGTTACAGTTAATGAAGGTAATATTACTAGATCCTTCAGGAAAAACTATTGAATCTGGTTTCTCTTGAGAAAAGCATGTTCCGTAAATAGTTATGTCTGTAATTAGATTACTTAATGTGAGATCCCTGCCTGTAAAATCTTTAGAGGACAGTGTGTCACATGCAACGTATTCTTGATTTTCAAATATTATAATCATTACGATGGTAATATCCTTATTACTAGAGTTGCTCTTGTTATAGTACTGCAGCTGTCTACATTAAAGCCAATGATGTCTCCTGCGGTAACCGATGTAGTCCAGGTTGATAGACTTAAGTCTTGTCCTGTTAAAGCTGCACTGATTGTAGGTTTTTCAGTTCCTGCAATAGTATCTGCTACAGTAGGAGGATAGTTAGCATAAGTATCTTTCCATACATCAACTACCATAGATCCTGATACATCGCCTAAAATAGTCCAGCCCGTAATAGTTCCCGTATAAGGAACCTCTATGTAGCCTTTAACTCCTGTAGTAATAGCAGATCCGCCTCCGTCAATAGTTAATCCTATAGTACGTAGTCCGGTTGCTATATTTACTTCTGTTCCAGAAGAGTTTAGTTTATAGAAATTACCGTCTGATTTAGGGTAAATTCTATTTCGACTTGCAGTGGGATTAGAAGGAGTGGCTATTTGAGCTAAATCAAATGTTCCGCTAAATGTACCTGAACCTGTTGTAACTATATTCTGAGCACCAAAATCTGGATTAATTTTACTTCCTGCAATAGCTGCTGAAGCATTAATATCGGCATTAACAATTGAAGCTGATAATGAAAGTTTAGAATAGTCAATAGCTGCTGAAGCACTAACATCAGCATTAACAATAGATGCTGATAGATTTAACTTACTATAAGCAATAGCTGCTGATGCATTAATGTCTGCATTAACAATAGATGCTGATAGATTTAACTTACTATAAGCAATTGCGGCTGATGCATTAATGTCTGCATTAACAATTGAGTTAGATAAAGCTAACTTACTGTAAGCAATAGCTGCTGAAGCATTAATATCGGCATTAACAATTGAAGCTGATAATGAAAGTTTAGAATAGTCAATAGCTGCTGAAGCTGATATTGAAGTATTAGCTATATTAGTTAAAGTATTACTAGAAGCAGAAATACTAGCACCTGCTAATATTCCAGTGTCATCGACAGTTACTACAGAATTTTGTATTAATTTACCAGTTGTTAAATCGAATCTAGCAATAGCGTTATCTGTTGAACTGACTGGTCCAGCTACATCTCCACCAGCTGAACTACTAAAAATAACAAAGTCTGCGGCACTTAAATATCCATCAGTTACGCTATCGGCTTTAGGAATTGATATAGCGCCAGAACCTGAATTATAATTAACTGGAGCCGTTCCTGAAAGAAGTCCTCTTGCTGTTGTATTAAAGTCTGAAATTGTTGAAGCTAATTGAGTACCTGTATGATTAGCTCGTTGGATTGAAAATGCCTGTACTGCTGAATCTGCAGCAGCCTGTGCAGTAGATACTGGTTTGTTTACATCAGAAGTATTGTCTGCATTTCCGAGCCCAATGTCAGCTTTAGTAAGTACAACTATACCTGTATAACCATTTACTGATTCTACAGAACCTACCGGAGTTTCAACTCCAGCGTCATCTTTAATATAAAGTTTACCGTCTGTTTTAACATAAATTGAAACTAATCCGGCAGGAGGCGTACCTGGTGCTGTATCTTCTTTTAATCTAATTTCACTCATTAAAGCACCGTATTCCTACCTAATATAGTTAAAGTACCTAAAACTGTTTGAGGCGAAGTTGTAACCATTTCTCTATTATTATCAATAGTTACTGTACCTCCAACTGGTATATTATACCAACTAAATCCATCTGTATTTGATCCTATATAATCAAAGGTTCCAGTGAATGGATTAAAAACTATTTGTGGAGTAGCTGCCATTATGATCTCACAATACTTATTACTTGACTGCTTGCATTATATGTTAAGGTAAGAGTTGCAATAGTTGTAGCTGATAATTTATAAACTACAACTCCAATTTGACCTATACCAAATCCAGAGACAATATAACTTAAATCAATTTTATCATAATGTTCTGGAACTAAACTTCCAATTACTTTTATATCAATGGGTGACTGATCTGAAGCAATAACAACTGGCTTAGAATTAGCCATTGTCGCTTGCCCAAGGGGGGGGTCTTTACTATTTATACTAGTAAGTAAAGCTATTTCAACTAGTTGATTAGCAGCGGTTGCATCTCCCCCGCCAGCGCCGGTTGTATCATTAATATCAATATATGCCATATTAACTCTTTGATACCATGTAAACTACTAAAATACCATTTCCACTGGTTCTGGTATACTTTAATCTTACAAAATTATAGTAAGCATGTTTACTTACATTAAAAATATTATTAGTTTCACCTGCTACAGTTGGAACTGGTAAACTACTATTAGGAATATCTGACCAATTATCACTAGTACTATCAATACATGCTTGTAATGACATGATCCCTACCGGACTTCCATCGGACCAAATAGCTTGTATACAATAACCAGATACATTTGTAATATTACCTGGTAAACAAAATACTGTACTTCCCATGTTATTAACATCAGAAGCTAGTAATATTTCTGTAGGTTTAGATTCAAAAGACATATATTTTTACTTTTTTATAATCCGTTAAAGTTTAAATTATTACTAAATATTATATTTGGTAACAACTATTAAGAGTTTACTCCTGGTATATTAGGCGGTTGATTAGTAATAGGATCTTTTGGTAATCCTGGCATTCCAGGTTCTTGGGGGGCTGCATTATTAGGGTCCATAGGGGCAGCACCTGATGAGGGACCTCCGGGAGCTGGAGCGCCTTCAGGCATAGGTGCACCTTGAGGTTGGGCTAATGAAGGCTGACCTAGTATATTTAAAAGGTTAGGGTCTGCAGTTTTTAGTTGCTCAATATGTTGTTGAATATGATCTAATACAGCTTTAACTACTTCTGGATTTTCTCTTGCATCTGGAGAAGCAATTACTGATTTATGTTCTTTAATATGAGTAACATGTTCATCAGTTACAATTACAATAACTTGTTTACCTTCTGATAATCTTTCATTTTCAGATTTAATATTAGAAAGTTCACTTACGTCGCCTTCTAACATCATATCAAGATTACCAGTTTTCATTACCATGATATAATCTTGTGCATTTTTAATAATGCCTTGTTGTAAAAGATTACTGGCCATTTCTAATTTACCAGCTGTTGTACGAGATAAAGGGTTACCCATATCTACAACTACTCGATTGATCTTATCAAGATCATTGCCAGTAAATTCTTTCATAAACGATCTATTATTTTTACCTACAATCATTGCAACTCTAGGGGTAGCAGCAAAGTCTCTTAATGTGGTAAGAGTGGCGGTGCCCACATCTTCAAGAAGTTGAGCATATGACTGTTGTAATCCAGAGTTAAATTGGATCGCCATTGATTGAATAAGAGCAAGTGCATTACCTGATCGTAAATTAGCTTCTGGGTTACCTCTAGATACAGAGTTAACGCCGGATATAGTTTCCATTACTGATTCAATTTTATCAATAAAACTAAAGATTTCAGGTGGAGTTTTTGTTAAATTAAGGGCCTCTGGTTTACCAACCGAAGCGTCATATTCAATAACATTAAGGCCGCCTGGTAATGAACTATATGAAATATTATGACCTTGGGGTAAAAGTAGATTTTGAACACCGAAGGTAGATTGATTTGTTACCACTACCGAATAAAGGCCGTCTAATGTCTCTTGTAGAGCAATTAGGTCAAAAGCGACAGTATATCCATTTGGGGTGCCCATGTACTCACCTGGGGCGATTCTGTACACAGGGATATGCTTATATGGAAGGGGTCCATCAAAAAGAATCGTTTCTTTATTTACATAAACAACTTGACGTCCATTTGGTAGGGCATCTGACTTTTCATGGTAAAATTCATATACAGGGATTAAATCTGAACGAAAATCACCACTTACGATAAATCTAGAATTAAAATTAATATCTAGTTCATCTTTTGTTTTAGCGGCTAATATTTCATCTTTAAGTTCAGGGTATTTAGCGGCCAATTCGAATCTATTTTTATAATGACGTACAATCAACCATTGGTTATCATTGTCATCTGTTTTAAATACATCTTTAATTACATCTAGTGGATTTAAAATAGTATATTTTATATCACCAGTATATGTAATTTTATTAGATTCTGGATCCACTGTATATTCATCACCTTCAGATGTATCCCATTCTAAACGAATATACCCTTCTCCAAATACTAGGGCATATTCAGTAGCTTGTTTCAAATAACGTTCTAGACGTTTTTCTCTCATGTAATAATCGAGAATTCCATTTGCAAGAACAGTTTGAGCTATAGATCTATAATCAGTATTAATAGCACGTGCATCCATAGATGGACGGCTAGAAGTTGTCATAACAAGAAGATGTTGAATTAAGTTACGAAAATGATTAGCTTTTATAAGAGTAAGTTCGCCTTGTTCTCCGGCTTTTACTTGTTCAGATGCAGTGTGTCCAGCGCCTGTTGTATTGTATCCATAATAAGCTGCATAAGATTTACGCATCTTACGATAAACACCACTGGCGCCAATGTTGTTATACCACGTGTCATGACGTTTTTCTAATTCAGCTGCAATTTCTGGCCCTGGGAGGGAGGCGAAATATTCATTATAATTATTTGACATTTAAACGTCCTTTATAGATTAAAACTGGTATAATTTACTTATTAACCCTTATCATTTCCTGAATGTCCTGGGAAATATTTTTTCATTGGCTCTGATACTAATTTTTGTAAGTTACTATTATCTTTTGCAACAAAATTATCAGGAGGAAGGTACATATTATCAATACTAGTTCCGTATCCAGTTGGGTTAGGGTTGCGTGCTCTACGGATATTACGAACCATGTATATCAATGCAGCAATTAAGTCAAAATGACCATGATCTCCTGATCTAGCGAATTTTCTACGACTGCTATCCCAGATGGCTGATTTTAATTGAAGAATTAGATTTGTACACCTTGGATCTATATTAATTTTATTATCTTGTATAAAAAGACGTACAGAGTTAACTGAAGCTTCTAATTCATCATTACGAGTTTGACTAAAAGCCAATTGATGGGCTGAATTTAAATCACTAATAGTAATTGGGTCTCCATCACAAAACCTAAGATATGGCTTTTTTTGGCCCCATAGGGCGCCTTCTTTTTGAACAATTATATTAGAAATTGTTTGTGTATTAGGTTTGTTAAAAAGAGCTTCATCTTGTATAACTAATGTAGCACGGTTGAAATCCCAGTATCCAAATAGAATACCTGTGTTATCCGTATATCCAAGGTCAGCTACCGTATATGCATCATAGAACATAGGTTCCATTATTTCATGTTCACCTGATATGTTATGCCCGTTAGGTATAACTTTTTTAATAAGACTTTCAACTTTCTTTTCATTAGCTTCTGGAATAACTGCTTCATTTTCATCAATAATAAATTCAGCTAAATATTCTCTTCTCCAGGCTACGCTGTCTTCTCCACCAGATTCTTGCATGTATTGTTGTTTAATTTTATCAGAAATTAAAGGATTATCATGTACTGTTTTTTTAATATAATTTCCAGTTTTGATGGCCTGTTCTACAAATATTTTTTTAAATGGATGAGAAGGTGAAACTGGAGGAGTTGATGAAAGAATAATTTTTCCCGATACAGTGGCTGTTAATGGCCTAAGAATACTAGATACAACGTAATCTAGTTTATTCATAAACCCAGCTTCATCGCATATAACTAAATGAAATACTTGTCCTCTGAGGTTTTCTGCACGTTCTGCGTCCGTTCCGGCTAGGTGTACTTCTGATCCATTTTTAAATTTATATACTTGATCATTTACTTTATATGATGGAAGAAGATCTCTTGGACAATCGGAAAGAATTTCTTTTATACGAGGTAAAACAATTTTTTTAATTGCTTTTGCTGTAGGAGCTAGAAAACATATTTTAGCACCGGGGTGTTGTAAAGCAAATTCAATTGCATACCCGGAAAGCATATAAGATTTTCCTGACTGTCTGGCAACATTTATAACAAATGTAGATGCAGTGGATTTATTTATAGCCTGATAGATATCTAATTGGGCATTATGAAATTTCCATGAAACTAAACCTAGTCTCCATAGTTTTTCAGCAGCGGCGGCCTGGTCTACAGTAGGTTTATTCTCCACGTGGGGTAAATCCCCTTACAGATTTTAATAATTCTACAATGTCTTCTGTTGAAGAAGGGGCTTGTGTTGAAATAGGAGAGGTGGTATCTGAATGATCTTTAACTATTTTAAAAATAATTTCTAAAACCTTGAAATCTTCATATTCCAGTCCGATTGATTCTTCTTTAGAATATAAACGATTAACGCTACTAATGAGTATAGTTTCAATCTTACTTTTAGTTTCTTCGGTCATATATTATTTCTGTAATGGATTACGTAGACCAATCGAAGCTGCAAGTCCTGATGTCTTATCAGCTATTTGTTGAACTTTGGCTGTCACGTCTTCAATAGCTTTTTTATTTTCATCACTTAATTTAGATTTATCTTTATTAATTCTTTTCTTACCGTAATAGAGTGCTAATGTTATCAAGAGACCGCCCATTTCTGCAATACTAGGTTCTGCAGAGAATGTTACTTTAGCTAACACTACAAGTACAGCAGTATTAGTAATAGAAAGTACAGGTTCTGATTCATCTACTACACGAAAGAATCTACCTATTTTTAGTAGTTGTTTTTTTAATTCAATTTCTTTTAGTTTATGAATCATATTATTGACCAAAGTAATAAGTTTCCGCAAACCGTATCTTAAAGTTTTCTAACGACAAAGCTTTGTTATCACATACTTTAACTTTTTTACTAATAATCTTATCGTCTTGAATATCAGCTATTACTAGATTCCATGAGCCGTTTTCTTTTTCAATATAAAAAGCTTTATGGATAGGAGAATCAGACTTAATAGTTTCTTCTTTAATTGTTTCCGGTTTAGCTGCTTTTTGTTTTGGTTTAAATACCATAAGTTTATTTTCTTTCTATTAACAACAGAGGGAAAAATGAATTTATTATTCAGCTTTAGGAGCGTTAGCTCTAGCTTCGGCAGCGGCTTTAATTGTCTCAGCTTGTTTAACAGCTTGTGAGCCAATTTCATGTAAGAATTGTACTAAATCTGCAACTATTTTAGCGTCTTGGCCAGAGTGTAGTGAACGAAGGGTAGCATTTTTAAAATTAGCAAATCCTTGTACTTGAGCATCTAGTTGTTGAAGTTGTTTTTGTTCTTGTTCGTTATAAATAACAGGTTGTTCAGACATTGAATTATCTCCTTGGTGGTTTCAATTAAGTTAACTAAAGGGGCAAGCTGCTCCATGGTAGTGTGTGGAATAAGCTTATTTTAATATAAAGGTTCTTAGTAGGATGATCACTCAAATATGTGTTTTAAGTTGAAGGTGCTAACCTAAACTAATACTCTTTATATAATACTTATTATAATTCTTACTATTTATTTATAATTATTATAATGTTATTAAAGGCTAATTAAATCAATATATTATAATGTTATTATAATGTTATTAAAGGCTAATTAAATCAATATATTATAAATACTAGTTGACAATTAATAGGTTCTATTGTAACATATTAGTAATACGGCTAAACATATATGTTTTATCGTATTAGAAATAAACGTCTTTTATATCGCAATTGGAGTTTAGACGTAAAAGAAAACGGCGATGATAGCCAAAGTGTAGAGTTGACTGAGTATTTGAAATTGGTTGAACATTTACGAGACACGCTTAGTCAGTGAACAGCTTATTAGATCATAAAATAGATATTTAGATATAGGACATAGTAGGTCCGGAGTCTTGGTTCTCAATGCCTAGCTCAAAGGTCAAATATAGAACTTCCTAGCTTCCTAGTTGTTAAGACTTAGCTACAAGTAGTATACAAGGTATCTATCAGCGGTTTAACCAGTAATAATTTGCTCAAATGGGATTTGACCATGAGGTCTCGCTGTGTTCTGTTAGCTAGTATTCTGTATACTGTATACTGTATACTAGCTAACAGTTAACTATAATAATTAGTATTAGTATTCTGTATACTGTATACTGTATACTAGCTAACAGTTAACTATAATAATTAGTATTAGTATTCTGTATACTGTTAACTGTTAACTATAATAATTAGTATTATTTAAGATGTTCAACTATAAGTAATTTAAAAGGTAAATCCATATGATACTTAATAATAAAAAACCCCGTTAGCTGTAAAAACTAACGGGGTCCACTCACTAACTAAGAAAGGAGTTAGTGAGTACTGAGTGAAAGGTAAGATACGTTCGTTCTTCTATAGAATATACTTTATTTGCTTAGCTGTCAAGTAAATTATACATTATAAGTCCAAGTATTAGGCATAATAAGAAGTTTATATAATACTATTCTTCTATAATCTTCATATATTAAATATTGATACTGAAAGTTATCAGTGAGTAATGTCAATTCATTTTACCTAATGAATTAGCTCTATCTGTTAACTTTTCATAATACATATCTTTAGTCTGCTTTAAAGCATCAGCTATCTTTTGTTTATACTTAGCTTGTTCATGACGGTATAGCAAGTATACAGTTAAAGATAATGTTAAACCTCCTAGAAGGCTGCCAGTTAAAGCTAATAGTATTGTTTGCATTATTACTTCCATTCTTTGTATCTATTGATTATAGGGGAAATGTGTGCGTTTAAATTACTATATTGAGATAGTTCACTCAATACTTGTTGAGAATCTTTAAGTAGACTGAATACTTTAATTAATTCAGCTGCAGGTAATTTATTTAAATTAGTAGGATCAAATGAATTAAGTAGTTCAGTGAACCCATTAGGTATGTTATTTTTCATAAATTAATCCACCCATATGAATCTATCATAAGCTGTTGCATATACACACACACCCTATATTTATATATTAAAGGGGGTCATAGGTGTGTACGAAGATACTTGGTACAGTTTAATGACAACCTATTTCTTTACAAAGTATATTCATTTAACATTTTTTTAACTTCTAGATAAGGATGATCAACAAAAAACCGAGCACCAGATACTGTACAAATCTGAGTAACAGGTTTCTTATGTAAAGGCATACCATCAACAATGGTTTCAATATGCTGAGGATTAACAATAGATACTTGTCCCTTTAAATCACCATCTAATACTAAATTGAATTCTATCATGTTATTATCTCCTTTTTAAAATATATACTCTCCACCGAGGGTAGGATTCGAACCTACGATAGGCACGTTAACAGCGTGCTGCGTTTCCTCTTCGCCACCTCGGTGAACAATATTCTATTTACTTTTTTCTAAAAGTTTAACTGTTTCTTCTAATGAAAGTTTAATTTTATGAACCATATCCCCTGCATAAATCCATGTAACGGTTGGGTCCATAGGGTCACTTCTTAAATAAGCCACTTCCAATGGATTAACATAAATATTAGCTCCAGATATGATTGTCACTTTAATTAGTTTCATAAAGTTATTATACCACACAACACCGTTTAAAGTCAATAGGGGGGTGGTGGGTTTAATAAATAATATATGAATGTATTGGTGAACCAATTCAATTATCACTATACATCTTATATGGTTAATAACAAGTTTGGATCAATTATATTTGTATGTATTCATTATAACGGTGACCCTTTTAATATGGTATGGATGCTAAATGACTAAGCTATTTCGACAGCTAGGTGTAGATTATGTTTACAAAGTGAGAGATGATATAGCAATTGGTTATATATCTAGACCATATTGGCGTTGGTTCTATAGCATGGAATATAAACTAGGAGTTAATACTCAAAGTGGTGGTGGTGGCAGCGGTGTTTAGCTTATTAAAACATATGGGGTATAATTACCAGGTTCTGGAAACTGGACACATAAGTTACAATACCCATCCATCGTTTATGGCCATCTATCGAGTGGCTGTTTACACCTACCATAACATAAAATGGAAATGGTACAGCTTAGATTAGGTTTATATGTTAGAAATAGCGTTTAAACGAGCTATACGCCATCTGGTTGAACGTAAATTGATAAATCGTATCCATACCTACTTTTCATTTTAAAATCAACCTCACGTCAACCTCGTTCGTTACACACTGTTTTCATTATAACCCATTTCCTATGTACTTTCTATGTGATAAAACCCCCCCTACCTATGGTGTTTATTAACACAATCTTAACATAATTATAACAAACTATAAAACTACACTACACTACACACACTATAACCCATTTCCTATGTACTTTCTATGTGATAAAACTCATTTACATACTATGGATTTATTAATACAACCATAACTTGACATTATAACCATAACTATAATATAATAACCATAACATAACTATAACTTGACACACATTATAACATTGTTTACAGTGTATAGTAAACTGTAAACCATATGTTTAATCACCGCCACCACTGTAATATACAACGGTGTATACACCTCTCTCCTCTCTACCTATCAACTATAGAGTGAAAATCGTTTATAGGGTGATTGTGTTCGTTTAACAGGCATTATAAAACTAGATACCAACCACCACCACCTTATTGCTAGCTGTTAGCCATTACAGCCCGCTATAACCTATTTATACTAAAATCTTTAATCTCGCGCTGCTGTATACTGGACACCCATTAACCATTAGCATACCCCTCCGTCCCCAACTGGGGGTGGTGGTATACAGTGTGTGTTCAAGTATACGGTATACACTCTCTCTCTCTCTCTCTACACAGAGCTGATGTGTATATAGCTAACATAGGTAGGTATATGTATGTGTTAGCTATTACATAGGGGTGTGTGTGTACGCAATACCAACCAAACCCAATTAGAGCCATCTGTTAACCGTTTAATGTTTACGTACGTGCAAGAGAAGTGTGTGTGTGTGTGTGTGTATGCGCATACAGCTAACATACATATACATACACCCTCTCTCTAATTACCTATTTAAACGCACACAATTGCCCCCTATAAACGATTTTCACTCTATAGTTGATAGTGTGTATGTTAGCTGTATACAGCATACCCGCCACCAAACAATAGGGGGAGAGAGAGAGTATGTGTGTGTATAGGTGTAATAGAGAGTGTGTGTGTGTGCATATACCCTAATACCAAACAATAGGGGGAGGGGGTGTATAGGTATAATAGAGTGTATATATGTGTGTGTATACACACCTATGGTAATAATAGAGTGTGTGTGTAATAGAGAGAGTGTAATAGAGAGAGTGTGTATATATACCTATGGTAATAGAGAGAGTGTGTATATATACCTATGGTAATAGAGGGTATGTATAGGTGTAATAGAGAGAAAGAGTATGTATGCGCTGTATACTTGTTAGCGGGTTGCTGGTGTGCAATAGTTTGCACAGTGAGTGTGTGCGGGTTGCTGGTGTGCAGTATGTATACACGGTTAATTGTTAGCTGTTAATTGTTAATTGTTAGCTGTTAATTGTAAGCTGTTAATTGTAAGCTAGTATTGGTATATTGTACACACATACCCACCCACCCACTTAGTTGTATCTACACTAGCTATAGTGGGTGTATATGTGTGTGTTAGCTATTATAGTGGTGGGCATGTGGGTGTGTGTTAGCTATTATAGTGGTGGGTATGTGGGTGTGTGTTAGCTATTATGGTTATTATATTATAGTTGTTATGGTTATTATATTATAGTGTGTGTGTGTTAGCTATTATAGTGGTATCTACTGTACCTATTACTTAATACCACCACCATATTTGATATAATTGTGTTTATTATACACCGTATAAGATACATACATACCTATTACACTTAATGTCATATTTGATATAATTGTGTTTATTATACACCGTATAAGTGTGTGTGTGTGTGTGTATATATGATAAAACAGGTCTTATATGGCGCATACACACACTCTCTCTCTCTCTATTGTGTTTATTATAATCTATCACCCCCTATTGTGTTTCTATTTCATGTGTGATATATTGGTTATATGATGATTATTATTTATACAGTAGCAATTTGGTGGATTCTTAACAAATTCATTAACGGTTAATAGAGGGAAGAGGGGATTTATGATAATGAATATTAAAGAGTTTTTAGCATTATACCTAATACCACCACCACTGCTGCTATTCGCAGTGGTGGTTGCTGTTCTAGTTGCTTGTTTTATTGGCCTAGGCGCAATAGAGATGCTAAACGTACGCTTTGTTAGGTGAATAATAAACATGAAACAACCACCACCACCTCCGCCACCACCACCAGAACAGTTTATCGTTAATACGAACATCATTAAAGGGTTTTCACCTTGTGAAGAACGATTAAGTAATTGGCTAATGCATTACGGTGAGTTTAATGGCAATGTATTAGAGTTTGTTGTACTTGATAAGATAACTATTAAAGACAAGTTTTGGGTATTACATAAAGTTTTACCTAAAAAGCCATTTGAACGCTATTGTGTTGATTTAAAAGAACAATTAGATAAAAGCTTACATGATGGGATTAAAGATATGTTATTGAATATACCTGATAAGGTATAATAGATGGCAATATGTGACATAATATACCTTATCGGGTATATAACATATTGATTTCACATGCGGTGTTGACAAGTAATTAAAAGCATGAGAGATTAGAGTATATGGTAAGAATACATTTATATGAAGAAACACTAGATGGATACCGACTGCCTTTGTTCAGGACATTATTAGTAGGGTTTAATGAGTTTAAACGCCTCTTGGATGCATCCATTGTAACAAGACTAGGTAAACAGTACATCATGATTGAAAAAGCTAACTGAGAGAGAGAGAGAGAGAGAGAAGGTATATATGCGTTATAATGAGCATACAATTAAGACATTAATGAATGATGAGATAGATAATGCAGTTGATGTTATTCATGACCACATTCTAATTGAAGAGTTGATGAAAGCAATAGGGAGAGAGAGATAAGTTTATGAAAACAAAAGAAGAACAAATGGTTTACTGTTTATACGATGACGGACAACATATTCAATGTTTCGATAGTTATGATGATGCAGTAAACTATACACAAGACTTAAGTAACGGTTTAAGCCGATACATTGATATTGAAAAAGAAGAATACTACCCCACATGTGATTGTGGACATTTAAAAGAAGAATATTAAAACGAATATCGAGTTCACGGTAGTAAAAACGGTAAATCTGTAGTAGAATATTAATAAGAGGTATATATATGATTATCGCAATTTTAACAGTAATAGTAATCTTCGCATTAAGTGATGGGATTTAATATGAAGTATCAATGGCAGATATTAACCGAATTAACGCAATTAAACAAAGGAAACAAATAACATGATTAGCTTAGCATTACTATTACTTACCTCAGAAGTTCCAGTAGATAAGGCCGCGCATTTTGGAGTATCCTTTACAATTAATACAGTTTCTTACGCTGTATGTAAAGAACTGATATCAGATGATAAGAACGCTTGCTTAATAGCTGCTATGGCTGGTACATTAGCTGTAGGACTAACTAAAGAAGTTATGGATGGCGGGAAGAATACGGGCGAGCAACATGCAATGGATATGCTAGCCAATACCGCTGGAGTGGCTTTAAGTGCTTTAACTATTAAGATTAGCTTTTAACCAACTAAGACTATTTACAATTAACCTTGGTAAAAAGGAATTAATTATGGAAATAGTGAATAATAATCGCCTATTGACAACTAATTAGAATTAGGGTAATCTAGTTATATGGATAAATACTATACACAAAATACATATGAACAGCTTGAATTAGCTAAAGAAATTCAAGACTTAGAAGGAGCATTTTCATGGAACATATTATCGTGCAACGAAAAAGAAGTCATCCTTTCGCACGTAAAGTGAAACAAATTGACAAAGAAATTAAACGATTAGACTTTATATCTGGTATACTAGACGTTATCATACCTATTGCTATAACTGGAACTATATTAAACTTAATGTATCATTTAATGGGATAATAATATGAAATTAGAATATAATACTTTTACTCAAACAGAATGGCTTCAAGAAATTGAACAAGAAAAAGAGTTTGCACAATATAAAGCAGACTGGGAAGCTTGGAAGGTTGCTAATGGCTTTCAAGATGGCCGGTTTCCTTATGCACATCAATTAGGATTTAAAAAGGATAAATAATTTATTATGGCTAAGATACTAGAATTTAAAGTGAAACCAGTTATTGTAATTGAAAACATATTTGCAGCTGTTCCTTATAAGATTGAGCTTGATAAGAAAAGTGGCATGTACACATCAATAGTTAATGGTAATGTGTTATCAATGGGCGGCGATCTAGATAGAATCGTTGGATATACAGAACAAGTTATTGGTTACTTCGTGTCCAACGGACAAAAGGTGTAGTTAACACCCCCCACCTCCCCCTCCTCCTCTAATTACCTATTTAAACGCACACAATTACCCCTTATAAACGATTTTCACTCTATAGTTGATATAACACCCCCTCTAATTACCTATTTAAACGCACACAATTGCCCTATAAACGATTTTCACTCTATAGTTGATAGTAAGACATCACCCCCTATCCTTACGTCGTTTATAGGGCATTTTGACCTTGTTGACTACATCATAGAACCATGTTAATCTTAAAACATGGATACAATGATTAAACTAATATTTGGATTCACAGCTGGAGCAATATTAACCTGCTGGGTACACCCTTTTGCAACTATTACTTCATTTACCGAATCACAACAAGTTGAATTTCAAATTAGATCAGATAACTATAAAAAATGTGAATCAGTTAATGTTTACATGAATGCACAAGGTAAAGCAGAAACTGAATATCAATGTTCTAATGGGGACTTGTTTTATGTTGTAAAAGATGTTAGAGTTTATTATAAGGAGAATGTAAATGGAATTAAATAGAATTACAGATCTTATTCAATTGTTATCGGAATATAAAGAACAATACGGTAACTTAGAAGTGAAGTTTAACGCATTTGAATATGGCGGGCTAGTTGCCGATGGAGATGAATCAGCTAAAACTAAGCTATCGTCATATGACGGCAAAGAATATTTGAATATTGAATTGAAATAGGAGAGAGAGAGAGAGAATAATATGCAATTAAAAAGTAGACATTATAGACTATTAAATTTATTGACTATGCTTGATACTTCTGATATGCTTAAAACAAAGAAGATTAATGAATGTGATTTAGAAATGCTTGAGGCGATTGATCGTCTCAAATTAGAATGTAAACTGGCTCCATTGTTTGAAGAAACATTAGGGCAATATGATGATAATATAACTGTGAGGATTGAAAAATGAAAAAACTATTATTTATAACTTTATTGTCGGCCGGATGTGGCCAAGAAGTGTACCAAGAGAAACTAATTAAAGGTGATGCCGGGTCTAATGGCTTAGATGGTTACAATGGTTTACTTTCTACACTTCGGTTTACCTCAGATGCATCTGTATGTGCATCAGAAGCAGGTGTATTTGTAAAAACAGGTCTTGATATGAATCGCAATAACGTACTTGATCTATCAGAAGTACAAGACTCCGAAGTTGTATGTGACGGAGCTAATGGCGAAGATGCACCTAACCAACAATATGGAATTGTTAACATTATTGACCCATGCGGCGCATCGGGCGGGCAAGATGAAGTGCTTTTAAAGCTTGCTAATGGAACCATTATTGCATCTTTCAGTAACAACGCAGCTGGAAATATGACTAGGTTTTCTATTCTAAAGGCGGGCGTTAATTATATCACTACCGACAATAGCGGATGTTTCTTCTCTATTGATACTAACGGCAACATTTATAACGAGCATCATTAATCATGGAAGGCGGACTTAAAGATTTTATTAAAGCGTATGCTAATGCTGAAAAGCTAGAAGAGCTTGATATTGCCTTCTTAGCTGGAGCCATGGCTAAAGATTCAATTGAGAAGCTTCCTCAGTATGCTCACTTTCTTGCAACTCTAGGTCAGATTGCACCTCAATTGTTACATTATATTCAACTCGCAGGAAAGAAACCAACTGATGAATTATAAACTAATCATATCAACTGAAAATGGTATCACTGAAATTAGGTATTTGCAATTAGGATCAGATCACTGGCAAACTGCTAAACTTGAAACAGATCCTATATCACTAATTGAAGATGTTGTCAACTATATTAAAAGTAATTACGAGAATAGCTAATGCCAGAATGGAGCTTCGAATACAAGGTTAGATCATTTCTAGCCATGTTTATTCTATTGGCGCTTGGATGTCAATATCTATTTTATGTAATTGCTATATATTACAATGACTTAGAATCACTCGATAGAATTCGTAAAGGGTATCTTGCGCTAGTTTATTTAATCATGTTAGGATATATCATATGGACAATAACCTGGTAAATAAAGAAAAACGTTCTAAAATAAGAATCCCCCTTTTAGTAGAAGCATGTTACTGGACATCAACCACCGTGACAGGAGAAAGCTGTTCTATAACTGATATTACGTCAGATGGTGTATTCATTAAATCAAGTAAATTTCCAGTTATTGGTGAAGATATCCGTGTTAAGTTTGTACTACCTAAAGATTTAGGTATTCTTGAATTAACAGGGACTGTTAAATGGAAGAGATGGACTTTAAAAAAAGGTTCTACTGAATCACTAGGCTTTGGAATTAAATTTACTTTTGATGTACCTAGTCACAAGGCCATCATGGAAGCCTATTGTACATATTTAAAAAATAAACAAATTATTCAAGTAACTAAACGTTTAATGGAAGAATTTTTTAATAGAAGGAACCCAGTTATATGAATTACTTTAATATTGAAGAAGAAATATTTGAAGCGTTATGTGAAGAACTACGCAGAGAGCCAACTGATGAAGAGCTAACTAAAGCTATCGAAGAAGCGGCTCAATGGGAACCAGACTGGGATACAATGATTAAAGATGAAGAGCAATGAACAAACTTTTATTACAAATTCACTTAAGATATGGAGTTCAATTAATTTACTTTAATCAAAACATCATTGGTATATGGAAACAATATAAGAATACATGGCAATGGGCGGATTATACATACTGGATTTATAGATACAATGTAAATGAAGGAATATAAATGAAAATACTTAATGAAACAAAACTAGGTGTCACTCATTATGAAAAATCTGGAACAGATTACTATTTTGGGCAGCCTTCTGTTACTTATAACAAACTACCACCTGGTGTATACACACTGGAAGTAGATAAAAGTGGCGCAATATATGTAGCCCCCATGCAAGTGGTATCCGATGGATTAATTACTTTACCTGATTTTACATCTGAAATTGTTATTAAAGATGTTAATAACTTTTGGAATCAAGCTACCAGGGATAAATTTGAGAGACGTAATATCGTTTATAAACGCGGTATTCTTATGCACGGCAAACCAGGTACCGGAAAAACATCCTGCGTGATGCAAATCATGGAAGCAGAAGTGAAAGCAGGGGGTATAGTATTCTTTGGCCCAACCCCCGGTACATTAACTCACGCCCTTAAAGCTATTAGAGAAATTGAAGGTAATATCAGATGCTTAGTAGTGTGGGAAGAATTTGATTCTGCTCTTAATTCGGATGAATCTGGTTACCTTTCATTACTAGATGGTCAAAATCAAATTGATAATATTGTTTATTTGGCCACCACTAACTACTTAGATCGTATTCCAGCTAGGTTTAGAAATCGGCCTAGTCGGTTTGCTAGTGTTATTGAGATTCCGCTACCTAATGAAGCAACTCGTAGGCTTTATATTACTAGTAAACTCCTTCCAGATGAGAATATAGATGTAGACCTATGGGTAAAAGAAACAGATGGCATGACTATTGACCATCTTAAAGATCTTGTTATTAGTGTTTTATGTTTAAATGTTTCTTTTCAAGACGCTATTGACAGATTAAAAGAATATCGATATGATGAAGATAAAGATGATGAAGAAACTGAAAGACAATCATCTTTAAGAAAATGGCGTAAAAAATTCAACTTATCAAGTTTAACAATTGATGAAGATGGATATTAAAGAGGAGCATGTAAGATATGAATATTAAACAATCACAAAGAATCATGCGATTAGCAATGAAAGCAAAGCAGCCGTTTTTGCTAGTTGGACACTCAGGAATTGGTAAAACTCAAATTACTGAACAGATTGCTAAGGAAGTATTTCCTAATCATAAATTTGTTTCTATCTTTGCCGCTCAACAAGAAATGGGCGATTTTATTGGCATCCCTGAAGTAAATACACTTACATTGTTAGATGAAGAAGGTAATAAAAAGGTAAGTAAAGTTACATCATGGGCTAGACCTGAATGGATGCCTCATGAGCCTTGTGTTATCTTTCTTGATGAACTTAACAATGCACGTGTTGATGTTGAATCAGGTATGCTACAGCTTGTACTTGAAGGTCGTATTCATACTCATCGTCTTCACCCAGATAGCTATATCTGTGGCGCTATTAACCCCGCCAGCGCAGAATATACCACCGCCAATACAATGACATCGGCACTAGTTAAACGTTTTATCGTGGTGCCATTTGAACCAGAGAATAAAGAATTTATTAACTGGGCAGAAGGTAATTCTAAATTCAATAAGACATTACTAGGATTTCTTAAACATAGACCTGAAATTACTGGTGCAGAAAAGAAACTTGATACCCTTATCAAGATGGAACCTTGTCCTAGACTTCTTACTAATGCCGTATCTAATATTCTTAATGTAATCGAAGAAGAAGGTAATGTATCTGATATTGATTTAGTTAGAGATATCATCACTTGTTCTGTAGGTATTGAAGCTGCCGGTGCATTTTTAGGATACCTAGAAACCATTGAAAAGCCTATCACCTTTGATGAGATTGTAACAAATTCAAAAGATGCTATTAAAAAGTATAACAAAATGGAAAAGCTATTACAAAATGATTTAATTGCAGGAACACATGAGAATATCATATCAGGTGTTAGACAACTACATGAACAAGTTGCATATAGTTTTGATTATAATGTAAGTATTCTTGAATTTGATAGAGATGTTGATAAAAAACTTGTTAAAGAATGTATTGAAGAACTAAATGGGTTTGTAAAGTCGGGCTTCTGCGGTATTGCAGATAAACTTACTAATTTAGTTGCGTTTTTAAATAACATGGAAACACCTGCGTTGTTTCAAATCAGCCATGCATTAATTACTACGCCCCCATTCTTAGCAAATGACGGCAGTTTAACAACTGAAGAACATCATAAAAATCAAATTAAACGATTTAACTCTTTTAATTCAATTATCTTTTTTATGTATCGAGATGATCTTATCAAAGTAAAAGGACATAAAGGCCTTTATGATAAGTTTATGGCAGCTACTAAAGAAGTTAATAAGAACAAAAAGAAAGAGCAAGCTTAATTTATAGGCGACACATGCCTCAAGTTGGGTGGCTTGACAGTGAGAAGTAACTGTTATACTCTAATAAAGAGATAATATATAAATGAACCAGTTAACTTTACAATTAGGCAAACATTATAACTTATATCATATTGTTAATTGAGAAAGAGAGCAGTCATGACCACTAAAGAACCTGTCGTTCAAATTAACCAAGAAGAAATCAATAAAATCCTCTGGAAAGCCTGCGACACTTTTCGCGGTACGGTCGATCCATCCGAGTACAAAAACTACATTTTGGTTTTCTTGTTCATCAAATACCTAAGTGATGTCTGGAAGGATAAAAAAGACGCTTACCTGAAAGAACACAAAGGCGACGAAACGCGCGCCAAACGCATGTTGGCCCGAGAGCGCTTTATCGTTCCAGATGGATGCACGTTTGATGACATCTACGAGCACCGAAAATCCGTAAAAATTGGCGAGTTCATTAACAATATTCTTGAGCAAATCGAAGAGGCTAACAAAGCCAAACTCGAAGGTGTGTTTAGAAACATCGACTTCAATAGCGAGTCTAACCTAGGCCAGACAAAAGAACGTAACCGCAGGCTTGAGCTTCTGATTGGTGATTTTGCTAATCCTGTTCTGGATCTCAGACCTTCGAAGGTCGGCAAACAAGACATCATCGGTAACGCGTACGAGTATCTTATTTCTCGATTCGCGCCCGACGCCGGTAAAAAAGGCGGGGAATTTTATACGCCTACCGAAGTAGCGATCTTACTCGCTAAACTCCTTCAGGCGAAAAAGGGTAACCGCATCTGCGACCCTGCTTGTGGGTCGGGTTCGCTTCTGATTCGCGTAGCTCAAGAGATCGGGAGCGATGATTTTTCGCTCTACGGCCAAGAGAACAACGGCGCCACCTGGGCGCTTTCTCGCATGAATATGTTTCTGCACGGCATGGACAACGCCCGCATCGAGTGGGGCGATACTCTCAATAATCCAAAGCTTATCGAAAAAGACAAGCTTATGAACTTTGAGATCGTCGTCGCAAATCCACCATTCTCGCTTGATAAGTGGGGCGCAGAACATGCTGCAGGCGATCCGTTTAGCCGCTTTCATCGCGGTATTCCGCCTAAGAGCAAAGGCGACTTTGCATTCATTTCGCACATGATCGAAACGGCGAGCGCAAAGAACGGAAAGGTCGGCGTCGTTGTACCTCATGGAGTTTTGTTTCGAGGCTCTAGCGAAGGGACAATTCGGCAACGACTCATTGAAGAAAACTATCTGGACGCTGTGATTGGTCTACCGAGCAATCTCTTTTACGGAACAGGAATTCCTGCGGCTATTTTGATCTTGAATAAAGGCAAGAAGACCGACGACGTGCTTTTTATTGATGCCAGCCGGGAGTACCAAGAAGGCAAAAATCAAAACAAGCTTCGCCCTGAAGACATTCAGCATGTGTTGCGAGTGTTCAAAGAGCGAAAGACTGAAGAAAAGTATTCCTTTGTCGCGAGTCTCGATCAGATTCGTGAGAACGAGTTCAATCTCAACATCCCGCGCTACGTAGATACTGCCGAAGAAGAAGAGCAGATCGACATTAAGGCTGTGCAGAAGGAGATCGAGCAGATCGAAGGACAGCTTGCTGAAACTCGTAAGGAGATGAATCGGTATCTTAAGGAGTTGGGGTTGTGAGTTGGCCAACCCGTTCAATTCAATCTCTTTTAGATGATGGATCGATCGTAGATCATATTGATGGAAATCATGGGGAACTATATCCAACTTCAGATGAGTTCGTTTCTGCTGGCATACCCTACCTTTCGGCAAATTGTATTATTGGCGGTGTAGTTGACCTCGCTAAAGCAAAGTACCTTACCAGAGAGAAGGCCGATTCGCTTCGAAAAGGCAAAGCAAGAGCGGGAGATGTCCTCTTTGCACATAATGCAACGGTTGGTCCTGTTGCGAAACTCATCGGTATACCCGAAGCAATTCTTAGTACTACTCTTACTCTGTTTCGCACGGACGCTAAAAAGTTGTCCGAAGACTTTTTAATGCAATCGATGTCTTCCTACATATTTAGAAAACAGTATGAAAAAGTAATGGGTCAATCGACGCGAAACCAGGTTCCGATTACGGCGCAGAGATTGTTTGCGATTTCGCTCCCTCCTCTCCCCGAACAAAAGAAAATCGCCGAAATCCTCTCCTGCTGGGATCGGGGGATTGAGGAGGTGGACTCAGTTTTACGATCAATCTTCAGATTAAAATCGGAACTTCTACGAAGGCTCATTTATTCTAAAAACATTCCTTCGGCCCGAAAACTTAGCATTTCAGAATCATGTGACATTTTAGACAATAAACGAAAGCCCCTAAACCAAGAACAGCGTGCCGTAATGCAGGGCTCCTATCCGTACTATGGAGCAAATGGCCAGGTAGATAGTATTAATGAGTTCATTTTTGATGAGCCATTAGTCCTCCTAGCTGAGGACGGGGGTAATTTTTCTGAATATCGAACAAGACCCATCGCTTACCAAATTCGTGGAAAGTCTTGGGTAAACAATCATGCACACGTTCTCCGCGCACGCAGTAATTTAGTGAGTCAGGATTTCTTGTTTTATAGCCTGGTGCATAGGGATATTACTCCGGTTTTGAATGGCGGGACGCGAGCAAAGCTCAACAAGTCTGAGCTGGAGTCAATCACTCTGGATGTTCCGACTCGTTCTGTTCAAGACAATATTACAAATCTGCTCAATTCTATAACTCTCGCTGGTGCGCGCTATGGTGAGATCCGTGCAAATTTGTGGAAACAGAAGCAAGGTCTAATGCAGCAGCTACTCACTGGAAAAGTGAGGGTTAAAGCATGACTTCATACGAACTTATGTCTGTCATTTCCAGCGCCGCAGCAGGATTGGCGGCGCTAGCTACCGGATTTGTCTCTTGGCGGATTTATCAACTCCAAAATAATGTATTCCACGTGGCCGAAGAGTTTTCGGTCGAGCGCACTGGGGTTAAAGACACTTATATCATATTGTTAATTGAGAAAGAGAGCAGTTTATGGATGAATTAGATTTAAGGCCAGTTAAGCTTTATCTTTTAAAGAATTACAGTTTTTTTTATTCTCTTTTACAATTATGTAAGATTACATTAGATGATAAACAGCCTTATATTGCGGCTGTTAAAGTGCAAAACAGAATCGAGATGGTCATCAACCCCACTCTATTTTCAAAGTTACCAATGGAAGAGCAGGCCGGTATTATCCTTCATGAATTTGGTCATATCTATAAAGATCATATTAAACAAACTAAAGAAGGTTTATTAGATTCTATTAGTGCAAAAATGGGTATTGAAACTCAAATGCAAATGGCTAATATCGCTATGGATCTAGAGATTAACCCTTACATCGAAGAACTTGTAAAAAGTAAACTGATGGGGCCTGATGTAAAAAAAGCTGAAATGCAGCCTGTTTATCCTAAACACTTTGATTTTACAACTGGCGATAGCTGGATTAATTATTATGCTCAATTAAAATCTAAAGCTAAAGTACAAAATAGCAGCCATCAAGATCATGAGTATTTTAAAGATTCTACTAATAATAAAGATCTAATGAAAGAAGCAGTGGCTAATGCGACTAAAAAAGCTAAGACACTTTCAGCTGGAGAGCTACCTAAAGACGTTAAAGACTTTATGTTTCAATATGAAGCTAGTAAACAAATACCATGGCAGCAAGTGCTACGTCAATTTACACAAAGTTTAATTGATGTCAATACTTTAAATACATGGAAACGTCCTAGTAGACGATTTGGCAGTAAAATACCTGGTATTAAAAAGATTCCTAAGACTGAGATTCTAATCGGAATTGATAGCAGCGGCAGCGTTAGTGATGATGACCTTAGGGCCTTCTATTCAGAAATTGAAGCTATTAACTCAACTGGAAATATTGATATTGAAATTGCAGTATTTGACACTAATGTACACCAACGTGCTAAATATGTAAAAGGATTTGAAGCTTCACGTTTATGTCAAGGCGGTACAAGTTTTATTGCGGTCCATGATATAGCCATTGAAGAACGATTTAAAGGGGTAATTTACTTGACGGATGGATATGCTGAATTTCCTGATGCTAAAGAAGTTACTTATAAATGTTTATGGGTAATAAATAATGATTCAGTTAAACCACCTTACGGTAGTTTAGTAAGAATTAAATCGAGTAATGAATAATCTAGTTAAACAACTTAATTTTTATTATTTTGTAAGTGTATATTCTTTTAAACTTAAAACCGTTGTATTAGAAAGAGAATATCCATTTAGCAAAATTAATGAGTTGAATTATTTATGGCTCTATAGTGTATGAAACATTTATGTAAACAATTTGGCTATTTATATAAAACATCAACTTATTTTAAATATGAAATAATTAAACTATTAACAGCTGACCATAGAAATCCACATGCATGGATGTATCTAATTCCAATGTAAATGAATATATGAGTACAATTAAACTTAACAATTCATTTTGTACGCTTAACGGTTTTACCTCCATTGATATTGAAAAGGTAAAAAAATCATTAACTTATACTAATGAAGACGTTATTCTTGAAAAGCAAATGCTTTATAGTCAAATTAAAAGAGCAGGTGCTAAACGAAATATACCCCTCCTCATGGCGCTTAGAGGTAAATTTAAAGCCTTAGGTCCAGATCAAGTGTGCTGGTTAAATAAAGATAATGAATTCCCCACAGGGCTGATTCATTTAGTTAAAGAATCTTTGCAAGGTTCACAATATACCATATCAGACGAACGGATTAAACCTGCGCCATATAATATATTTAGATGGCATAACAAACCCCATGCATTAAGATACTATCAACAGGAGGCGGTTGATGTGTTTATAAAGCATTGTAGGGGGGTATTACAGCTAGCTTGCGGTGCCGGTAAAACTAGAATAGCTGTAGAAATTATTAAACAGCTAGGTGTAAACACTTTATTTGTGGTTCCATCTAGTGCACTATTAACTCAAGCATATGATATCTTTGTATCTTCATTTGGCGAAAAGAATGTTCAAAAGATAACTACACTGGATATGAAGAAAGATAAGAAGCTTAAACCTATTAGAGTTGCCACTATACAAACACTAGCTTCCCTTAATAAGCAAGGGCTTATAAAGACCCCATTAAACAACGTAGATTTATTCATAATGGACGAAGCTCATCATTGTTTAAGCGGCGGAGAAAAAATAATTACAGATAAAGGCTTAATATCTATAAAACAAATTGTAGATAAAAAAATACAATGTAAAGTTTTAAGTAAATCACCTAGCGGCGCATTAGAATATAAAGAAGTAATAAATTATTTTAAATATGATGCACCTAAAACTGAATTAATACAAATAGAATTTGAACATAATAATCATACTAAAACGATTTTATGTACTGAAAATCATAAAATATTTACTTCTAACCGAGGGTATACCGAGGCTAAAGATTTAACATTAGAAGATGATTTTATAATTCAAACTGAAGCGGGTTGCCCTATTTGTAATAAATTGTTTGATAATACATCAAAAATGAGTAAAATAAAATCAATAAAACGAATAAAAAATTTATATTGCAATGGCGTGGCAACTAGACGATTATATCCGACTGTATATGATATCGAGGTTAAAGATAATCATAATTATTTTGCCAATGGTCTTTTAGTATCAAATAGTGCGTCTGACTCCTATCTTGATCTTTTAAATGCACTACAGCCTATTTACTTTCGTTTAAACATGACTGCTACATATACTCGCAATGACTCTAAACTTATGGACCTTCAAGGTATGTCGGGTGAAGTGATATATGATTACAATGCAATACAGGCCACTAAAGAAGGATACCTAACGCCTGTGGAGTTTAGGATTATACCCCTATCGGGTAAACCTGATCGTAATTATCAAAATGAATATAAAATTAACTATAAATGTAAAGAACTACTTGAATCTATTAAGGATTTAGTTAAAAATAAAATACCCAAAGACGAGCCTATTCTTATTCTTATTGACAAAAAAGAACATTCAGGTGATGTTATTTATAAATACTTAATTGAGTCAGGTATCACCTGTTCTTATGTAACAGGTGATAATACTAAGGATGAGATCAGGGAAGCTATTGAAGATTTTAATGATAACAAAACTCGTATACTAATCGGATCAACTGTGTTTGGCGAAGGGTGTGACCTAAGGACGACCACACATCTCATTATGGCTAGAGGCGGCAAAAGTGAAATCATGGTGACACAAGCAATAGGACGAGCAGTACGACTATCACCTGGTAAAAAGGTAGCTATTGTATATGATTTCAATTTCAAGTATACTAAATATATGACTAAGCATTTAACCCAAAGGGTTGAAATTTATCAGAAACAATTTGCAGGTAAAGTTGTATATGAATAAAGGGGAAACATAATGACAGCAGATGAAAGATTAGCTAAATTGTTTGAAAAAAAGAATGTAATCTTTTCTATTGAAGTACTTGAATCAGCCCATGTACTGGTCACTATTACAAAAGGTAATAATACCGTCGGCGGCACCTATGAATCAATTGATGACGGTATAAATGATTGTATTAATAAACTAGATATATTAGACCGTAAGCATTTGAAAGTAATAAACGGAAGCAAGAAATAACACTTTTTACTTGATTATTATAACAAATGCATATATACTATAACTAATGAAAGAAAATCAAATGGATTTTACATTTATTAAACTAAAACAAGTAATCAATCGTTTACACAGAGTAAGCCGGTTTACTTCTTATACCATGATTAAACCTAAGAGTGTGTTAGAGCATTCAGCACGAGTTGCTATGTTGTATCAGTATCTAGGCGGCAAGGAAGTGTTTGCAGCTTTAATGCATGACATGTCCGAAGCTTTCTTAGGCTTTGATTGTCCTAGTCCAGTTAAAGCTAAGATACCTGCTATTAAAGAGTTTGAGCTACTGCCAGAGCATTCTATTCAATTTATTTCAGATGATGAAAAGAAGCTATGTAAACTTTGCGACGGTATTGAACTATTGATTGACCTTAAAGAACAACAGTCTCTGGGTAATCAAACCACTGAACTTATGGAAATTTATGATCAAGTGATTGAAGAAGTAATGGAACGCGCCAAGGCATTGGGCCGTAAAAGTGAAATCAAGAAACTAATACAGGAGTTAACTAAATGACAATTATATTATCAGCTTTAGTGGTTTTTATAAGTGTAGTATCATTTTTACTAGGATTTAGAATTGCAACTAAGGGTGCATATATCATGGGGGCCAGGGATGAACAAGTATTCATGCTAATAGCACTTAAGAAAACTTTAAAAGAAGAAGATCTTAATGAAGTATATCAAGCTTATAAAAGATTGGATGTTGAACTAAAAATTAAAGGACAACAGTAATGCCTAGAAAACCAAAGAAACCTAAATCAGGTATGCGTCTGTTTTATCTTCAAAGACTAGAAGATGAATCAGGTGTATCAGGAACTGGAATTGTAGCTGAGGGGGTTGAGTGGAGCAATGGTCGAATAACGATAAACTGGTTATCAAAACATCATTCTTTAAATATATATGATAACATAAAAGAAGCTATTGAAATTTTTGGTCACAACGGACAAACACTGGTTGAATATTATGAATAATAGATCTTATACAAGGGTTAAATATTATGAAGACAAATAAAAAACATAAATCAGCTAGAATAGCAGTGATAGATATTGAAACGGCGCCTATCGTATCATACACATGGGCCCTGTTCGATCAAAACGTTGCCCTTAATCAGATTGTTGAAGACTGGAGTATTCTTTCTTATTCAGTTAAATGGCTTGGAGAGAAAAAGGTACATTACGCTGATGTTCGTAATCAAAAGGACGTTAGAAACGATAAGCCGCTATTACAAGATCTTTGGAAACTGTTAGATGAAGCAGATGTTGTAATTGGTCAAAACTCAATCTCATTTGATATTAAGCGTATTAAAGCTAGAATGCTAATCCATGGGATGAAACCTCCTAGTAGTTTTAAACAGTTAGATACCATGAGAATAGCTAAGAAGCATTTTAACTTCACTTCTAATAAACTAGAGTATCTTTCTAAGAAGCTTTGTACTAAATATAAGAAGCTCACTCATAAGAAGTTTCCAGGTTTTGAACTATGGAAGGAATGTCTTAAAGGTAATAAAGCAGCTTGGAATGAAATGAAAGCTTATAATATACAAGACATTCTAGCGACAGAAGAGTTGTACCTTAAATTACAACCATATGACAATGGTTTTAATCCTAATCTATATACAGATTCACTTACACAGATGTGTACATGCGGAAGTGTAGATTTTATTAAAAAGGGATTCAAATACACATCAAGTGGCAAGTATCAAAGATATCTGTGCAAATCATGTGGATCAGAAGCTAAAGATAGAAATAATCTATTTTCTAAAGAAAAGAAAAAGTCATTAAGGAATTAAGTTTGCTAGTCTAAACGTTTTAGAATAGTAATATATAATATAATATAAAAGGAGAACATAATATGGCACTAACATTAAAAATGGGGACAAGCGGACGTAAAGCTTCTTCCCTACAAATGGGCGAAACAATTTCAGGATACCTAATTGGACTAGTAGAATCAAAGTATAACTTTGGTATCAAATTGCTATCTAAAGATGCTAAAGTTGAAACTTTGTATCCAAACGGTAACCTTAGCTATCTTGAAACAGAAATCGAAGAAGGTAATGTATCTTTGAATGCATGGACTGTAATCACTAGAACTGGAACACGTACTTCAACTAAGTCACGTGATTCTAATAATGAATTCCGACAAGTTCCTGTATTTTCAGTAGCTCAAGATGAAGCAGATATTATTTCAGCTGATGATGCTTCCAATGCACTTGCTGGCGATAAAACAGCTCTTGCTGAAGCTACCGCAGATGCACCTGATTCTGGATCTAAGTTCTCTAATAGAAAGCGATGATATAGTTAGGTGACACATACCTGGAATACCGAGGATATCAGTAGGTATTTAAAGTAAGACCAAGAGGTCTAAATGGATTCGTAAGAATCGTGCCTAGTTGTGTGACAGCTGGAGAGACAGCATAAAGTTTTACCATATGACTGCGGCCAGCATTAGCTGGAGGCTAGATATTATAAAGCAGGAGTCGGTGCTCCCTCTAATGAGGTTTATATCAGCTGTCCGTGCGCGGAATAATCGGTAGCCATTAACTTACTATGGCCCGCAGCATTTTATTAGGAGAGTTAAGAAATGTTCATATCAAGGTTAATTAACCTGACACAATCTCATGATCAGAAGTTTAATAATTTTAAACAGCTTACAGATTTTACCTTGCATCATAATTGGTCACCTTTTGTTTTTAAAGATAATTATCGAACAGGGGAGAATTGGTCCAGTTGCGATGTAATGGTTTTAGATATTGATAATGATGACAAATCAATTCAACACTGTACAATCGAAGAAGCTAAAGAGTTATTTAAAGAATATAACCATATCATTGTAACTACTAAATCCCATCAAGTGTTAAAACATGGTAACACTACAGATAGATTTAGAGTGATCATACCCCTGTCGTCAACTATTATTGATAAAGAAATCTATAAAAATACATGGTATTACCTAGCCAATCGATTTCCATTCATTGACCAGACATGTAAAGACTTTGCACGTTTTTATTATCAATCTAAAAGTTTTGTTTATGAGAACCCAGGAAAGCCCATTAACCCAGTCACTGTTAATGTAATGCCAACGGTATTTGAGAAACCTAGGCTTGAGTTGATGTTAACCAAAGGTAAGCTATCTAGAGCTACTATGGAATTTATTATTAATGGGGCCGCAGCCGGCGGACGAAACATATCTTGTTTTAAAGCTGCTAAGGATTTACAAGAACAAGGGTATACATTAGAAGAGGCCGTTGAAAAGCTTTCAAAGTCTCCTTGTCTAGATAAAGACTTCAGTGAAGATGAACTAGAACGCACCGTGTCATCTGCATTCACTAATGACCCTAAGCATGACCCTAGAGGGTTATCAGAGAAGACCGAGTACATCGCAAGTAGTATATTTGATTTAGAGTGTAACCCTGATTTATATAAACAAAGTGAGCCTATATGTGGCCCTAACTTCCTAGATGTCACACAAGAGAAATGGAGAAAAGGCGAAGTATTAGGAGTGGTTGCAGGATCAGGTACAGGCAAGACTGCATTATCATTAAAGATTATTAGAGACATTATTTATAACAATAGTCAAAATGATGACATTCATTTCTTCTTTAGTTTAGAAATGCCTGCTAGACAGATCGTACAACGCTGGCATAAGCTTGTGGGTAAAGACCCAAGTATGAGCAGACGGTTATTTGTTATTGATAATAAGAATTCAGATGAACGTTTGACCTGGCAACATATTGTTAAGTTTGTACAAGACACTTGTAAACAAGAAAATAAGAAAGCTGGAGCGGTATTAATAGATCATTTCATGGCCTTATCAGATAAGATTGATATAACTAAAGAACCTAATTTTGATGTCTCTACTGATATTATGTCTGGTAGAGGTAAGATTAAATCTATTAATACCAAGGAGATGTGCCGACTAATGAAAGTGATAGCTGAGATGCTAGGCTGTTTTCTTATTATTCAAAATCAGTCAACCATTGAAAGAGCTGGACATGGCGATACCCCAATGGGATTAAACGCCGCATATGGCGCAGCACAGTTTGCTTGGTTCTGTGATTACATCATTACAGTGTGGCAGCCGCTTAAACGTGTACAGAATGAAACTATGCTTACCTGTTCAGCTTGGCAGTATAGTAAAATTAGAGAAGTGGGGTTAAATGATTTAACTAGGGTTTACATTCGTCATCATTTGTATTATGATCTAAGTACAGGAGATTTTAGACAGCTGTCACAGATTGAAGAAGAAGAGTTTAATAAAATGGTAGAGAAGGCTAATATGCTTCGTAGGTCTGATGAAAAGAATCAGGCTACTCAATATCAAGGTAGTCCAGCTAGAGATAACTATCCAAGATTATTAAAACTTGCTAAAGAAAAGGCCGCTAAAGAGATTAAAAGTGAGTAAACTAATAGCACAACTAGGATATTTACATTATTATAGTAATCCCGCTGGGGCATTTGTTACACGTGAGATAAAGGTATTATTACAACATTACCCGTTAAGAGGTAAAGGTTATTATTATAATTTAGATTTAAAACATGGAAAGATATTCAATGGATAAGCTCATCTTTGGAAAATCTAATTTAACTCGAATTGTCTCTATTGAACCCACCGATGATGGTACTGAGGTATTTATTCAACAACAGGATGGGTTTGTTACTAGTCAGATTTTACCTAATGAATACTGGTTACTAGCTAATAAATGTCTAGACCCTCATTTTAAAGCTCTTAAGGGTAATCTTCATTATAAATGGATTAAGACATTTAAAACTCGCAGATCATTTACATCTGACCGACACCGTTATAAAGGTGAAGACATTTTCTCCATATGGAACTCCAAGGAGGCACTTATGGTGCGCGAGGGTTTGACGTATTTCAAGGATCTAAAACATACTGATGTTAGTGTGTTATCATTTGATATTGAAACCACCGGACTAATCCATGACTCCTCGTCTAAAGTTCTTATTATTTCAAATACTTACTCAAGCCAAGATAAACTAGAACGTAAGATGTTTACCTATGATGAGTATGATAATGAAGGTGAAATGATAAAAGCATGGTGCGAATGGGTTAATGAAAAAGACCCTTCTCTGCTAGTGGGACATAATATTGTTATGTTCGATTTACCCTATTTAAATTTCATTGCTAATAAATATGGCGTACATCTCACTTTGGGCCGCAACGGGGATGATATCACCTTTGACACCTATGATAGTAAGTTTAGAAAAGATTCTACTAATTTCTATGAATTTAAAAAAGTTCACGTATACGGCAGAGAAGTTATTGATACTTTGTTTCTATCTTACAAGTACGATATTGGTCGAAAGTATGAAACCTATGGTTTAAAGAATATTATTAAACAAGAGGGTTTAGAAGTAAAAGATAGACAGTTCTATGATGCTGGGCAGATTAGATTAAAATATAAAGACCCTGTTGAATGGAAAAAGATTAAAGAATACGCAATGTTCGATGCTGATGATAGTTTAAATTTATATAATTTAATGTGTGCAACATCATTTTATTGGACACAGTCTGTGGCCCGAAGCTATCAGCATGTAATCGAATCTGCAAGCGGCGGTCAAATCAATACTATGATGAATCGAGCTTACATACAGGGCGGACATAGTATATCTAAAGTGACGCAATCTATAGTGTTCGAAGGTGCAACATCTGACTCTACATCTGGCGTTTATTCCAATTGTATAAAATGGGATATCTCATCACTTTACCCAAGTATTATTTTACAATATGAAGTGTATGATAAGATTAAAGACCCTCTAGGATACTTGTTAGAATTATGTAGATATTTTACTAAGAAGAGATTAGAATATAAAAAACTAGCTAAAAATGATGAATACTATGAAGCATTACAGTTAACCTTAAAACAAGGTATTAACTCAATGTATGGATACATGGCTAGTAAGTACAACAATAATAACTACCCTGAAGGGGCTGCATTCATTACAAGAACAGGTAGAGAGATATTAGCTAAGGCCATTAAATGGGCAACTGGTGAAGATTATGTCAAGTAAAAACTTTAAATTAGTGAACTGTGACACGGATAGTATCATGGTTTGTAAAGCAGACCAAAGTGCATTTACAGAAGAAGAACAGGTTAGCCTCACTAATGAATTGAATTCATTATTTGAATCAGGAATCAACTGGGAGCTAGAAGGCACGTTTAAAAGAGTAATAATCTTTAAAACCAAGAACTATATACTTTATGACGGCGAAAAGATCACTTATAAAGGCTCTAGTGTCAAGAGTTCAACAAAGGAACCCGCGTTAAAACAGTTTATTAAAGACATTATAGATGAAATGCTTAATGGTACATATAAATATGAAGAAGTATACCATAGGTATGTTAAAGAAATTGTTTTAATTGAAGATATTAAGAGATGGGCATCTAGGAAGACTATCAGCGCTTCTGTAATGGCCGCTAAACGCACTAATGAGGCCATAGTGAAGTCTGCGATAGCGGGTACGGAGTATGTAGAGGGGGACCGTGCCTACTTCTTCTATAAGTCAAATGGCGAGCTCTCGTTAGTAGAAGATTTTAAAGGGGACTATGACGTTGATCGTTTATTAGAAAAACTGTTCAAAACCTCTGTAATGTTCAATACCGTTATCCCGAAAGGGGTATTTATTAACTATAGCCTTAAACGGTCTAAAGAAAAGCTTAAGGAATTAATAGGTTGAGTCAGTTATTAGAACACCTGGGATATGATTATTATCTATTCATAACAGAAAAGAATATAATGAACTTTAAGGTAGGCCTATGGGGGCAACGAATCTGGAGATTCAATTTACAAGTTGAGAGTGTTTAATTAAATGATTGACTTAGTATATAACTTAGGTTATGATTATAGAGTATATAAGCTTTATGAAGGAGATTGCGTTTTTATGATTCAACTTCATTCACTTTTGCCTAATTATATGAAAATCTGGGTACATTAAAAGATATCTCATGAGAGGAGATAATATGTCAGATAAATTAGATAATACATTTGATAGTTTTATTAAACAAGAAGTAAAACCAACTAAAGTTGAAGGCATTAAGAATGATAATGGAAAGCCTGATCATTCACTTTTGCCTCCTGAGTTTTTAGATGAAGCAGCTAAAGCTTTTATGAATGGCGAACAAAAATATGGCAGATATAACTTTACTAACGGGATTAAAGTTACTCGACTATTAGGTGCGGCCCTTCGCCACTTGAATGCATATTCATGGGGCGAAGACGTTGCAGATGATTCAAAGTTAAATCACTTGGGCCACGCGGCCGCAAGCATTGCCATGGCTATTTGGATGGTTAAAAATAAACCTCATTTGGATGATCGATATAAAAAGGATAACAAATAATGAACTTAAATAATATACTTAAAATGTTAGCTATATCTATTGTTGCAATCGCTATTGGGGGGGTATTAGGTTATACCTTTGCACCTGATAAGGTTGTTATTCAAGAAAAGATAATTGAAAAGACTATAGTTCAAAAGGATGAGAAAACCACCAAGAAATATGATAAAGATACTGGTAAGCTTATTGAAGAGACTAAAGAAACTAAGCAAAAAGAAACTAATGTAACAAAAACTGATAAATCAACTGAAAAGACTAAATCACAAAAGATGTATTCAGTTAAAGCTGGTGTAGGTATAAACCCTAGATCTTTATCAGATAAGCCGTTTTATAGAGTTGGTTCCGATGTTAAAATCCCTGTGTTTCCTGTGTATGTTGGAGCAGAGGTTGACTTGAGTATTGACAAACCGTTAACTTCCCTGTATCTTAGAATGGAATTCTAAAGAAGGAGAACTAAAATGAATAATGATAAACTAATGAATAAAATTTATAAAGTATTAGGCGAACAAGTAGTTAATGAAACTAGGGTGCTATCTAAAGAACAACTAGAATCAGTAATTGTAGTTGCTACACAGAATATTGAAGAAGCTAGGTCTGATCTTGAATCTAATCCTAAGTATCAGCAACTTAAAAGTGATCTAGCTGATTTGACCGCTGGTTTAAAAGATATTAAGAAGGCTAACAATGCTCGTATTCAACTTGCTGTGATTCTTATTAATGAACGCGGTAACAAACTAGCTGTAGGTAAATAAAATGACATTAGATCAAATTACAGAACAAATTAATAAACTAAGTGATAAATATAATGAATTACTTCCTATTAGTGATTCTATTACTAGTCAGTCTGAAGTGAAGGCCAGTCAGTTCCTTATAGCTCTAACTAAGTTTGCGCAAATAAGAGATACCCTTCTTAATATGAAAGTGAGTAAAGATTCATTGCTTGCCATTGCTTTTAATGAAGCCATTAGATCATCAGTTGGCTCTGATGCTAAGACTAGAGAAGCGGGCGCTAAAGCTAATCCTGATTATCTTGCCATAAATGAGCAAGTGGATATGATTGATAATAAACTACTATACTTAAAAACCTTAATGGAAGTGTACAATAACGCACATTTGTTAAATCGAGCACTTCTTAAAAATGAGTTATAATGATTAAAATATGTTTCTAAAAAGAAACGTATAGTATATAAAATATTTAGAAAACATATGAAGTTAGCTATTCAAAGGCTAAAACAAAAAGATACGTAATATGAATATAATGGCATTAGATTTAGAAATGAATCAAAATTCCGGTAAAATTATCCAGGTTGGATATGCCATTGCTAATACTGATACTCAGGTTATTACTCAGTACCCTGGTATTTGGGTATCTATTGATGAAGAGCTAAATCCTAAAATTATCCAGCTTTGTCATATTAATACAGATGTATATAACACTGAAAAAACAACGTTAAAACACGCATATGATATCATGGCTGAAGAGTATAAAGCTAAAGAATGTAGAATGAACGCCATTACATGGGGTGGCGGGGATACTGAATGTCTTCGTAAACAACTAGGCATGGAAGATACAAGATGGGTATTTGGCCGCAGATGGATTGATACTAAAAGTATAGCTCAATCTTATTTTGTAGCAAATGGTACATCTCATCCCGGTGGACTTGCAAAGAGTATGACTAAATTAGGATTAAAGTTTGAAGGAACTAAACATAGAGCCGATGATGATGCTTATAATACCATTAGAGTATATTTGCATTTATTAAACAAGTTAAAGGATAAATTAAATGACTAAAGATATTAAACCAAAAAAGCTTAACTTAGCTGATCTAGCAAATAAGATTAAAAAACAATTTAAAGATGACGATGCTAAAGCTAGTGTTATCTCTACCGGCGCTGATATGAATACTCCTACAGATGATAAAGACTTTGTAGTTATGCCTAAATGGTGGCAGGATGCCTCAGGGACTAAAGGGTTACCATTTGGATATTTGTTTATGATCGCAGGAAACACAGACAGCGGAAAAACATCATGTGCGATTAGCGCAATGAAGGCAGCTCAAGATCAGGGAGTAAATGTTATTTTAGTCGACACAGAGAGAAAATCAACCAAGTCACGTTTAACTGCATGGGGGGTTGACCCTGAAAACGTAGCAAGAGTGCAACCACAATACCTAGAAGAAGCGTATGATGCAATTGATAAATGGGTTGATGCTATTAAAGATAGTGACCCTGATGCTCGTATACTTGTTATTTTTGATAGCCTTGGTAATACTCCAGCTAATGCAGAAACACAGAATGATGTAGACGATAGTTTGCAAATGGGCTTAGCTGCTAAAGTAAATAAGCGTGGACTTAGACGTTTAATTCCTAGATTAACTAGGGACAAGATTCACTTGTTGATTATTAACCAGACGTATGCTAATATGGGTTCACCAGGTCGCACGAATTCTGGCGGGAACGCCGCAGACTATTTTAGTGCCCTTACTTTTCAGACTTCACGACAGAAATGGTTAGAAAAAACAGTTAAAGGTGAATCTATTAGAACTGGAGCTAGAGTACAATGGCAGATATACAAAAATCATTTACTTGATGAATCCGTTTTAATTCAAAAGAGAGTACTTATAGATATTACAAAAGATGGTATGAATGTGGTAGGAGCAAACAATGAAGAAGCAGAAGACTAAAATCAAGGTTAAAAAGAAAGATTCTAAAGTATTTACTAAACTATTAAAAAGTTTACGTAAAATGCATAAAGAACATAAGAAACTAGAAGAAGCTAATTACATTGACGGAAATTATGAAGGTCAATTTTAATGACACCTATCTTAATTAAACCCAGAGTATTTAAACGTAGACCGTTAATTCCGATTGGATTATGGTTATTAGTAATGATGATGTTTATCGCAGGTTATTTTACAGGTGGAGTTATTCAATCATTGGCTTTTCATAATAACTATTCAAATACACTTAAGTTTATAAACAATAGATAATTATGAGTAAATATTTAATTATAGGTGATATTCATTGTCGTCCAGATAATCTAAATAAGGTTAATGAATTATTTAATATAATTGAAAGTAAACAATTGCCTGTTATATTACTAGGTGATGTGTTAGATACTAAAGAAGTTATAAGAGGTAAATGTTTAAATTTAATCTATAATAGACTAAAAAGTTCTAAATTAAAGTATAATATTTTAGTAGGGAATCACTGTTGGTTTAATAATGAACAATCAGATCATTCATTAAGAGTATTAAACTCTTTGCCAAATGTTAGAGTTATTGATACCCCTACATTTCTTTATAATAATATGAACGTGATATTAGTTCCTTATTATAGAAATCCTGCTAAATTCCTGCATAGTATTACATTTTCTAGTATAGAGTTTGTTATTGGGCACCAAGGTGTCAAAGAATTTACATTAGGTAGCGGATATACTGAGGATGAAGCGGTTGATTTAAAAGATTTAACTAGGTTTAAACAAGTAATAATGGGACATTATCATACTCCTATGGATAAGGGTAATGTAGTATATGTAGGTAGTCCGTTTAGTCATTCATTCGGAGAATCTAATGAAAACAAGCGGTTAGCTATATTTCACACAGACCTAGGTATCATAGAATATATCCCATTGGATTTACCTAGGCATGTTAGTGTAACTATTGATCTAGATAATCCTGTTAATCTACAGGTAGACACTGTTAATCATAATAGAGTTATTCTAAAAGGCAGTAAAGAACAAATTGACTTATTTGATAAAACTAAGTATAATGGAGTTAAATTCATTGAAGAATATAAAGTAGAAGAACATAAACTAGTATTAAAAGAAACTGAAACACCAGTTAATCTATATACTAAGTGGATAAAAGAAGTTAAAAAAGAAGATAATCAAGATATCTATAAACTAGGTCTAGATATCTTAAATGAGGTCAAGTAGTGTAATGGAAATTAAACCTTTAAATACAAATGAACTAGCTAGACTTGATAAATTAACTTTAACTGATTTAGACTGGGTAAAAGCACGTATTAGAGCTTTAAGCTTAGAAGTGAGACGATTACAAGAACAGTTAAGAGATATTGAAACGTTAAAAGCTATTAAAAAATGATCAAGTCAATTAAAGCTATTAACTTTTTACCATGGAAAAAGCTAGAGTTTACCTTTGATCCAGGGGTTGTTCTATTAACTGGCTGGAATAAACAAGATGGCACTAGTGAAGCCATTGGTAAATCTTCTATACTTAATGCGCTTACCTTTTGCTTATATGGCAAACTACCTAAAGATGTTAATATTGATCAAGTAATTCATACTGGGGAAAAGAGCTGTTCTGTTGAAGTAGAATTAGATAATGGAAATTCTATAGTTAGAACTAGATCACCTAATAAACTATATATTAAGAAAACAGATGGCTCTATTGAATCCGGTAAGGATGTAAGAGATTGTCAAAAGCTGATAGACCAGGTCATTGGTATGTCTTTTGAGACTTTTTGTCAAACAGTTTATTATCCTCAGAACTATCAAAATAAGTTTATCACTGCTAATGAAGAACAAAAGGCCAAGATTTTATCTGAAATACAAGACTTAAGTATTTTTGATAGGGCCGCTAAGAAATCTAATGACAGTTTAAAAGAACTTAAAACTGATCATTTGAAGTATGTCAACAGTAAATTACATAATGAAGCTATGTTAAAGGTATATAAAGAACAGCTAGATACCTTTTGTAAGCTATCTGATACATTTGACGTAGATAAACTTAACAAATTAGATGTTATACTAGAACGTTCATTAGTGATTGGTGATCAAATAGATATAATTAATAGAGAAATGGTTGCACTAGGTGAAGTTGAAAGTGTGCAAGATAAAAAAGATCATCTAGATAATTTAAACCAGTTTCTAATCAATTGTAATCAAAAATTGTATTCAATTGAGCAGATCAATATTCAAAAGAAACAGGCTATTTTAAATAATAACTGTCCTACGTGCGGACAAGATTTACCTAACACTAAGTGTGATGATCTAATTGTCCCTGATAACGCACAGTTATTAATAGAACGAAATAGCTTAGTTGAAGAGATTAAACAGGTTAACATTGAATATACTCAATTATTGCATAAACAGGTTAAAAATAAAGATCTTATACAGTCATTAAATGCCCTAATGGAACAAAGACTCAACATGGGTAGGTCAGTTAGTGAAATAGAGTTGATGAATAACCCGTATTTAGGTAAAATTGAAGAATTTGATAAAAAGATTACAGACACTAATGTTATATTAGATAAGGTTAACAACAACTTAACTGATATTAAAGAGAAACTGTATAACTTAGAGTTCTTAAAAGATGGCTTTAAGGATATTAAGTCTTATGTATTCGCGGGCTTGTTAGATCAGCTTAATGCACAAACCAATACCTATTTAACGCGTCTATTTGACGTTCCAGTGCATTTAACGTTCTCAAACGTATCGGAAGAGGGGGAGGCTACTAAAATACGCACCACGGTCATTCTAGACGGTTTAGAGCGTACTTTAGGGTTGCTCTCTGGAGGCCAATTAAGACGTGTTCAATTAGCCGTTGACTTTGCTTTATCTGACATTGTAAGTAAACGATCTATAAACCCTATTAACCTTCGTATATTAGATGAGCAGTTTAAAGACTTATCAGATGCTTCCTTAGAACGCTTAGTTCAAGTGTTAAAAGATATGAAGGGTACTGTTATCCTCATTGAACATAATCCCATTATTAAAAGTATTGTAGATAAAGTATACAATATAGAATTTGATAATGGCGTATCAAAATTTATTTGACATTAAAGTTAAAATAAGCTATTATAATTTATATGTATCCGCCTGGTTATAATAAACTATCGCCATTTAATTCTCATTCAGATATCTCTGATTACTATTGGAGACTGGAGAGAGAAGATATATATGGAGATAAGTATAACGGCCAATCTGATTGGGATTTACAACGGTATAACTCACCTTATACAGTAGCTAAAATTAATAAATTAATATGTAAAATCAACAAAAGGAATATAAATGAAAACGGAATCGACATCGAAGACCTCCTTAGAAAGTTCTGAAAAAGAAATCCTTAAATCTGGATTTCATATTAAAAAAGTAATTGATTTAAAAGCGGCCATTGGCGATGCTAATTCATTTATTGGTGAATCAGATCTTGCATTACAAGTTAATGACCACCTTTTACAATATGAATATAAACGTAATGATAATCAAAAGAGTGTTGTTATTAAACCTGGTTCTTATAATTTATCTAAATCTGCGGTAGGAATAGAACTAGCCCCAATGGAGTTTATTCAGAAAGAGCTGCTTACCTCGATTACTAATACAAGTAAGATTCTAAATGAAGCTGATTTCTTTTTTAATAACCTTAATGTTTATGAAGAACTTGGCCAACCCAAGAAGAGAGGTATTTTACTATATGGACCTCCCGGAACTGGCAAGAGTTCAAGTATCATCCAAGCGGCTAAAGATCTTAAGCTTAAAGATGTCGGCGCTGTTATTATTAACTGGCCTACATCTGAACTAGAAGCCAGTAATGTATTTAAATTCTTTACAAGCTATAGTGAATATAGTAAAGAATGTACTAAATTGATTCTAGTAATAGAAGACATTGGCGGCAATTCCCATGAGGGGTATAGTAGACGAGATGAGGTTAGTTCTTCGTTATTGAATCTATTAGACGGTATTAATAACGTTTTTAAGATCCCTACATTAATCCTAGCTACAAGTAACCATCCTGAAAATCTAATGGATTCATTATCTAATAGACCAGGTAGACTAGACTTGGCTTTAGAAATTGGTTGTCCATCATATAACGAAAGAGTTGAATTAGTTCAATTTTTAGCTAAACGTGAGCTTTCTCAGGAAGAAAAAGATAGCCTTAATGGGTCTGTTAATAAAGGGGCTGAAAATTTCTCTATAGCACATATGCAAGAAATTGTTATTAGAAGTAGATTACATAATAAATCCATTAATAACGTTGTTAAAGAGCTTATTGAGTATGCTAACTTATTTAAAAAAGACTTTGAGAAACCTAAGAAAACCGGGGGCTTTGGATTTGCTTCATCCATTGATATAATGGATGATTGAACCTTTTAAAATTAAATCACCTTTAACTTGCTTAGGTACATCTAGAATGAGTATTATGGTTGATAAAGGTCAACAAAAGATAAATGGATTAGATACATTTATACAACAATATTATGATAATATATATTCACATAATTGTTATTTAAATTATCATGACCCATACAGTATGCTAGGCCCAATAGAACAAGATTAATATTTATGTCTAAAGTAAAGTGGAACCAAAACTCAATGATTCGCGGGGCAATACGTCGTACATTTTCTCGTTCACCTATTAAACAAGAGGTTCTTAAAGAGAGCCGTAAAGAGTTCCCTAAATATAATAAAGACGGTACACGGTCTAAGAAGAATGCAGTATGTTATTTGTGTAATGTTTGTAAGAAATACTATGGGTCAACAAAGATTAGCGTGGACCATACCATTCCTGTGATTTCTATAGAAGAAGGATTTGTTAACTGGGAAACATTTATTGATCGACTATATTGTAGTAAAGAAAATCTTCAGTGCCTCTGTGAGTCTTGCCATAAAATCAAAACGAATCATGAGCGATTTCAACGTACTATGAAACAAGAGTCTAAAGAGATGGCTGCAATTGAAGAAAGATTAATTAATAAACAACTCACTCCAGATGATTATAAATTTATTAAAAAGTTTACTCCTAGGCGATTAGAGAAGTATCCTGAGGATTTTGTTAAAGCAATTAATGAATTAAAAAAGAAACTTAAATGAGTTACCGGCCCCGCCAGCTAGATCTGGTTTAACATGTATGTGCATGTAGTGGGCCGGTTATTATTTTATTGACAAAGTAATATAATATAAGGTATACTAATTTATATGCTAATTCACTCTTTAATCGCCGCCCCCACTGCAAAAAAGATGGTTATCTATGATATTGAAAAAGATGAATTAGTTATTCAACTTGCTGATGTTATTGGTATTGTTGAAATACCTTCAGAAGATGAAGACATGGTAACTATAACGCCAATGTATCTATGCTCTGATTCCATGGGTATTTATACTGCGCCTCAATTGTTTATTACCTTTCTAGACCTAGTTGATAAAGACGCCGTAGTTGACTTAGGTAAATATATAGATCAAATTGATGAAGTTAAACGATTAATCAAAGAAGAAACTGGCGAAACAGTAGAAGTTGAAACTACTGGTAATGTAAGTAGAATTAGACGATTTGAAGTTAAAAAGAAGAAAGAGGATCAAGATGATGATAAATGAGTTAAATCCTTTGGTTGCAGCTAAGTATACTGTTAAAGAAATGCAACATGTTAATAATAAAACTGTTAGATTTTATCCATTAAGTATTAGTGAAGATAATGATCATCATATATTAAATGGTTATTGGATTGCAATCGACACTAATGAGCCTATTGTTAGAGAGACTATTAAGATTAAAAAAGTCGATCTAGCTAACTGGTACGTAGTTTAAAGAGGCTAAAGTGAATTTTACATTAAGACCAATGGAAGAAAAAGATTTAGACTTGACTTTTACGTGGCGTAATGATTCTAGGGTGCTTAAAAATGCAACAACCTCTAATCCTATTAGTAAAGAAGAACATGATGCAATGTTTCTTTATAATAATGCTATAAAGCTTATATTTGAAGTGGATGCAGTATCAGTTGGGTTTGTATCATTTAGTAGAGATCCTGATGCGCCTGTTGGAGAATGGGCATTTCATTTAGGTGAAGAGTTTAGAGGACATGGATTAAGTGAAATGATGTTAAAAATGGCTTTATATTATATTAAAATGGAAGAGGGTTATACAGAAATAACATCAACCGTATTAACACATAATGATATATCTATTTATTTACATCAAAAACTTGGATTTGAATATACAGGAACTAAGAATAATATGAACGAGTATTGGATAAGTTTATGAAAAAAGATGAAGAAGTTATTTTAGAACTAGGAGATAGTTTTAAATCTGCAATTGATAATGTTGATAACCCGCTAGATGGCATTAATGTATATGTAAGAAATAATAGCGTAAAAAAAGTAAAAGTAACAACTAAGACTAATTCTATTACAATTACTGTAGAAAAGAACAAAAAATGAAATATATACTATTAGCTTTAGCATTATCAGGTTGCGCTTCTATTAGACCAGGAGCTACTATCTTTCTTAAAGAGTCAGATAGAAGGTTTTATAATTTACAAGGTGAAACATGTCTTGTATCCGGCCATGATGTTAAACCTAACCTAGGTACAAATACTTATAGACTTGTAACGACTTTTAGTAACTGTGATTGCCATGAAGAAAGAACCTTAGAAGAGTTTGAGCTATCAACTTGGGGACTTATAAAGGTAAATTAACATGAGTGGTGAAGGTGATTACGAAGATTTAGTTAAAAAACATCCTATTCTTTATAAACAAAGAAATGGTGATATGAGATATACTAGTCTTTGCTGGGGTTTCCAATGTGGACCTGGGTGGTATAAAATTATTGCAGAGCTGTCTAAAGATTTAGATACTGTATTAGGTTATGATAAATGGTATTCTAAACTATGGTATCTTAGAGTGGTACCAAGGGGTAATTCAATTGTAGCGTTTATTAATACTAAACTATGGAGCCTTCCGACGTGGGCCCAAAAGAAAGACATGTTTGGCCACCGCCCATGGATATTTCTTCGTTATTTAAATGAAGGATTTCAAGTATCTGATGTAAAAGAGAAATATGGAACTTTACGTTTTTACATGAATTATAGCGATAATATTGTAGATAAACTCATTTATTACGCTGAATCACAATCAGAAACCACGTGCGAGGAATGCGGGGAGCATGGAGAACTTAGTGGATTTAGCTGGTTAAATGTACTATGTGAAAAACATCGTAATGAAAAGGGTATTAAAACTCATACGGAATCCGTCAAAGAATATGAAATGTTTGAAAGTAATACTGGTAGTGAATAAACTATTACATAACATTGGATACCATATGGCAGTATTACAAGGATTTAATGCCCATGTTAGAGTATATTTAGATAAACTGTTTCAATATAAATCCATATGGGAGTTTATACCGTGAATGAGTTATTAATTAAGCTTGGGATATGGAGATTTAGACCATGGTAATGGGATTTTATTATATACCTGGTGTTAATGATGAAACTGAAGAAATTAAACTTCCTATAGATAAATCAACATGTTATCATAGATGGGTCACCTATACGGGGTTGAATGAAGTATTTCAACACTGTGATTTATGTGGCTTAAAACTTGACTAGTTTATTTATTATACCATATAAATGGAATGAAATAATGTCCCTGGTTAGATAGTCGAGACCGCCGGGGAGAGAGTCCGGTAAAAGTTATTATGAAAAAGAAAACAAAGAAGAAATCTACTAGTAAAATAATTTGTATTTATGACAAAGTTAAATCATCTTTATCTGCTGCTACAATAAAAACTATTAAAAAGAACGCTATTGCAATAGGATTACATAAACTTGATTTTAGTAAATATTATACTCTTACAAAAATAGGATCAATGGTAGAATCCGGACATAATAATTTTAATTCAACTATTCATAGCCATGCTAAGGTTTTTGTAATAGGTAATGACGAGTATATATGGTTCTTTTTTCAAGGAAGAGGCTTTGACTGGTCCAGAACTAGCCCTATTGTTACATTTAAAAAATTAAGAAATAAGTATGTATATGTATTTACAACTCAAAATAGTGTATATGAATTAAGACCCTGTTAAAAGTATGTAAAAAGTAATGAAATTAACATATAATAATGGTATATGGTCATTTTAATTTCTTGACACTATTACATTAATCTGATATTCTATTTAAATGAAGATATTAAATTATACAGCATTAGCGTTATGTATATATGCAAGTATGTTACATTTTATGCAAAATAATTATATAATTGGATTTATATTCTTTATTTTGACAATGTTAAATTTATCAGCAATTCATAACAACAAAGGAGCCTAAAATGGGAACATCATCTAAACAAAAAAAGCGATCAGTAGACTTTTCTTCTGCAATTAGAATGCTATCTGATATGCAAGATCAAAAGGTAATTAACTATACAGAAAAGTTTACAACTACACTGTCTAGTCTAAAAATTCGTTTAGAAGCTTTAGAAGACCTTGTAATGAGTAAACTAGGTATCTCTGAAGATGAAATGAATGAATCTGCTCTAGTTCGTGTAGAACGTCAACAAGAGTTTAAAGAAGTAGATACACCTGTAGTGGCCAGTTCTATTGTACGAGTTAAAGTTAAAGAAGAACTTGAAGGTAATGAATCTGATGCAAACAAGGGACAAGATTCTTTTATGGCTGTAGGTCATAACCAGATTAATGCAGCTATTGATGTAATGATTTTAGGCGCATCTAAGGGCGAAACCCGTAAGTGTGTACTACCTGATCCTTCTAAGCCAGAGGTTAGCCGAGTTATTACCGCAACTGTTGTTAAGGTATTTCAAGGGCAAGAGGTGGCAAATGACAGTAACCAAAGTCAAAGTACTGGGTCGTAGTATACCTGTAGAATATATCCCCCCTGAGGAGTTAAATAAAATAGCAGATGATACTGATATTTTAGGATATTTCTGTGGACAACGACAAGTAATATATATTAACAATACATTACCTAATGAAGCTATTACTAGAGTTATTTATCATGAGACTTTTCATGCTACGATGAATATAACTGGACTAAGTTATCTATTGAATGATAATGTAGAAGAAGCTATTTCTAATGCAATGGAATCGTGGATTGATTTAAAGCTTGAATAAGTTATTTAAACGAATGAGTTATAGTATATATTATATTGATTTATCAGGCGGTATATCATATGTAATGTGTAAATATACGAATAGTTATTTGTCTAAATGGTTTTATAGATTAGATGGAACATTATATCACATTGATCAGTGAAATAAAGATTATTATATCAAATGAAAGATGAACTAACAGTTAAACAACTTTTTGATATCGTTAGAAAAGGCATGATCTGGCGTGGAAGTCCTATTAAAGATAACGCCGGAAGATATCAGACTGTGGATATGTGGCTTAATGAATGTGATATTACTAATGGTATATTTGTAGTTAAAGGTACAGCCGTTAGAGATAGTTACATTGGGTGGTGTAAAGAAAGAGGAGTTACCAATAACTCTGTATTAGGGAATAAGATATTTAATAGTTATTTAGTTGACAATTTTAAAACTGTTATGATAAATAACTCCAAACATTATTACATGAATAAAGAGTTAAAAGAAGATGAAGAAGCAAAAAAGAAAAGACAAGAAACCTATAAAACACACAAAAGCAGTAAAGAAACAAAAAGCTAGACGTTTGTGGGGATTAGAAGTTAGAACATTCAGTAGAGCCAATCAACAATACATGGATTGGGATCAACAGATGTTAAATGACTTAAAATTAGATCCTGAAGCCGCTCAATGGTATTCTAAGTTTATTGAAGAAAGCTACGGCAATACCCTAAATAAAGATTTTAGAAAGAACTTGCATTATAAACATCATAAAAAGGAGATATATGATGCCACTAATGCTCGTAATCGAGATCTTTATAACCAACGTTATAGAATGAACGATACAGATCATTTAATAATGGATTCGTTCGACAACGAGTATCTTAGTCCAGAAGATGCTATAATTGAAATGATGGATAAACGAGATAAGATTAAAGAGTTTATTATGAAAGCTTATAAAGCTAATACTGAAAAGATATTCACCGGTAAACTAGTGAATGTAGTATTTGATGTACATGACTAAGTTATTTACACAAATCAGTTATAGTTATGTATTTAAAAACTTAAATAATGAATTTATATATGGGGTATTTAAATATCATAATTACATGGTACCAGATTATATTTGGTTTTATAATGTAAATAGGTACAGAGGTGGATTTAAACGTGGATGACCTAATTAAAGAATTGGGATGTCAGTCTTATATTTTTTCTATTGGGGGTTCAGTACGTCTTATAAGAATAAGGTTTCATTATAAAGATATAAATCCTTATTGGATTTATGTAATACAAGGTAATTTTTTCTAATATGAGTGATCTTAATAATCAATTTGGATTAGTATATAAAGTTATGCTTGAAAGTGTACTTGATAATTATAATATAAATTATGTGGGTTTACAGCTTATGTATACTCATAAAGACAAATGGTGGATTAATTTAACTATGGGGCGATCTAAAGTTTATTAAACTTATGGATTAAAGACTTTTCGTTTACGAGGAGTTCTTACGCCTGCATCAAGATGAATCCAGCCCTTCGTTGCTTGAGGGTTTTCTAACCAAAGGCCGTATTTAGTTAATACGTCATCACTTGAATTTGATTTTTCATCTACATTTTTTAAAAGAATATCACGTAATTTGCCTTGTGGATCTGAAATATCACAGGCTTTTAATGTCATATGCAAACTTCTTTTAGCTGCATTTAGTATAGTAGAGTTCACTGAAGATGGACGAAAGCCGCTACTCACTTTAACGTCTATTGTATAGATATCTTTTAAAAGATTATTTATACGTTTTACTAGATCAGCGCCATTAGCCTTTAATTCGGCTGTTAGCTCAGGCGAATTAGCACGTTCAGGGTATTTCCCAGATGAGGTTATAAGATCTTCTAATGTTAATAGTTTCATAAAATTAGCTAACTGGTATAGTTTTATTTTTTAATTGAAGGTATTTAATAACATATGGATCTTCTTTATAAGAACCATCTCTCATAGATTTAATAGCGCCCGCTACACCTCTACGATTTGCTAATACATTAGCCACTTCGGCATCTACGCCGTATTGACTAGAGTGTGGATTAAGACGTTTATTTTGTTCAGCTAACAAGCTTTTCATAATAACATCGTCATTGTTTACATCTCTTGTGATTTCATTAATAGATTCTGGGTCACCATTTGAAGATAGAATAGCTTGCCCTTGTGGGGTCTTTTGAAATTCTTTATCTCTTTTAGTGTATTCATATACCGTATTAGGCATTAAACCGTAGCTGGAAACAGCTCTAGTTCCCTTTTGAAGACCTGATTTATTAACATCATGCTCTCTAAACTTGCCTCCAGAGGATTCAATTTCAGAAAGACCAGGTAAAACAGATGAAGGGTCAAAGGCGTCTAACGCTCGTTTTTTAGCTTCCATTTCTTCATCTAGTGGCATATTATTGGTTCTTAAATAGACTATCTACCATCTCTTGTTGTTTTTTACGTTTTAATGTATCAAGAAGGGCACCTGGGTTAACTTGCATAGTTTGCTCATCATTAAGAGCATTCTGGTCATTATTAGTAGATTTAGGGCTATATGGCATAGGGTTAGCAGGAGGCTGCATTGGTTCTACAACCTCTGGGGAGTTGGAAGCGTCAGCCTGGCCGTTAGCACGTGCCTTAATAGCATCTATAGCTCTTTGTATGGCGTCTTGTTGATCTTTAGTTGAATTATCCATTTTATATCCCTATTTAAACGCACGAGAATGACCTATAAACGATTTTCGAGTACAGGTACGAGGGTTTACCCTATATTTATCTAAAGTTGTTAGAATTAAGGTCTGTTCGCTTAATCTTATGATCAGTACCGTGTTGTACTAACCCGGCGTCTGCCTCGTCTTCTACTGTAATTGGGTCACCTTTACTTACAGGAGATCCTTTTTCTACAATAAAATCAATTATTTTATTAAATCGTTTTTTATCAGATTTGCTTTTTTTATCGTTTTTCATAATATTAATCCTCGTAAAGGGGCACACCTTCATGGCGTTTAATTGCGTTTCGTTTTTTAACTATTTCTTCAGCTTCCTTTTCAGGGCTAACTGCTTGTTGGAATTGATCCTGCGGCGAAGATTTCTCAACAACATATTGTGTTAATTTTTGAAATCTATAATCAGGTTTCTTTGAGTCTATAACTGGTTTCTTCATAAATTAATCTTTTTCACTGTTTAAAAAGTTTTTAAGTTTACTAAATTTATCTTTAAATGAATCTGATACTGATTTAGCTACTTCTTTTTTATACTTAGATGTTTGTTTCTTTTCTTCATCTTGTTGATCTTCAAAAGGATCAAATGGCACCCTAGCTGGATATTTAGGCGGTAGTTCGTTTGGGTTAATTGGCATATTACTTTCCTCTAATTTTATTTAAAGCTCGTTTTATAGCTTCACGTTGTACCGAGTATCCAATTGCGACACTTTGTTTAGGATCACGACCAGATTCAATTTCTTTCTTAATATTCTCTTCTCTAGTCTTATCACTTTTACCTTTAATTAATGGCATATAGTATTTATTAAAATTTACTCAATAAACTTTTAACATCTTTAAGTGGCGCAGCATTTCCCCAGTTTGTTCGAGCATTGCCGGCAAAAAACACACCTACCACGTTACCCCATGAATTAACCATGGCTGAGCCAGAATTACCTGGATATATAAATACACTAGTATTAATACTATCTAAAGTGACAGTACATACAGGTATAGAAAAGAATAAAAAATTAATAGATTTAATTGCATGTCTAGGACCTACGCAAGCCTCTAATGGGGTAGATAGATCAATAAGAGTAGTAAAGCCGTATTCTTTAACTCTACCTTCGGCAACATTCATGGCTTCGCCAAGCGCATAACCAAAAGCAAATACGGTATCCCCTACATGAACATCATCGCCAATGGTTAAACCATCATAGCCGTCTAGACCTTCTACTAGACATAAGTCATTTTTATCATATACTTGAACAATTTTTTTAGTTACTAATTCACCAGTTACTTTTTTATCATAAATAGAAAGTTCACCATTTGCATTAGCTAATTCACAAATATGACGATTAGTTAGTGTATATACTTTACCTGATGGAGCTTTAACTTGAAATGCTGTCCCGCTGCCTTGTAATATGCTATCTGGCATTGATTTAATAAAAAGAGTATTTTGACCAACTTTATTTTCTAGATATACTTTATGGACTCTATTGGCCGTTAAAGATGCTGCCATGATAAAAACTACAAGAATTATAACTGTTGCACTTACAACTATAAGTGAAGCTAATTTACATGCTACAACTTTAGCACCTTGTTTTGCATAAAACAATTGATCTTTTAACCATAATTTAGCTTTTTTAACAGACTTCTTTTTCATTATTTACTCCAAATATTTTAGTGCATGGTTTAAACCGTCAATAGATCTAGTTTGTTTTTGAAAATCATACAGGGTTTTAATTTCTTTACACTTGGTGCATTTTTTATTAATTAATTTACTCAGGGTATGCATAATCTATTACCTCCTGAGCTGTTGACGTTTCTATTTTTTGTTTAAGTTTATTAGGTTTTTCAGGTGGATATGGTTCTACTTCATTAATCAATTTAATGATAGATTCATCATATATAGTTTCAAGATGCATGAACTCTCGTCCGCGATGATTCTTAAATTTAGTAAAAGTAGCCAATATCAATGGGTTATAATATGGGGTATTTTTAATACATACAAGAAGAGCTTGTTCTGGGCTATCACCTTCGGCTTTAAATCCTAGTCCATTAACTTTTAAGATATTGTTCTCAAATGCACATGGTATTGATATCATTAACATATTATTTTCCTAGAAAAGGTTTTATGTAATTAAAATATAATGCAGCTAATGATCCAAGGGTTGTAATTAGTATACCAGAGTATACAAAAAATGCAGCGACATTGTCAGCCGACTTTTGAAGTTTATAATGTTGATCTTCCATAACATTTAATCTATTTTCACTAGCAGTGGATCTACGTTCATGCTCTTCAAGTACTGCGGTATTTTTAATAAGAACTTCATTCATGTAATCAAGTTTATTATCAATTTGACGAATATCTTCTCTAAGTTCTTTCAGAGCAATTATATATAAATCTTTGTTATCTGACATATAATTTTCTCTTGTTAGAAAGCCATTCCATATATTACTTTTTTACCTTCTAGAAGCTCGGCGAATATTGATAACTTGAGCCAAAGCGCGCGACTTGACGGGTTTCGGTAAATATTTAATCTCTTTTGTCGCCCTTTTGAAAATCGCATATAAAGCCCTCTTTAAGTGTATAAATAACTTATTAATCATTATAATTGCCAGCTGCACTAGGTTCATCAGTATTTGGTGAATTATCTAAAGAAGGATTACCATTTTTGCTATTCTTTTCAGCTTCTTCTTGCAATGGATCTATTTTTTCTCTATAACCAGGGTCTTTACTGTAAAGAGTAAAATGCATTGCAGCTAGCGCAGTAGAACCTCTTGTAGAGGCATTTTGTAAAGGAGCTGAATATTTACCTAATACTTGTGGAGCAGTTTTAACTAAATTAGCTAATTGATTTAACGAAGTGGCTTGAAAGTTTCTTCCATAGGTATTAGTTAGTTTTTTAGCTGTACCTAATGCAACGCCCGCTGCGCCGCCTGATAAACCATCTAATGCATATCCAGCTGCACCTGCAACTGGAGTTAGATTATCTCTTTTAAGTTCTTCTTTAGCAAAAGCACGTTGAGCTGCTTTTTCTCCTGTTTTTAATGTGCCGTATTCTTTATTAGATTTAATAAGATTATCTGCAATATTAGTTCCAGCGATTTCATCTAACATTTGGGATTTTTGTAAGATTTTATCATTTAATTTACGAGTAAAATCTTTAACGGCATTTGCTGACGCTGCGCCACCAGGTGTATTATAGTTAATACCTTCTCTAGCCATTTGTTTAAAGGTATTTAAATCATCTAATGTTATTAAAGATGAATTAGGTCCACCTGATTGTTCAAGTTTACTTAATAATTCTTTAATTTTAAAACTAACATTATTTGGATCACCAGCGGCTTCAAGTGGAGATAATAATTCTTGTTTTAATTCTCTAACAAACTTCTTTTTATCTAATATAGATTCAATTAATTGACCTCTTTGAGGGGAGGTTTGAGCAGATTGCATTAATTTATTAATTTCACTATCAAGTTCTTTTGTTGAACCCCCGATAGCTTGGCCTGCTTTATTTTTAGCTTGAGATAATATATTTGCTTTAGATTCATTAGACATTAATGGATTAGAACCAAGACCGTCATCTAATAATTGTTTACCAACTGTATTATTTGGATTTTGTTGAAGTTTAAGAAATTCAGCAGCAGTGGGATTTAATGATTTTTCCGCCGCAATTTCAGCTTTACCTCTTAATTTAGATGCTAAAGATTTACCAGCGGCTTGGGCTCCTGGGGCAGCCAACGCGGCTACACCTTCAAGTACACCAGCGGTACCTGCACCTAGTAATGCAGTGGGGAGAGCCTCGACAGCTCTTTCACCTAATGTAGGTGCATCAGATTGAGCTATACCTTGGGCTTCTCCCATTAGGCCGGCAGCGCCAATGTTACCAGCGGCTTGGACTCCTCTAGTTGCAAGAGGGCCTAATTGGGCCACAGTAGAAATACTCTTAGTTGCTGCATTAACTAGTCCACCTGTTCCTAATGCAATAGGAATATTTGCAGCAGCTCCACCTGTAAATTCACCAGCGGATAAGTTTCGTTTAGCTAGTTCTTGTTCTTCTGGAGTTAATTCAGCTATTTTACTTTGAGCTTCTTCAGGATTATTAAATAAATCCTTTTTAAATCCAAGGGTTAGAGCTCCAGATGCTCCTTGTTTTACACCTGATTGAAATACTTCTCCCATGTGTGAAGATAGTTGGTCATATTTTCTTTTATCTTCTTTAGATAATTTGTAATATTCGTCAAAGTTATAACCTGTTCTTAAGAGTTTATGAATAGGATCACTGTCCATTACGGGAGACGATTCTTCACCTAATTCACTTGGAGTAGGTGGCTGTTGTGACCAATCGTCATTAGATGACATTTGAGGCTCTACAGGCGAAGAAGAGGGCTGAGTATTCAGAGATTTAGACTCAACCTTAGGTAGGGTATTAATAGGTTCTACAGCTTTTAGTTCCTCTTTAGTTGGAGGTAATTCGTCCCAAGATGCCATGTTACTTCGCTCCAGTTCTTTGTTTCTTAATAGCTAATGCTTGCTCTGGTGTCATATTATGTGATTTAGCGTAATTAGCCACGTCAGGAGTGATTTCATCAGAGGATTTAGTTTGTTTTTCATCAACTGGGCTATGATACGGATCAACAGAAGTTAAATCTACGCCTCTATCTGATCCTTGTTTTTTAAATGGTTTAACAAAATCATTATAGTTATTTTTATATACTGAACCTAGGTGTTTAGTAAATTTTAATAAATCATCTCTTTGTTCAGGTGCTAGCATTTTACCAGTTGCAGCTTTTTGTACAGCATTTTGTGCACGTGTCAAAAGCGATCCAGCTCCGGCTGCAGTAGCGTATTCACTTTCTCTAACCACTGAAGCTGGATCTAAAGTTTTCATGAATGCAAAAATGGATCCAATGTCGCCATATGCACTTGGATTACGTGCTGCATTTTCAAGTGTTTCTTGTCTTACTTTAAACTCTTGATAATTTTTAAACGGTTGCGATGCAGTAATGGTTCTTGCAGCTGATAATGACCAAGAGTCATTCCTGGTTTCTTGTTTAAGTTTATTATCTACTTCTTTTGCTTCAGCTCTTTCAGCTCTAACGTCTTTTTGAGCTTGAAGTTTAGATACATTTTCAATCATGTGATCTATATATTCTTTTTTATCTTGTCCAGATAATGCATTCCATTCTGGGCTAGCTCTAAGTTTATCAGCTAAATCTTTATTAACTACATCTAAAGCTTGCAATTGAATAACACCGATTGCTTTAGATACTTGAGAATTAGGGTCCATTAATTGAGCTTTGCGATTTGCATCTAATTTACTTGTACCTAAGTCTGTTACAATCTTAGCTGCATTTAGACCTTTAAGTAGTGAATCTCTACGAACTTTAAGATCTTCAACCGGTTGTTGATTTTGTTTTTGAAGTTCAGTAAAGAATCCTGAATCAAATTGTTGACCAGTTGCACCTGCGGCAAGCCCTGCGCCCGCTTGACCTAAATTTGTAAAAAAAGCTTTTCGACCTGCACTAGCTTGTGCATTTTTCAAGGCTTCGTCATTTAACTCTGGATTCTGTTCAAATGGATCTTGTTGTGAAACTGCATCAACAGGTTTAATTGCTGTATTTGGATTTGGTTGTTTAGAAGACTGATTGAAGTAATTTTCAAGCATCTTCTTATCTTCTTCTGTTTCAGCATTAATTTCACCTGTTAATAATTGTTGAAGTCGATCTACATGTTTAGGAGCTTGTGTCGCTTCAACTGGAGCTGGGTTTTTAACCTCTGGTAGGTCAAGTTGTTCACCAGCTAATGATCTTTTAGCTTCACCCGCCATTGCATCTAAACTAGCATTACTAACTGAAACAGGTGCCGCAGGTAAAGATGCTTCAGCATCTGGGATTTTAATTGCTGATGTGTCCACAGGGGCAGCTTCAAGTAATGGGGCTTCTTCGCCAGTTGGAGTCATTTCTGACATAGATTTAGATTGTAAACCTAATTGATTTAGTTTTTGTTCAAATTCATCGTCAGATAATTGAGTTGCCATATAGCCTCTTATTCTTCTTTTTTCTTTTTATTGTCATCTAAATAAGATCCAACTGATGATCCTACTTTTGCGGCCGCTTGACCTAGTGCACCATATAATGCAGCGTCTGCGTCTCCACCTTTGGATGCAACATTAGCTTGATTAGTTAATGCGTTGGCTTTTCCAGATGCTTTATTCATTTCATTTTCAAATTGTTTTTGATACAATCCTTTATTAGCAACCTGCTCTTGGTTAGAAATACCAACATTAGATGCATTTAATTGTTGTTCATTATTTAAATTACGTTCTTGTGCATAATTACTACGTTGAACATTTTGACCTAATATTGATTGTTGATTTTGAGTATTAAATCTATTAATAGCATCTTGTGCATTAGCTTTTTGAGCATCTTGTCCAAATTGTTGACCTTCTATTTGACTTCCTAAAGCTCCAGATTTTTGAATAGCATCTAATGCTCGCTGTTGAGCTTGGGCGGATACATCAAATCCTCGTTTAGAGGCTTCTTCACCTGAAGCTTGATTTCCAGCTAATTGAGCCGCTAATTCTACTCCAGAGCCGCCCATTCCACGTTGTTGGAAGTTTTGTACAAGTGCATTTCTATTAGCTTGTTCTTGTCTATTAGTTGCATTTGTAATATCATTTAATTGAGCTTTATCAACTGCAGTTAAACCGCCTTCTGTTCCGACTTCTTGAAGCTTTCTAAGGGCTTGCATTTGAGCTGTTCTTAGATCAGGATTAGCTTGAATAGCTTGAAGTTCAGATTGTTTTTGTTCAATTACTTGTTCTTGTTCAGGAGTTAAATTACCAGATGATTTAATACGTTCTAATTGTAAAAGTTGTTGTTCGATTTCAGGAATATTAGCCGAATCATAACCCGAAACAGCTTGTTGAGCTATTCTTTCTGCTCCTTTTTGAGCTTTCTTTTTAGCATTAGCCCCGTTCATGGCGCTCACGGCACTAACTGCCGTACCAGCTAGGGCAACGCCGCCCGCAATGGCAGCCCCCCATGCAAATGATGTTTTAAATTTTCCATTAAATGGATTTACAATTCTGTCTATAAATGTATTATTATGTCTTTTCATATTATATTTCTTTCATGAATAAAGAAGCTTTAGTTTCACAAGTTTTAAATTGTTTAGCTAATCTATCAATCATTGCAGGAATTGCAGATGCTGCTAAAATTGTTGTATATCCTTTTTCTTTAGCTTTAATAAACATTTCATCGGAAACAGCATCAAGAGCTTTTGATCTAATATCTTTATCAGCTTTAGGATTTCCGATTATAAGATCAAACCATACTATTTTACAATCTGAGTTACATATAAAAAGAATAGCTAATGGTGATATATCATTATATGCAACTAGCCCATATTGAGGCAATTTATTTAAATCTAAATCTCCCATATTATAAAATGAATACCATGAAGAGAGTTCATTTGCATGTTTAGAAGGGTCGAATTGTTCAATCTTTATAACAGATTCGATGTTTTCTAATTGTTTAGGATTAGTATTCATAATTAAAATGATCTTGTATTAGATGGTAGTCTAATAACATCTCCCATTAATGGATTAACTTTAAGATCTCTAAATTTAATTATCATGGCGTTTTGGACAGCTGCTGATATAAGAGCGTTAATAACATTAGGATATTTACCTGGGTTTTTAAAAACATCTATAGCGGTATTAATCTGACCTGCAAAGAGGCGGCGGTTTAAAGCATTAGTTTTATATACATTATAAATTGGCTCCCAGTCTGCTTTTGTTACAGAGACCGGGGTTAATCCATTTTGTTTTCTATAATTATTTATATCAGCTAATTGTCCAGCTAGTTCATTAACTATTCTATCGTTTGCTTTAGTAGCCTCTTTTGCATACCCTTCCTCGTCACGCATCGCACCACGAGGGGTAAATATCATACTAAGAGCTTCAGATGACGCCTGTTCAACAGGTTTACTTTCTCCATTGAAATCAACAATGTTTTTATTAAGTGTTTGATTTGCTTTAGATATTATATCATTAGATACAATATTTTTTCTATCTTGAATTTTAGTGCCGAGGCCTTTTTCATCTACATTAATGTCAGTATTAAATTGGTCACCAGTTTCTGATAATACATTTTCACCTAGTAAATTAGATTCTCTACCAGCTAGTTTATTTAAAACTTGTAATTTAGCCAGGTCACTATTTTCTCCACGCGAAATAGCATTTTGTATATTAATATTAGAAGTGGGCTGTGCGCCACTGACGGTGGAATTAACTAATGACTCAAGGTCCATGCCGAATGGTTTTGGTCCATAATTGTTTAATAAATATTTACGTATTGAATCTTTTTTTTGATCAATTTTAGTTTGTTGTCCTGTTTTTAATTGATCAGGTCTTGCTAATAAATCTGTTTGATATTTAGTAAGCGCACCTTGTTCACCTAATAGACCTTCTTGAATATTAGCTACAGATTGTTTTGTATTTGTAACAACTTCATTGCGTTTATCGGCAGCGGCTTGTATTGCAGCAGCATCTTGGCTAGCTAATCCATATTGACCTAAAAGATTTTCTCTTAATGATTCAAATTTAGCTTTGTTACCAGGAACGTTTTGAGTTAAAAGTTGATCAAATGTACTTTGGCCTTTTGTATAATTAGGTCTTTTAAATGTTTCTTGAAGAAGTTGTTCGCGGCCGCCTTCTGTTCCAGTGGATTGTGCTTTTTCAGCGGTTGTTTGTAATTTACCTTTTGCATCTTGATATGTATTTAATTCTGTTAGTGTTTTGGGTGCAGTATCTTTTCCGGATGTTAAGGCTTCTGATTTTGTTCTTGCTTCGTTAAAAGAATCAATATCTGATTGACCAACTTTTGAAGGGGAAGATAAAGCCTTTTGTGCAAATGATTGAACTTTTTCTGTACTAAAGTTTTCAGGATTAACGCCTGCAGCATCTTGAGCTTGATTATACTGTTTAACAGATTCACCGAGGGCGCTTGCACCTTCTTGTGCACTTTTTTCAACATTCTGTTGAATTTTACCGCCAAGTCCGGCGCCTTGATCTTTATTAGCTTCTACATATTGATTTAAATTTGTAAAAGATCCAGATGATTTATTTGACGCGGGGGTGGATGCCAATGTAGTTTGTGGACCAGCGATATCCGCACCTTCTCCTGATGTAAGTTGGCCGCTATTTGTAGCCTTTTGTTCATCACTTAATTCGTCAAATTTATCTGGATTTAAAGGAATATAATTACCCTTCACTTTCGTTTAAATTATGGTATAATGTACTTATTAAGATTAAGACCCTAATAAAACTAATGTTACATTATATTGTTTAGATGAATCAAGTCCAGTTATAGTTTGAATTACAACTGTACTTCCTGCTGCCCCTAGGTCCCACTGTACAACCGGGCCTGTTAAAAAATTAACAGGGTTTGATGATGTTTCTTGTATTTGACCTATAAAAAGAATTTTAGGTCTAACATTCAATGAATGTGAAAAAGTGAAAGGAAAATCAGAGGTTTTCAATGTAAAGGTTTTTACAGCGCCTAACATGTTATCGGTGATTGTGATTTGATTTGAAAATGCATTAGTAAATTGAGTAATAGCGTTGTTAATAGGAATAAGAATTTGATCAACCCAGGGGAGTACCGAGGATGGTAGTTGTTCTTTTATAATTCTTTTAACATTACTAATAATCATGTTACTTAGCTACTCTTTCGTTAAGGTCCCCATGTATAAAGCTTAGTCCGTTTAACCGGTAATATGAATATGCTTCTCTATGTGTAATAGCTATATTTAATAATGAACATCTTTGCTTTTGCTGAGGAACATAAGTTCTTAAAGGAATAGGCTTAGTTATACCACCCCATGGTATATTGCCCCATGGAAAACGACCCCATTGGTCTCCATATAAACCTTGTAATAATACAGATTCAGGGCCAGACGATAGGTCTGTATCAAAACTTAGGGTTATGTTATTAAAATAAGGAACCTGGAATAATAGAGTAGTTTCTCTAAATTGTTTAATATTTCCAGGGTTTTGAGAGGTTTGAGGTACATATTTAATAATACTAGAGAATGCCTTTAATATGCTAGCAGGACCTGAAACCCAGTCATTTATATAATCATTCACTGTGATAACTTGTGTAATATCGTTTATAGCTGATATAATGCTATACCTGCCGTCAGATTGCCATAAAGCGTCCCCAACCTCAACATCTGCTAAAGAATTGATTATAAGGGATTTACCTTCGTTTAAAAGCAATGTGGTGACGCCCGAGGAAGTGGCAACCTTATTTAAAGTGATAGTACTTCCGCCTGTGTCAATAATTTGAGCATCAGGGGGAATGCCAATTCCGGAGATTAAATCTCCTCTTTCAAAATAACTAGTATTAGCTATTGAGGTGATTATTGAAGAACCTAAAGTGGTAGTTCCGGTTAACTGACTTAATGTCACTTCAAATGAAGTATCTGTATAATCAGTAAAAGATCGGCTTTTTCGTTCTATATCAAATATATTTTCTGTAGCATCGCCCATGTATAAAAGATCATCAACTGGTTGTACTATACCGCAGGTTTGATTTCTTACATATCTAGTCCAGGTTTCTGTAAATGTATTATATACATATGCCTGTGTGCAAGATGTGTCGGTGGATGTTGTGATACTATAAAAAATATATTTTCTGTCAGATTCATAAGATATACCAAAGCTTAAATCTCTAACCTTAGCTTGATCTATTTCTAATAAATCTAACATCTTATCTTCAATTGGTCTAGAAATAACAGTAACGCCCGTGTCAGATACAGTTACAATGCCGTATCTAGAGAACATAAATATAAGATTATTTAAACTCACTGCAGATTCTGCTGCAAGTATTTGGGTAGTACTATCAAATAGATCCACTCTAAAGCTTGTGGGACTTTCACCTGTTAGTCTAAATATACCGTCTTCTTTTAAAATAAATAAACTATCTCTAAGTGGGATAATTCTTAAAATAGCAGCATGTGCGCTACCTACTTTAGTAAAATTCAATAATGGAACAGCGTCCGGTTGTTGAGTTTTACTAAAATAAAGACCATTTTGAAATTGATCATTTTGAGAACCTACTGTTGTACCTGATGCAGGTAAGTTAGGACTATATGCTGCGCCGGCTGAAGTGGAATTAGCGGTTGCATAGAATATTCCCCCTCCAAATGATCTTTCTTGAAATAAGATCTTACCTGGTAGAGCGTTAAACCCCGATAAGTAATAAGCGTATATGGTTGGAGCGGGGGATGTTGTTCTATTAACAACTCTAATTAAAGATTGTGCAGTATCTCCAATGTTTTGAGCGGGGGATCCTTGGGCGTATATTTTAAATTCTTTATTAGCTACATTTTCTACTAATTTTGCGGTGTATGTAATTCCAGCTATTGTTAGTGTATCATTGAATTGTATACCTAATAAACCGTTTTTTAAAGTGAGAGTTACATTTGATCCAACTGCGGTAGCTGCATTGGATATTTGGAATCCCTCTTCTAGAGTTAGAGTTACTGCGGCTGCGGTTGCTGTTGCATTCTTACTTAAAGTAATACTTGTGTTGGTGGGAATATTTAATACAGTTGTATTTACCGGTATACCAGCTCCTGTTATAATTTGACCTACTTTGAAGCCTGTGGTAGATGCTATATTTATTACAGTTGGAGATCCTATAGTTGTATCTCCGATTGAAGTAAATGCAGAATATATTTCTGTGACTGTTGTACTAGATGGAATGCCAGTTCCTGAGATTAGTTGTCCAATTAGTAATCCAGCTACTCCAATTGATAATGTGTCGCCTATTGAAGAGGTTGTAGCTGGATTACTAATAGTAATAACACTAGAACTTACTATTTCTGTTATAACTGTGCCAGTTGGGATATAAGAAGGGTTTGTGGTATCAGATATAGTCTGACCTTCATATAAAGATCCCGTATCGGCTATTCCTGTGATTTGGTTACTACCTGCGGTTAGTGTGCCCACTATGCTGTATGATAAGTTTCTTATAGTAGTAGGTGTATCTCCTACTACATTAGTTGTATTTCCAAATATATTAAATTGAGAAGATACTGATAATATACTTAAAGTTAAATTTTGTTTAGTTTTTGTATTTGCATAAAATGTACTACCTTTAAATAAAGTAACATCTTTAGCAAATGGAGGCGGCTCATTAGCTTGTAAGATACCTTCTTGACTAGGAGAAGTATAAAGTGTAGCTCCATTACGTAAACTTTCAGGAGTTTCATCGGTAACTATTAAATATTCATTAGTTAAATCCAATGATGTTGGATTAGCTTCATATACAAGAGACATTTCATCATTAGGTTCGTCTTGTGCTGAAGCACTAAATCCTGATCTATATATTTGATAAAAATAACTAGTTGTGACTTCTTGAGGTATAGTAATATTAAGATTTACATCTTTGGTTTCACCTGTGCTATTTGAAACTAAAATACGTTGACTAGGTGCACCTAAAACAAGATTTTGATTTAAATCTTTATAACCCCAGACTACTCTGTATGCAACTTGAGTATCATTAGGCATAAATCCGCTTGAAGAATCACTCAAAATTGCAAATCCATCAAGACCTTTAGGTGCACCTGCTGGTACTATTACACTAGTTAATGAATCTAATTTTTGTATACCAGTTGATGTAGTAAAATAAACATTATTATTAGCTTCTACTGATCGTAATTTAGTAGCGGTATCTGGTTGATTATAGGTACCGGCATAATCTATCCAGCCATATGCTCTAATAGAATTTCTAGAGGTGGCGGTATGTGTTCCTGTTCCTTGTGTAGTTATATCAACAGCATTGCCGCCTTCAGTTAATGATACTTGAAAATAATCATCTGCTACATTTATTACATAATAGATTACTCCGGCTGTTAATCCAGCCGGTAATGTACCTGATGATGTAAATTCAACTGTTTGACCTTCAACTAATCCATGGTATAATACATTTATTTGATCTTCAACAATATCTACATCTGATGGACTAAAAGTAAATGTTCTACTAGAAATAGTAACAGGGGTTGATAATGTAATAGTAGAAGGCCCTACAGCGGTAATTGTGGTATTAACTGGTATTCCTAATAAATTAGCATTAGATGCACTTAAGCCTGCATTGGCATTTGTATATGTTATGGTATCAGAAATAGTGAGTGTAAAAGGTCCAGCCCCGCTGATTGCGGTAATGGTGGTGTTTGCTGGTATACCAGTTCCACCGATGAATTGGCCTACATATAAACCTATTACAGAAGCAACATTAGTTATTTGATTTGTACCTAATACGATTGAACCTGTAAATGATTGTTCAATTGTATCTACTGTAACATATTGATTAACATATAAATTTTCAATTGAATTTAAATTAGATATTACGTTTGATGCAGAAACTTGAGAGCCTGTGATAGTAACAGTAGGTGCATAAAACGCTAATTTAGTTGGAGCATTTAATACACCATAGTGAGATATTAAGTTATCTTCAAATTTAAATATTTGATTAGCTCTATCTGTTAATGTAGTACTAAGTGTACCGGGTAAAGAGTTGTACCCTCGTCGAGGTTCAATTACAGCTTCTCTATCTAAAACAACATTATCAGCTTGAACTAATGATCCAGGTTTTACTTCAGATAGTCTATTACTATAAGTCTTTAATCCTGAATTTTTTATAGTTAAATTTTGCATTTTCTTTTAATCCAAGATGGTTGACCTATGGTTATTAATACTTACATATAACTATTAACGTCTATACGGCGACTGATTAAACGTAGAAAACCTATTAACTACCTTACGGTTAGCACCTTCAACTCTATTAGAAATTAAATTTCTAATATTCTTTTCCATTTCTACAAGTCTATTAGTTGCCATTTGAAAGTTACGTTGGTCGCCCATTGACGATAATAAAGTTACCGCAACCCTTTGAGCTAAAAAGCTTTGTAATTCAACTGGTAAAATTGGAATTGGTGTTTCGCCAGCTAAGCATATATAGTCACCAATTTCAATATCATATGAAGATAAATCATCAGGAAAAGTTATTGTGTTTGCAGTGGAGTCCACTATTAAATCAATATCCATTGTTAATAATTTAAAAGGAGGTTTAGCTTTAACTACATCTGAAGTTATAGTAAGTGACTGTCCAGAGCCATATGATGTTGGAACAATGTTTACAGTACATGTATTATCAGTAATACTTGTGATTTGAGAACATTCTGTAGGTAATATAAGTTTATTAGGGCGTTTAAAGTAATAAAGTCTTAATTGTTGACCAGCGTAACTTGATGCAGAAGGAGATAATACAACATTGTTATCTCTTAAAAAGAAAGATTGAATTGAAAGGAGATTATTATTGTTGTTATTCCAGACTGAATCTTCTGCATTTATCTGAGGTATAGACTTTTCATTAGGTTGATTGCCTTGAGAAGAGGGTGATGTAAGGACAGTTACATCTCTTAATTTAGCCCCGATTGACCTAGAAGGAACTTCAAATTCGTTTGTATCTCCTTCAATGTTATAGTCTTTATAGGTAACTAAATACTCTTCTCTGGCTTCCATTAGGAAAGGAACAATACCTACTTGAATTTCTTCATCTGCCATATTTAAAAGATCAGCATTTGTGAATGTAATCTGTGAAATTGGAGTAAAGGATCTTCGCTTGATATCAGCAAGTAAATTTGTTGTTGTATAATTAAAGCCACTCATATTTAAATTACCCTTGGATTAATACTAGTAAAGTTTACTAGTTAGACTATTTTTTAGATGGTTTATAGTCAGGATTAATCTTACGTTTTGTTTCAGCTAAAATAATAAAATCTTTTTTCGGCTGTTTATCAAAACGCATTTTATTTGATAGCCCTTTAAGGACATCAATTTTAACTTTAGAATCTAATGATTTCATTATCTCTTAAGTTTTTCAGCTAGCAATTTCTTGAAAGCCTCAGGTAATTCCATTTCTTGTTCTGATTCTTCATCAAGACCTTCTACTGCTTCTGGTTCCATTTCTTCTTGATCTTGTTCAGGAGATTCAAGAGAAAGTTCAGAGCTAAGATCATTTGCTTCATCAGAAGGTGATTCTTCTTCTGCACCTGGCATTTTATGGGATTTAACTTCAAGCTCCATTGCCATTGGTTTTTTATCCTTAGGGCTTCCTTGAAGTTGTTTCATCAATCTAACAATCTCCATTAGAGTCTCTATCTTTGATTTTTGTTCTAGTTCGTTGTCTAACATTTATTCATTTCCTTTCAATTAAAACTGATATATTACTTATTATGTCTAAATTTTTATCTAATTAAAAAATAAATCCCTAGGGATATCGCCATTGTACCTGCTGTCCAGGCGGCGGTATCAACTACATTCTTAAAATCCCAGCCATTTTCTTGTTCAGAGGCGTCGCCAAGGAATCTAGATAGATACTTATTCCATGTATTGTTTGGAGATCGATTAATTATATGTAAAAGTTCTGCAAACATTATCTAACTCGTCTTGCACTAATTCTACCTGTAGCAAGTGGGGTGGCTACACTATAAGTGCACAGTATTTTAAGATAATATGTTGTTGTGCTAGTTAGACTAACTCTCCATGATGGAATTGATGCACCTGCTCCTCTAACAGCATTTAATGGCACAGGTCCGTCTACTGTATTAATACCTTCAACCATTCCTGTTTGATCATTACCAGTTACTGTTCCAATTCCTAACAAAAACCTAGTAACGGTTGCTCCGTTAGCATGTTGGTGGGCTGCTGCTGATATATCCCAATCACCAGCAGTTAATGAAATAGAGGTAATGTTACCTGTTTGAGCAGTTGTTGGTACACTTGCAGGAGTAGTTACTTCAGAACTGACATACTCGCCGATATATCCAGCGAGAGCATTAGAACCATTTGTAACCCCTACAATAGCTCCACCACTTCCCGCAATAACTCGCCATTTAGTGGATTGTGAGTCATATTGGAGGAATACAGAGGTCCCGGGTTGAATAACTACAGCTACAGAGGTTCCAGTTTCTATTTGATTAGCTGAACTTGAACTGCCATCTAAGTTATTTAAATTTACAGTAAAAGCTGTAGAGTTCATAAAAACTAAGAACTTACCATCAGCTCCGTTAGCAAAACCTGTAATGATTGCTGAACTAGCTCCAGAGTATCTTAAAAGAGATGTGTTACTTGTAGATACATTGTTAGAGCTTCCAGTGGTAGTGAAATCTGTGCCGCGTTGAGTAGCTAATTGCCTGGAAATAGTTAGCGAGCCATTAACTTCATGAACTTGAGTTCCACTTGCTGCGCCTAATGTCCATAGTCCAGCGGCTGATACAGATCCGTTAACCGTAGAAGGACCAACTATGAATTGAGTAATATTCGCTAAAGTAGCGTGAGTTGATCCACATACTTTTAATTGAGCGCCTAAAGATGACCCTGTGTCTCCTGATATAGTGATAGATGAATCAGATGTTTCGTTGAATATAAGCCCTTGCCGAGTTCCTGTCGTAGACATGAATTGTTGATAAGATGAAGATGCATTGGTACCCCATCTAACCGTAGCCGTACTATTTGCAGATATACTCGGTATATTAGCTGCGCTTAAGTAAAGTCCGTTAGTAGGAACAGTTGAACTAGTAGGAATAAAACTAGCGGATGTTAATTGCCCGCTTAGCAATGAAGGATTAGCAGAGGTACTATTAATAAACCAGTTTCCAGTGAATGATGAATTATCAGCAATACCTGTACAGTTATTTGTAGCTGATGTGGTCGCTTGAGTTATTTCAAAGCCAATGAAACGTGTGATAGTATGAGCTGCGCCTTTTGAGACACCATCTGATTGGAAGTTAGAAACTACTCCGGTTGTAAATGCACTATTTGCTGTAACTAATTGTGAATAAAATCCAGTAGACCTGGATGTTTGAGCTGTAGTATTAGTGTAAGAAGCTGTTAAACCCCAAGAAGATACTCCGGTGGCAGTATGTGATCCAGTGACAGTAAATCCTTGACTTGCAACGGGAGCACCAAATATTGATGAAGGTCTAGTTGCTCTCATCGCTCCATTAAGGAGATGTGTATTTGTTCCACCTGATGCGCCTAATGTCCATAGTCCAGCGGCTGATAGTCTACCATTTTCAGTTGTATTATTTAAGAAAACAAGATCAACAGCTGTGCCGGCTCCTGATACGTATTGGCCAACAATTCCACCTCTGTAGGTAGTTGAACTAGGGTCTTGAAAAAATAACCCTGCAAAAGTATTGGCGGTACCGTTAGTGTTTCTTACAATTATATTATTTCCAGTGCCTACTGAACCAAATACAGTAGCGGAATCTGCACCTTCAAATCTCATTCTGCCTATAGCTTGATGAGTTTCAGTTCCGCCTGATGCACCTACCACCCAAGCGCCTGTGGTTGAAATAGATCCTTTAACAACACTATCAGTTTCAAACTGCAAAGCAAAAGTATCATTTGTGCCTATAGTTATCGCGCTGCCGAATGAATTTCCTCCATTTAGGATATCCCCAGATCCAGAAGAAAATACTGTTTCTACACCTGATGAATTTAATTTATAAAGATTTCCATCTGATTTAAAGTATAGTCTATTTCGACTTGCAGTGGGATTAGAAGGAGTGGCTATTTGAGCTAAATCAAATGTTCCGCTAAATGTACCTGAACCTGTTGTAACTATATTCTGAGC
>Ga0163155_10000151_pt1 | contig 79515 bp, 75 predicted proteins | sample OliLakLV19SP4G1_FD_148611 | JGI IMG/M metagenome (GOLD analysis project Ga0163155, IMG submission 148611) | Freshwater microbial mat bacterial communities from Lake Vanda, McMurdo Dry Valleys, Antarctica - Oligotrophic Lake LV.19.SP4.G1 | ecosystem: Environmental > Aquatic > Freshwater > Lake >... | reverse complement strand
GTAAAAGCTCAGAAAGAAAATGTTATAAAAATTAATATTTTTAGTCCCATAGTATCAACATTTAACATTCAGTATGAGCGCAAGCTAAGTGCTACGGGAAGTTTTCAACTTGGTTTTTTCTACACGGGATTTTCAATAAGCGACACGAAGTTTAGCGGTATTGGAATAACCCCCGAATACCGTTTCTACCTGTCAGAGACAGAAGCTCCCAAAGGAGTGTACATCGCTCCCTTTTTACGCTATCAAGATTTTACGCTAACACAAGAGGCTACGACTTCTAAGGGAACGCTCACTAACTTTGGTGGCGGTGTTATTATTGGGAAGCAATGGCTTTTTAAGGAGAAAATCGCGTTGGATATTTTTATCGGACCAAGCTATTCAACAGGGTCAACAAAAGTAACTTCGGGGAGTTCATCGTTTAGTACTGGTGCATTTGACGGATTTGGCATACGAACCGGACTTTGCTTAGGGTTTGCTTTCTAATAGTTCAATAGATTAAGTTCTTTAAAATGGTTACTCTGTGAGTAACCATTTTTGCCTAATATACCCTCCTTCATAAATTACCTCTTCCTCTCTTTTAGAGAGAGGTTAACGGTGCGCTGCGAGAAGAAAATGATTTATAAAATGCCCACCCGCAACGCAACCCAATCAGAATGTTAATGATCTAGGGCATTCCATGCCTGTGTGCCGAAATGCCGCACCTCGCAAAGTTTCTATCAAGGGTGGAAAAACATTGTACTTGTGTGTTCCCAGTCAGCCAGAATACCAGATGCAATATCTCTGCAGCGATAAATTTTCCATCAAAATTTTCAATGATTATAAATTGGCGTTTGAAAGGGATGGCTCAAACATAAGCGGATGTTCATTCATTCAACCAAACGGTACCTTTAAAGCAAAGCGGAAGAAAAACTAACTAATCCACAACCCAAACAAGCCATTTAAAATTGTAGTTTTACCCGAATGATTCTTCAGTACCCCACCTTTCTTTGGGCGCTTGCAGCGTTGGCTATTCCCATTATCATCCATCTTTTTAATTTTCGCAAAACCACGCGAGTCTACTTTTCGAACACCCGGTTTCTAAAACAAGTAAAACAAGAAACTACCCAAAAAAGAAAACTGAAACAATACCTCGTGCTAGCGTCACGACTATTGTTTTTATTTTTTCTGGTGATCGCCTTCGCGCAACCCTTTTTGCCCGCCAAAGAAGAGGCCGGTGGTCAAAAAAATATTTCCATTTATTTGGATAACTCACTAAGCATGTCTACCCCCGTTGCAGAGAAAATACGGGCTTTGGACGCGGGCATTCAAATGGTGGAAGAGATTGTTGCGGTTTTCCCGACTGATGCGCGCTACCAATTTATCACCAATGATTTTGCTCCCTTCTCCAATTCGTTCAAGACCAAATCAGAAGTACGTGACTTTCTTTCTCAAATACGATTGTCTTCTATTAGCCGAGATGCCAATGAAATCACGAACCGATTGTTGAAAAAGACTAACTCGCTTTTTTGGATCTCGGACTTGCAACGCTCCACTTTTGGCAGCCTCACCAAAGTGGATTCTACTTTGCAAATAAAATTGGCGCCCATCAAGTACCCATCGGTTTCTAATGTGTTGATTGATACCGTTTATTTGGAAAACCCCTTTGTGGTGGGCGGTGAGAAAAATGCGGTGAAGGTTCGGTTGAGGAATGTGGGCAGCCGATTGGTTGAAGGCTTGGTCATTAAACTTACGATCAACTCCGTGCAGGCATCTGCGGCAACAACCAACATCGAACCCAATAGCACCGCTACCATTTCATTTGATCTAACAACTAACACTAAAGGCGTTAACAAAGCACAACTAACCTTTAACGATTATCCTGTCAGCTTCGACAACGAATTTTTCTTTACGCTCAACTATTCGGGCAAACTAAAAGTCATTGAAATAAAAAACACAAAGGAAATCACTTCCATTCAACAAGTTTTTGGAAACAAAGAATTGTTTGCCTTTACCAGCTTTCAATCGGCCAACGTCAATTATAGCTTACTCAATTCAGCCGATTTGATTGTAGTGAACCAATTGGACAAAATCGAAATGTCTTTGTCAACGGCCTTGGCCGCAATAAGAGGTTCAAATTCTATTTTGCTAATCCCCGGCCTTAAACCAGACGTTGACTCCTATTTCAATATAATGGGGAGGAAAGTAAAATTGAATAACTCTGAAAAACCGATGTCCTTGGACATTCCCGATTTTAAGAACCCTCTTTTTCAAAACGTGTTTGAAGAAAAAAATATATCGATGGCCATGCCCGTTGGCACCAAATTACTTGAGTGGGGCAGCGACCGCTCGGCTATTTTACAATTGAAAGACGGAAGGCCGTTTCTCTCGCAGATCGGTAAAGTCTATGTGATGGCGTGCCCTTTGATGAAAGAGACAACCGACTTTTACAACCATGCGTTGTTTGTTCCCATCATGTACCGAATGGCCGCCCTTGGTAGCCACCGCAAACAAACACCTTATTACAACTTGTCATCTACCATTATTTCGCTTGAGGCCGATAGCCTCGTGGGCGAAGAGCCAATTAAGATGATAGGAAAACAAGAAGTAATACCCTTGCAACGCAGAACGGGCAAGGAAGTAGTGTTGGAGATGCCCAAGTTTTTGCTCGACAAGGGATTTTATACACTCCTGCACAAAAATGACACACTCGATCTGGTAGCTTTTAATTTGAACAAGGCCGAGTCAATTTTGGAGAGCCTTAGCGCGGAGGAAGCCAAAGTGCGCCTAGGGGGCAGCTCGTCCATATCGATTTTTAATGCGGCCAACGCAGATGATTTCCGCAATGAAATAAAAGAAAGGTACCTGGGCACAGCCTTGTGGAAATACGCGTTGCTCTTATCATTATTGTTCTTGCTCATCGAAGTTCTTTTATTGAGATTTTTGAAGTAATTTTGGGCATGTCTACCGAAAACTTTTCATTCGAAGAGTGCGATGAAGAACTTATTCAACTAGAATCCGAACATGTATTGTCCCGCGATCGGGACTCACCCGAAGAAGATGAAGCATGGAAGAACTTGTGAAGGCCTTTCTCATATCTTTATTAGAAGGTAAAATATGAAGATACTCATCCAATCTGCAAAAATTATCTGCAAAGGCTCGCCCTATCATCTCAAAAAGAAAAATGTATTAATAGCTGGCGGACGAATTGCGGAAATCGGTGACAAGAACTATCAGGCCGACAAAGTAATTAATGCCGAAGGGATGCTGTTGAGCATTGGATGGATAGACCTGGGGGCTTTTGTAGGTGACCCTGGATTAGAACATAAAGAGGATTTGGTTTCAATTGGCAAGGCTGCTGCAGCCGGTGGTTTTACCGAGTTGGTTTTACTGCCCAATACACACCCTACTATCCAAACCAAAAATGAAGTAAGCTACATCACGCAAGGGAACAACAACCGTTTAGTTCAACTTCACGTAATGGCTGCCGTTACGAAAAATTGTAAAGGAGAAGAGCTGACTGAAATGATTGACCTACACGAAGCAGGAGCCGTAGCCTTCTCGGATGGATTAAAATCAGTTTGGCATACCGATTTATTTTTAAAATCGCTTCAGTACATACAAAAGTTTGATGGCCTACTCATCGATCATCCCGAAGACAATTGGTTGAACATGTTTGGCCAGATGAATGAAGGAATAAACAGTACTTCGCTTGGCTTAAAGGGCATGCCGCGCATTGCCGAAGAAGTGGCCACCCGAAAAAATTTGGAACTGCTTGAATACGCGAACGGACGACTTCATTTTGCTAGAGTGTCTACCTCAAAGACAATAGACATGATTCGCGCTGCAAAAAAGAAAGGACTTAAAGTTACGTGCGACATCACCGGCTACCAAGCTTTGTTGGACGATAGTTTGCTTTCTGATTTCGATACAAATTACAAACTCAATCCACCTTTGCGCGAAAAATCAGACAGCGAAGCATTGATCAAGGGCTTGAAAGATGGTACGGTTGATATTCTTACCAGTGGTCACCTGCCGCAAGACGATGAAAGCAAGCTGTTAGAATTTGATCAGGCAGATTTCGGAATGATCAATCTCCAAACGTTTGCTTCACAGATTACTTCTTTGTCCAAGTCCATTGACATTGATATATTGATCGAAAAAATTACTTCGGCCCCGCGCAGGATACTACAGTTGGAAATCCCTAAAATAGAAGTAGACGAAAAAGCGAACCTCACACTTTTCAATCCCCATGCAACCTGGACTTTTAGCGAGAAAGAAAACTTATCAAAATCTAAAAACTCGCCTTGGTTGGGGAAGGAATTGAAAGGCAAAGCAGTAGCAGTGTTTAATAACGGAAAAATCAAATCAGACGACTAATTTTTATTAAATTTGTTTAATGGAAACATTTGCTAACATCGTAGATAAAGTAAGAAAGTTAAGCATTGATGAAATTGAGGAACTAGAAAGAATTCTTCAAAAAGATAGGGTTGAAAAATCGCGTAAACAATTCGCAAAAGATCACAAAAACACGTTGGCTGAATACAAGGCGGGGAAGCTTAAGTTTTCCGCTGACATAAATGTCCTGAAGAAGGAATTAGGTCTTAAATGAGGGCATCTTTAAAAACTCCGCTAACCCTTCTCTTTAGGAGAAGTGAAAGGGTTGAGGTGAAGAAAACAAAGGTTTTTAGAGATGCCGATGATTAAGATTTCTTATTCAAAACCGTTCAAAAAATCTTTTCGCAAAAAGATCAAAGGAGATACTTACTTAGAAGAAAAGTTTCCTCAAAAAATACAGCTTTTCATAGTTAATCCATTTTCGCCTTCCCTGAAAACACACAAGCTTAGCGAAAAATTGGAAGGCCTTTGGAGTTTCAGCGTGGCTTCGGACATGCGTGTAATATTTTTATTTGTTGAAAAAGAGAAGGCTGTCTTTGAGAATATAGTGACGCACGATGAGGTTTACTAGTTTGTTTATGCAGAATCCATTGCTAAAAATTCCGCTACGCAACGGAATCATTGCAGGGCTATTAGGGTTTTTCATATTGTTTGCTCTTTACGCCATAGGCAAACACCCGTTTCTGTTCATGCTCTTTTTTGATTTTAGGATTGTGATGTTTGCCGTATTTATGACTTTTACGCTAAAGGAAATCAGAGACAACTTCCAAGACGGGATTATTTTCTTTTGGCAGGGCATGATTGCCAACCTGATTTTCACAATTTTATTTGCCGTCATCACTTTTGTGCTGATCTGGCTTTTCTGCTTTTTATTCCCGCCTTTTCTATCAAACTACATTACCACAGCAGTAGAGCAAATGAAGACCCTCCCAGCCGAGGCCATCGAGCGAATTGGAAAAGATGAATACCAACGTAATATTGAGTACCTGTCTGCCACTAATGGGTATATTTTGGCCAAACACTACTTTTGGCAAAGCTTTGTCATCAGTTTTTTTATTAGCATAATAATATCAGTAATTTTAAGACGTCAACCTAAAACCGACTAATTATGGAAGAAACCTCAACCCAGCAACCCACTTTGTTTCAACATGCAGCAAAATGGGGACTTATTTTTGGAGCGCTTAGCATTGCGCTAACCGCAATCGCCTACGTGGTAGATTACACCATATTGGCAGATTGGAAATTTGGTATTTTTATTTTAGTTGTTTTGCTAGGCGCTGTAATCTATGCCGGCATCAACTATCGTAGTCAGATCGGTGGATTTTTGCAGTATGGAAAGGCATTTCAGCATGGTTTTGTTTTGTTGGCGATTTCGGGCATCATATCAACCATGTTCATGATATTGCTTTATACAGTTATCGATACGGAACTACCCGCGAAACTCGCGGAGGTTTCCATTGAGAATGGACAAAAAATGATGGAGGGCTTTGGCTTGGCAGAAGATCAAATTGATAAGGCGATGGAAGATACTCGAAAACGTTCTGAAGGCCAATTCTCTGCCACCGGTGCGCTCACTGGGTATGGCTTCGGATTAATATTCTATGCTATCATCGCGTTGATTACATCTATCTTCGTTAAGAAAAATCAACCGGAAGAGATGATGTAATTGATGGATATCTCACTCATCATTCCTGCCAAAGACGAACAAGAATCAATTCCAGAACTAAGCAGTTGGATAAGCCGTGTGATGGCCTCACACGGCTTTTCGTATGAGGTGATTTTTATTGACGATGGCAGCACCGATGGGACCTGGGAAGAAATCAAAAAAATAAATCAGTCGAACCCCTCCTTCAAAGGATTTCAATTCAACAGAAATTTTGGAAAAGCCGCAGCGCTGCATACGGGCTTTAAAGCGGCTAAGGGCGAAGTGGTGATCACCATGGATGCCGACTTGCAAGATAGCCCTGACGAAATACCACAGTTATATAAGCTGATCAAAGAACAAAAATTTCATTTGGTAAGCGGTTGGAAAAAAAAGCGTCACGATCCGATTTCCAAAACCATCCCCTCCAAGTTTTTCAATTACATCACACGAAAAATTTCCGGCATTCATCTGCACGATTTTAATTGTGGGTTGAAAGCCTATCATTATTCTGTCATAAAAAATATTACCGTGTATGGCGAAATGCATCGTTACATACCCGTGTTGGCTAAATGGGCGGGCTTTACTAAAATCACTGAAAAGGTAGTGGAGCACCGCGAAAGAAAATACGGCCATAGCAAATTTGGGTGGGAGCGTTTTGTGCGCGGATTTTTGGATTTGTTGACCATTACTTTTGTCGGGCGATTTGCCAAACGGCCTATGCACTTTTTCGGGGCTTGGGGCATCGTTTCATTTTTAGTCGGAATTGGGTTCACCATCAAAATATTTTGGGATAAGCTAGATGCACTTTTTATCTCAAAGATTCCGCTTAAGCGCGATGTGGTGGATCAGCCAATTTTTTATCTCGCACTGGTTGCGTTAGTAATTGGTGTGCAGCTTTTCCTTACGGGATTTATTGCTGAACTGCTGGCGCGGCAATCCGTTTCCAAAAAGGATTATTTAGTTATTGAGAAAGTGGGGATCGATCCGTTGAACTGATCGAGTTTAAACCCAGTTTTTTTTAAACAATTCTTTCCGCCCAGCGTAACATTTTGCGCGTTTTTACGCTTTATTATCGAATACTTTATATTGAATGAAATCTATACTCTCAGCCCTCATCCTCTGTGCCTTTTCGGCACTTTCCCAAAATCCAAACAAATTCACCATCAGCGGCTATATTAAAGATGCCACAAATGGGGAGGCTCTTATTGGCGCAACCGTCTACGTTAATGAAACCCAAGGAGGTGGTGTTACCAACGAATATGGCTTCTATAGCATAACGTTAGCAGCAAGCAACTATACCCTTCGCTATAGTTACCTTGGCTACTCCCCTACTATCAAGATTGTACAATTAGATAAAAACTCCCGTTTTGACATTGAGCTTTTTGGCGAAGCGGAACAATTACAAGAGGTAGTGGTGCAAGCAGGCATAGAGCAGGCTAACGTGCAAAATTTAGAGATGAGTACCAACAAATTGGATATCAATACCATCAAAAAAATACCGTCATTTCTGGGCGAGGCCGATTTGCTCAGGAGCATCCAATTACTACCCGGTGTGAGTACAGTTGGAGAAGGCGCAGCAGGTTTTAATGTGAGGGGCGGAAGTGTAGGTCAGAATCTTATATTGCTAGACGAAGCCCCTGTATACAACTCTTCTCACTTGTTGGGTTTCTTTTCTGTTTTCAACCCAGATGCGGTAAAAGATGTAAAACTTTTTAAAGGCGGTATCCCCTCAAGGTATGGTGGTCGTTTGTCTTCTTTGTTGGACGTAAGATTAAAAGAAGGGAACAGTAAAAAATTTGAAGCCACCGGTGGCATCGGCACCATCTTTAGTCGACTGGCAGTGGAAGGACCACTGATCAAAGATAAAGCATCATTCATCATTGCGGTGAGGAGGTCTTACATCGATGTATTGGCGAGGCCTTTTGTTCCGCTGTTGCAAGATGGTGGAGCGTTGAATTTTTATGACGTCACGCTCAAAACAAATTACAATATCAATAAAAACAATCGTGTCTACCTCTCTGGCTTTTTTGGCAGAGATAATTTTAAGTTTGAGCGCAACCAAGGATTTAGTTGGGGAAATGCTACGGGCACTCTCCGTTGGAATCATATCTTCAACGATCGCCTCTTCTCCAACTTCACAGCCGTGTATAGCAATTATGATTACAGCCTGCAGTTTGGAAGAACTGATAATGATTCGTTTAAATGGAACTCCGTCATCTCAAACTATATCTTCAAGCCGCAGTTTACCTACTTTCTAAATAACAACAATGAATTGAACTTTGGCGCAGAAGCGATTTTCTACACGTTTGAACCTGCCAATGCAGTCGGTGTAAGCAATGGAACCCCCACGGATGTTAGTATTCCGAAAAAAAACAATTTTGAAACTTCATTTTACATCAGTAACTCTCAAAAAGTAAGTCCTAAAGTAACGGTAGACTACGGGTTGCGTTACTCCTTGTTCAATTATTACGGACCCGACTCAGTTTATACTTACAGCAACGAGAACCCAGGCACAAGACGCAGACCCATCTCTTCGCAATACTATCAAAGCGGTGAGGTGATTGCTTCCTATGGAAATTGGGAACCACGCCTCTCATTCAAAGTGCAATCTTCCCCTACCTCCTCCGTCAAAGGCAGTTACAACCGTATGGTGCAATACCTACATCTTGTCTCAAATACGACCGCTTCCAATCCATTGGATGTTTGGAACCCCAGCACTAACAACATTAAACCACAGCTAGGTGATCAATATACAATCGGTTGGTTTAAAGACATAGGCGCTACGCGGCAATTTGAACTTTCGTTGGAGGGTTATTACAAGAAAACACAAAACCAGATCGACTACATCGATGGCGCGGATTTACTCATCAATCGCTACTTGGAAGGCGACCTTCTTTCGGGTGAAGGACGCGCTTATGGATTAGAAACCTATTTTCAAAAAAAGACAGGAAGGTTAACGGGTTGGGTCAGTTATACTTTGAGCCGATCAGAATTGAAAGTGAATGGTATCAATAACAACGACTGGTACGCCACCCGCTTCAATCAAACCCACAATTTGAAAGTAGCCGCTTTCTACGATATCAATAAAAGGTGGTCGTTCTCTGCTAATTTCGTTTACACATCCGGCACGCCCACTACGTTCCCTACCTCTCGCTATGTGAGCCAAGGGATTCTAGTGCCATACAATTCAAATGATCAACGTAACAACGTGAATCTTCCCGCCTTTCATCGATTGGATATTTCGTTTAGAATGGAGGGGAGAAAAATCAGGTCCAATGGCAAAGAACGCAAGAACAGTGACTATTGGGTATTTGGTATCTACAACGTATACGCTCGTCAAAATCCATTCTCGATTTACTTCTCTCAAAATGATCAGCGTGTGCCACAGGGGCAAGCGATCAGTTCACAAGCTACGCAGTTGGCAATCATTGGCAGTTTAGTTCCTTCGGTTTCGTATAACTTCAAATTCTAAGCAGATGAAAACATTGAAATATTTTTTCTTAATCATAATTACAGGGATCATTTTCATTGGTTGTGAGACCATCATTTCACCAGAATTACAAAACGCAGAACCCTTGCTGGTGGTAGATGCATGGGTTACGAATAAGCCGGGTGATCAAACAATTATACTATCGCAGACGCAGCCCTATTTCGAAAATAAATTGCCTCCGCCCGTTACCAATGCCGTTGTAACCGTTATTGAAAATGGGACTAAGACCTATAGTTTTTTGGAAGATCCTGCCAAACCCGGTTATTACAATTGGAAGCCTGTAGGCAACGAGGTGTTGGGGACTGTAGGTGCATCTTATAGGTTAACTGTACAAGTGGGTAGCGAAATATACGAATCAACCTCAAAGATGGGCCCTGTGCCTCCTATCGATTCAATCCAGTATAAAAAGAACGATCCAAATCTTTCTAACCCTGATTTTTATACCGCGCAGTTTTTTGCCAAAGATGTCATTGGTGTGGGGGATACCTATTGGATCAAAACTTTTAAGAATGGTATTTTTCTTAACAAGCCTTCAGAAATTAACGTGGCCTATGATGCTGGTTTTGATGCGGGCGGCCCATTTTTTAGCCGGATCGAAAACAATATTCCTATTTTGGTTGACTTCATCCCTCCTATCCGCAACCGTATCAATCCCAACGATACTGACGCGAATGACAACGCCTTGTCTCCTTACATTCCAGGAGATTCAGTAATGGTGGAAATTCACTCGATTACGTTACAGAGTTTTGCTTATTTGAGACAATTGGCTGAGCAAACCAATCGTCCTGGTGGATTCTCTGAATTATTTTCGAAACCTTTAGCCAATGTTTCTACAAACATTGCCAACAAGAATCCAAACGGAAAAAAATCAGTTGGTTTTTTCAACGTAGCGGCTGTATCGAGCAAGGGAAAGAAGTTTAAAAAGTAACGATGCAGCAGGGATGGAGCGCATGTTTGAGCCCGAAGTGGCATGTGCGTGTGGTGGCGAGTAGCGACAGCCCGGCCGCTGCCCAACATCTTGGATGAACTATTTTTCGTGTACTTTTGTAGGTGATTCACCAGTTGAAAATTCAACATTATAAATAGAGAAACTGGGGCTGACCGGTTTTGACAGGACGCGTGAGGGTGTGAGTAAGCATGCAGGCTCATGGGATGAGAGCCTTGAAAGATGGTCCCGACAATTTACGTGGCGAAAATACTTACGCCATGGCTGCTTAATCTGACGTACCGTTAGGTTAGCTTGTCCCGCTTAAGAAGTGGGAGGCCATCATCGCCCATACCTCTGTTCTGCGGGTGTGGATCAGCGGTGTCGACAGCTTGAACTGGGCCGCTCCGTTGTTGCGCGGGGCTGTCGAGAAAACAGTAACTACGAAGTGTTTTAGGCTGTTGCCTGGCTTGATACTTCCGACAATCAAAGGCAACTAAGCATGTAGAAGGTACACGTTCATCTTCTCTGGACCAGGGTTCGATTCCCTGCAGCTCCACTTGGCCCGAATTCGTTATGGATTCGGGCTTTTATTTTGTCAATGGGCTCAAATAAATAAATTTTATAAAACTCTATCAGGCAGTAAACTGCCGTAAACACTCAAAAAATTAATAGTGGAATCGAATTATTATTATTTTAGGCATTAAAATGCCCTTTTACATTTATAAACCGATCTTGTGCCTATATTTATAAAAAAACGGCATTTTATTGCCTATACTGTATATGGAATTGAAAAGCATAGGAAAATCAATTGAAAGTAGGCGAAAATCGCGAAAAATCGTGCAGAGCGATTTGGCTGACATTGCCTGCGTTTCGCTGAGAACGCTCAGGGATATAGAAAAAGGTGTGGCTAATCCGGAATTAAAAACCCTGATGAGTATCTGCAAAGTATTGGGATTAGAAATTAAAATTGAAGTAGTGAAATGAACAGGAAGGCAGAGGTATACAACAACCGCCTGCTCGCTGGCACGCTAGAGAAAAACGGGGCTCAGGAATTCGTATTTGAGTATGATCAGAAGTATTTTGATAATCCTACTACCTCGGCAATAAGTTTGACGATGCCCAAAAAGCAACGAGAATATAAATCGAAAACGCTGTTTCCTTTTTTCTTCGGTTTGTTGTCTGAAGGGGTAAATAAACAAACGCAGTGCAGGCTATTGCGTATCGATGAGAACGACCACTTCAGTCTGCTCCTACGAACAGCACATTCAGATACAATTGGTTCGATTACAATAAAAGAGAAAATACTATGATTTGCTCCGGATGTTTAACAAATAAACAACAAGAGGGGTATTGTCGGAAATGCCTCAAAGAGCTTTTTGGCAACCAAAAAGTTGATCACATCCTCCCCTTCAATTCACCTTACAAGGAAGAGTCAGATCTATTTACAGATCACACACAGAAAATATCTATTTCTGGTGTACAAGTAAAATATTCGATGAGGCTCGAAAAGGACGGTTTAGCACTAACGGAAAAGGGAGGGCAATTCATTTTAAAACCTATTCCCGCTGGCCTGTTTAAAAATTTAGATCAGGCACCGGCCAATGAGCACTTAACGATGCAACTAGCAAAGCAATTATTTAAGATCAATGTTCCTCCAAATGCTTTAATCTATTTTCAGGATGGAAGTCCCGCTTATCTAGTAAAACGATTTGATGTAAACCCAGATGGAACAAAATTTCAACAAGAGGATTTTGCGCAGCTTGCACAAATCACGGAAGAGACGCACGGCAAAAATTACAAGTACGATCTTTCATACGAAGAGATAGGCAATCTTATTAAGAAACATATTGCTATGTACCCAATTGAGATTGAGAAATTCCTCCGATTAGTTTTGTTCAACTATATTTTTTCAAATGGGGACGCTCACGTGAAGAACTTTTCTATTATTCAAACTGAAACAAGTGATTACCTTCTTACCCCTGCCTATGATCTACTGTGTACGCGCATCCATACCCTCAGAGAAGCAGACCTAGCATTGACACTTTTTAAAGACCATTTTTCTGAAGCCTACCAGGCGATAGGATTCTATACAAACTCTGATTTTCTCCTTTTCGGAAAAAAACTTGGTATCAAAGAAAGCCGTGTTCTTAAAATTTTAGATGAGTTTAGAGGCAATACCAACGAAGTGTTGGAACTGATAGATAAATCATTTACAAAAAACGAAATCAAAAATGCGTATAAAGAATTTTATCAGGATAAAATTAAGCGTCTCAATATGAGATGGGCTGACAAATAAAGATTTGTACCGTACCAATCTACCATTCAGCGGCCAATGGTTCTCAACAAAAATCTTAAGCCTGTTACTCGGTATTGTTTCTCAGTTGATACAAAGCATAAAAAAAGCCCCCAGATTGCTCTGGGGGCTTTTCTCATAATCTCTGAATTAAATTAGAGTTTGGTTAAACTCAAAAATACTCTGGTGTACATATTGCAATAACCATTTCTGCGACCGTATTCATCTACATCATCATCAACGGAAATCGTGAATACATCTCCGACAGTTAACCCATCACGGTCAATACGATAGTGCCCGCGGTCAGGAAATGTCCTACGAGGAACACCCGGAGGCATTCCAATATCTCCTATAAAGACGCCCGGATTTCCAGCATTGATAATTGCGGCTCCGGCCGTCATTTGATAAAACTCACGGGTGGATGTGCAATTGACCTCAGTATTTGCCAAATGAACAAACACGGTACCCAAATTAACATTGGTGGTTCCCGCGGGAAAACCTAGTCCACCAGGAAGTACTGGGGTTGATGGAAGTGTAGGAGCTACCATCGTTGTAACTGCGGCAAGTGCGGCTCCTGCTGTGTATCCGGCACCAGTAACGCCATTCACCGCGGATTCTAGGTTAATAACCATTGTGATGTCCTGCCCACGATACTTACAAGTTAACTGACGCTGACTAGTTAATCCAGCAGGAATAAGCGCCAGTGTTACGGTTTGGGTGGAATCAGTAGCAGAATTTCCAAAAAGAAAAGGACGCATCCAAGCTTGAGGGCGCGTTCTAATAATCTGGCGGTTATTTGCGTTTGTTGCTAGATCTCCTGGCCAACGACCCAATTGAGCCATTCTGTAGGTTCCAGTATACGCATTTGCATTGCCAGTTGTTGTTACTCGCTGAACCAACGTTGTGTAAATCATTGGGCTGTTATAAAATTGCCCACCGGTTAGATTTGGCGTAACGTTCGCCTCGTTAGCATTCCCCAATGAGGGAGAGGCGGTAACCTGAGGATTGTTCACGGTAAATCCTCGACCTTGCTTGTCAATTATTTTAAGACGAAATACTATCCGATCACCCGCTGCCAATGTGCCTGGAAAAGCGACTGCCGGACATACTTTCGGGAAAATGTTATTGCACGTTGTGCCATTAACAACTCCATCTGGGTCTGTCGTCAGCGTGGCCAAACTTGCCAGCGTTTCGGTAGCAGTTATCTTGACTGGGGCAGATCGCAAATACTCGCTGTACGTAGGCTCAGCCACTGCTGCAAAACCCATATCAGCAGCGCTCAGGGTTTTTACCAATATTTCTCTGGTAATAAGACCCGTTGCACCGGAACGATGCGTTGCGTAGAATTCAACGCGGTCTAAATTGGCACCGGCATTTTTGTCTACTGATTCATAAATTGCCTCAAACCCGCTCCCGGCAAGATTGTCAAAATCCCAAACATTTGACGTAATCTTATAAACCCTTAAAAAAGAGCCCGTTTCCCGATCTTCAAAGGGTAAAGGGAAATCATCTTTATTCGGCTCACATGAAAAAACAAGAGCAGCCGCTATAAAGATGCTAAATGTGTAAAATGTATTTTTATTCATAACTGTGGCGCTATCGTTTAGAAATTAAGATTAGTCGTATTAGACTGCCAAAATACTTTTGACGTGAGATCTGGCTTTTGTGTAACTGACTTATTCAAGTTCGCAGTAACAGCCGGATACCAGAAGGTTTGAGGAAAAGGACCCGGGCTAGGGTTAATTACTGGCTGCATTCCGGTTGGCCTGCCTGTTCTACGGTACAGATTGTAGGCTTCATAACCATTGCCGACTAGAGCAACCCAGTACTCGCGCGAATTATAGTTAAGCGCAGCGGCTGGTGAAGAATTAAAAGCAGCAACGGCAGCGTTGCGGTAATTTGTGACGTCAGCATTATAGGTGGCAATCGGATAAAAGGTATTTATTGCTGCTCCTTCATTAGGTGATGCCCCAACCGCACTTGAGCCAAAAGTTCCATTCACCGCCCAATCACGCACGTCCGTGAACGAGTTATTGATTCCATTAGTGAAATACTGAACAGCGGTGGTCGGACTGGTTATCCCTAACGTCAGGCTAGCCTCTGCCAACATAAATTGCACGTGAGCGCGCAGCATAATTGGCTGCATACCTGCACCACGCATCCCTTGGGCAGCCGAAACGGCAACTCCTGCGTTAGCATCAAATCGGCCTCCTACTGGGTAAGGCCCATAGGCTGTACGCAAAAGACCATCAGGCGGAATCCCTTGCGGATCAAGATGATCTCGACCCCAATAACCAATACCAGTGGGTTGACAAAAAGTCCTTGTCCACGCAGTATTATTTGGGTTATTTGTCGGGTGCAGAGGATCAATACCCATGGGAGGACGTCCAGCAATAGAATTATCAACAATGGCAGAAGCCGTAGCAAACGGGTAGTGATCTGGCCTACTTTCCGTTAAGCATCTAATCTCAGCTGAACTAGAGCTATTGACAGTTACCTGGCGGTTAAAATAAAATCTCATTCTTGGATCGCCAGGGGCACCATTTTGATTGGCGTTGTAGGAATAAGACATATGCCAGATTAGCCAATTTGACTGATAGTCACCACCACCACCTGGGTATTGTCCAACAAATCGGGGGTGGCGCGCATCAGGATCTGATGTGATTGTACCATACCGCCAAGCGAAGTTTTCGTTTTGAGCAGTAATAAATCCGTTTGTGGCCGAAACATCCGCAATCAACGCATTAATCTCAGTTCGAGCTTTGGCAGGATCAATTGAACCAATATTAAGCCAAGCCTTTAACTTTAACGTGTTGGCCAATCTAACCCATCTGATAAAGTTGCCGCTATAGTATTGATCTTCAACAGTAGGAGCTACGGGATTCAAATAGCCGGCTGGCAAACTTACTGTCGTGGCTGTCGTTAAATCCAACTTAGCTTTATCAAGTATTTTAATAACGATGTCATAAATATCGGCACCCTTATCAATCTTTGGATTGAAATTCTGCGCTCCGGCAAATGCCTCCGTATACGGTACATCACCAAAATAATCAGTTAGCAAAAGTAAGATATATGCTTGAATGACCCGTGCCATACCGGCATGGCGAGCAAACCCATCTCTATCTGCAAGAATGATCAGTTGGTTTGCATCCTGTAAAATACCTGCGTAGGCAGTGTTCCACAGCCCATCAAACGTTTGAGGCGTAATTGCGTTCAAATAAAGGGATCCACCGCCATTTAATAATCTGGTCATTTGTCCCCCACTAGTATTGGCACCATTAAAAACCACTGGTAACTGACGCTGAACTGAGTTCATTATCAAATTTGCCAACACCTGATCTGTTTGTACCGCATTGGGATCATTCTGCAAGTCGAGCGTGCAGGAACTTGCCAATACTATGGTTATTAATACTATTGTTTTCTTAACTAATTTCATATTATATCCAGTTTAAGAATTAAAACGTAAACTTCACTACCGCACCGTACCTTCTCATACTCGGACCAGTCAGATAGTCAAATCCTAAACCCGAATTTACACCCGAGCTTTGAACCTCCGGATCCCAGTTAACAACTTTAGGAGCACCAAAAGCAAAGTACCAAAGGTTATTAGCATTAAATGAGATAGAAGCGCCCTTGATCGGTGTCTTGGCGAGCAAGCTACGAGGAAGCGAATAACCAATTGAAGCCTCGCGAATGCGAATGTTGGTACCGTCAAACATTGTATTATCATTGCGACCGCCAAACTGGAGATTAAAACCATAGTCGGTTGCAGTTAACATGATGTCATTGGGTGCAAAACCATCATTTGCGCCATTGGCAACACCATCACCGTCTAAATCAACTCGTTTTACTCCTGGCGAAATATAGGCAAGATCTCTGTTAATCTGATTATCAGCGCCCAAAACACCACGGCCAAGCAACGCGCCTGGAGTAGACCCAAAAATTTTGCCACCTCTGCGGTAATCAATCTGCACCGAAAGGGTAATTCCTTTGAAAGAGAAATTATTGATAAATGATGTTAGAAAATCCGGGTTAGGGTTGCCCAACTCACCAATTATTGGACTAAGCTCCTGCAATCCATCCGCACCAACAATAGGATTTCCATTTGGATCGCGGGCAACCTTTGTGCCAACTATCATGTTCATAGGTCTTCCAGGGATTGCAAAATTTCCCAGATCTGTAAACCCTGAAATAGGAATTTGTCCGATGCCCTCACCCAATGTTATTACCTCTGGTCTTACTGCTGTGAAGTTCCAAATAACATCCCATCTAAAACCGTTATTCATTCTCAATGGAGTACCCGTCACCCCAATTTCGATACCCCTGTTTCTTAGCCGGCCTAAATTTAGAGATGTCAAGCTGTATCCAGTTGCAGGATCTATCTGAGCTTCTGTAATTAGATCCGTTGTATTCCGCTCATACACAGTAAAATCGATACCTAATCTGTCATTGAACAATTTGGTTTCAAAACCTAACTCCAATTCACCAACCAATTCACCTCTTAGGTTGGGATTACCCAGCGTGTTTGAAATGGTGTGTTCGCCTCGTACACCTCCACCGGCATCAACAAAACCACGTGGGTTAGAGCCAATGATGGTACGTGTATTATAAGGAGTGGGATAGCCTGCAGAAGTACCATAGCCTACGCGAAGCTTCAAAAAATTCAACGTATTGGATTTTATTGACGAGAAGGCATCAGTAAGCACTACAGACGTACTCGCGCTTGGATAAAACAAGCTATTGAAGTCCTTTTCTAGGAAAGAAACATAATCCTTGCGTCCGGCCAGATTTAAGAATATAAAACCTTTGTAATCCAAATTCACATCTCCATACACTCCATAGCGTTGGGACTTTTCTTCCCGCTGCAACACGCGTCCTCCAAAGGCAATACTGCGAGAAGCGGAGGTACTAAAATTGCTGTGGCGCTCTAAACCAAAAACAACTTGGCCTTCCGAATACAGACCATCACGGGTGAAGAAGTCATTTCTAGCATTCACACCCAACCTAGATTGGATACCGAAATTCGCATTTATCTTCTTGTTGTATCCAACAATCACATCATGATTCCAGATGGTATTAGTTTGCGTTTGCGTCTGCAATACTCCTAAATCAATAACAGGAAAACTAGCCGCGCCAACTCCTTTTGAAAAGGATCTATTTTGACGTTGCGTGTACTGGTCAAGCCCGACCCGATAAGTTATTGACAAGTTATCATTGACGTCATAATTCAGCGAGGTACTATTAAAAAATCGATCGGTAACATCCTTCTCCCGTGTGTTTTGCGCCAACCAGCGCGCGTTAGGGATATCATTTCCCGTGCGATACCACATCATCTTGTTTTCGAGTGGAGTCTGAAAAGGGAATAGGTTGGTGTCGTTGATATTATAGTTACCCGGTGAATACAGGAAGTTTGCATACAATGACGGAACGCCTCCAAAGGCAGCCCCACCCCCCGTGGCACCATTCAACGGAGGCGTAGCAACATCTGTATTGGAATACATGACCGAAGAATTGATAGATAATTTATTGGAAAGCGATGCATTAAACCCAATCGACACGTTTACTTTCTTCAACACATTTCCTGGTGCATAGCCCTGATCGTTGGTATATCCAATGTTTGCATTGACGCCCATCTTGTCTGTGCCACCCTGAATAGAAATTGAGGTATTTGTATTTACTCCCTTGCGGAAAAAGTCGTTTAAATTAAGGGAATGACGAAAGGGAATTCTTTTATATGCAAACTGCGACAAGAACGGATCTCTACGGGATAGATCGGTATTAAATTGGTAGGGATGAGCTATCGAATCAATTTCGTTATAATTAGCTCCGTAGTTACTAAAAAACTGGGAGGTATTGGTCAATTGCTGAAACCCATTACCATAATTTTTTTGAAGCTCAGGCAGGGAAGCAATCTCACTCACCCCTACTGTCTGCTGAAAGGAAATTTCAGGAACTCTCTTCTTTTTACTCCCTGATTTTGTGGTAACTAAAATAACCCCACTGCGCCCCTGATCTCCATATAATACAGTAGCTGCTAACCCTTTTAGGACGGTAACACTCTCAATAGCATTTGGATCCAAGTCTAAGAAACGGCTGGTTGCAGTAGCCGTGCCTCCAGTGGTAAAGCCCGAGGCATCGTTAGTGGCTCCACTAAAAGGAACACCATCCACAACCCACAGCGGCTGTGTATTTCCAGTAATTGTTGAATATCCGCGAATATTGATTTGAGACCCGGCTCCCGCAGAACCGCCCGTTGAATTGATTGTAACACCGGCAATTTTACCTTGCAAGATACGAGCGATATCATTAACCGGGCGAGCCTCTATAGCGTCCTTGCCAACTCCTGCCACCGCATAACCTAGCGCTTTCTTTTCGCGGGCGATACCTTGACCAGTGACAACAATTTCGCTCAATTGAGTGACATCAAGTCCTAAACTAATGTCCATCATGGTACGTTCACCGATCTTTTGTTCTTGTGTTGTCAATCCAATGAATGAAAACACCAGACTTCCTCCAGAAGTTGGAACAGATAATGAATACTTTCCATCAGCATCGGTGACAGTTCCATTCGTGGTTCCTTTGACCACGACATTCACGCCAGGTAATCCAGAGCCATCCTCGGTGGATGTCACTTTACCTGTAATAACACGTTCTTGCGCCCACGCCATGCTGGTAATCAGCAAAAAGGGCAAAAACATAGTGAGTAATTTTTTCCTCATACTTCTTTTTGGTTTAGGTTTTTAAGTAATCGAGTACCTCAATCAGGGTGGTAAAACTAAACGGAAAAAGTAATAATACAATAACATGAAAGTAAAACTTCCAAAAATAGTTGAAAAAATAAAAACTTGATGGAATGTCTTAAAACAGCACTTTAAATTCAATTCTACGATTAAATCGCCTATTTTCTTCTGAATTATTGGGTTTTACAGGGTTTTGAGAGCCGTGGCCTCTCGCGCTAACGCGACCTTTTGAAATTCCTTGTGTTATGAGAAAATCACCTACTGCATTAGCCCTGTTGAGCGATAATTGTTGATTATAAGTCTCAATGCCGGTGTCATCTGTATGCCCCCCAATCTCTATTTTGACGGTTGGGTTAATTTTGAGAAAAACGACCACCTCACCAAGTTCAACTTGCGACTTCTCTTGCAACTGAAAGCTGTCGAATTCAAAGAATACGTTGCTCAACACAATCGAAGCATCTTGAGCGATTGACTTTAAAGCTATGTTGAGTTCCAAGGGTCTATCCAAGTCTTTCTCTTCATAGTTGAAATACTGGCTGGAGAAGAGATACCCTTTTTTTGCTGCAAACAACGCGTACTCGGATTTTCCGGGCACTACCACTAAATATTGCCCTGTTATAGAATCCGAAAAGACTTGCGAAATAGTCTTATCGCTGCTCAATTCTTTTAGTTCGATAGTTGTTTTCAAGGGCTTCTTAGTCAGAGCGTCTGTTACCAGCCCACTCACCACATTACCTTTTCGGGTTACCTGAAATTCCTTCGGAATGGGCGTGAAATAGATTTTACTCTTATTCCTAGACTCTTCTTTAGAATAATAGGCCGTTTGGCCATCGCTTGTGACGGAAAACGAATATTGGTCTTCAAAATCATTTAGCGGTGCACCCATGTTGACGGGGCTCTTCCATTCTCCATTTTTCCTTTCCGCCATATAAATATCATAGCTCCCGAAGCCCGGAAGCCCATTGGAGGCGTAATATAGATTCTGATTATTGACATGGATGAAGGGAGCGATCTCATCAAATAATGTGTTGACGGGCTTTCCCACATTAGTGGCCTTGCCCCAGCTACCCGCATCCGTCTTTTTAGAATACCAGATATCGTAGCCACCATTGCCTCCCTTCCGGTCGGATACAAAGTAGAGTTCATTACCATCGGCAGAAAGTGAAGGCTGTGCCTCCCAGCCGCCCGTATTTACCCCAGCGCCTAGGTTAGATGGCTTGCCCCAAACACCACCCGTTTTGTTGCTCTCAAAAAGATCGCAGCCGCTCGGTCCACAAATGGTGAAAATCAACTTGCGGCCATCTGCCGAGATGGTAGAAGCACCTTCCCGGTAGCGTGAGTTGATTTGATTGGAAATGGAAACTGGTTTAGACCAACGTCCCGTTTCTCCTTTTTTTGAAACTACTATGTCTTCATTGTCGTCATGATCGCTGCCAAACCGGATCGTGAAGATCAGTTCTTTTTCATCGGCCGTGATGGCAGGAAAATACTGCATGGGATACGCATTTACTGTATCACTTAACGCTTTTATTTGATAAGCGAGCTGATCGTTTTTGTGCGCGATGCCAAACTCACATTGCAATTTCCAGACTTTCGCTTGTTCAATCTTGGATTTGTCCAGCTTCTCTGCCACCAGAAAGCGGTCCAGATTGGAAGCTGCTTGCTTGTAGTTTCCTTGTCGCAAATAGGTTTCTCCTAAGGTTTGCGCGTAGCTCTTTTGCTTTCTAGCGTCTTTGGTAAGTGCCAAACCTTTTTCGAAATTCACCGTGGCCAAGTCAAGCTTGCCCAAACTGCGGTGGGTAAGCCCCAATCTAAAATAAGCCTCTTCAAATTTAGCATCTTTGGCAATGGCTTGATTCAATAGGTTGACGGCCTGATCTAATTGGCCCCGGACCCTGTAATTATCGGATGAAAGATAGTATTCAATCGCCTTTTTCGATTTGGAGCTAAGGGGTTCCTGTGCGCTCATTTCCAAGCAGGTGCCAACAGCTAAAAGCAAAACAAACCATCTCGCGAGAATAGGCATTTCTATAAAATAACTTTTAATACTTCTATTTCCGGTCCGTCCATCCCAATCATTGAATTGATGAGTTTTACTTTATCAAACGTACGAATATCGTTTTGAGTAATGGTTTCACAACTTATCTCTCCGCTCTTAATTAACTGTTGACGCATTGTTCCGTTTAATAAATACGAAGACGAAGTCACCCATTTGTCGCCCTTTTTGAAAATAAGATTAGCATAGGATGAATCAGTAACCAACCCGTTTTTTACGATTACAATATCATCTGTTTCGGCCCTGGAGTGATAGAGTTCATTCAAATGATCTCTGTTTTCAAACTTAAAATCATAATCGATCGCGTCTGACCGAACTATTTTAAGGGAATGAATAGGCTTAATCTGATAGGAATTAAATTCAATCGAATGGATCTCCTGATCGTAAACAATTCGGCATTTGAACAAACCAATGACCGGCTTTTCAATTTCACCCAACAAAAATTGAAGGTCAGGTATTTTTGAATGCGGAAAGAATTGCGCACCTGTTCTATTGATTCTAAGCTGGTGGTATTCCAAATTAAAAAATGCTCCGTTCAGAAGTTTAATGGACTCAATAAATCGGGGCATAGATTTTATTGATCGTTTCTTGGTACTCGCTTTTTAATTTACTCTGCGTAGTAATGCCACCACCACTTCTATAAAACACACCGTCTTTCGTTTTTTCAATGTAACGGATCATTACGCCTGCATCTAGATTTTTGCCATCGAAGTAACCAAACACCCCCGTATAGTATCCTCTGTCTTCCTGTTCGGCATCCCTGATAATTTCCAGTGTTTTCTTTTTAGGGGCTCCGCTAATCGAACCCGCTGGTAACAAAGACACCAGAATACTTCCCAGGCGTTCTGGATAGTTGCCCGGCAACTCGCCCTGAATCTCAGAGCTAACTTGCAATAAGTTTTTGTTGTTCGTCTCAATCTCCTCTATATATCGAAACCGATTCACACGAACGGATGCGGCTACAATGCTCAAGTCATTTCGAATTAAATCAACAATCGTAGTGTGTTCGGCAAGTTCCTTTTCATCGTTCAAAAGTAAGTCTCTAGCATTTGGTAAGGACGCATCGGTAGTACCTTTCATAGGAAACGAATATATTTTTTGGTCGCGTATCTGAACAAAAATCTCGGGAGAGAAAACCAAGAACTGTTCTTTGTACCAAAGCTTGTACCGAGCCTTACTTAAAAAAAATAAATCTCTTAGCGATCGATTGATTTCAATTTTTGTCTTTACAGTAAGGTTAGTTAAAAAAGAATCTCCTCGATTGAGATGACTCTTTACCAAATCAAATTTCTTTTGATATTCTTGAATTGAGTTTGGTGAGTGATCGACCTTAAAAAGTAAATCTTGATTTAAAGTTGGGGAGATTAGCGCGTTGGTAAACCCGTTGATGTCAAAAAGAATTTCATCCGAACTTACATCTTCTAATTTAATGGCGACAGGCTTTTGCAGTTCATAATCGATGATGAATAGAAAGGGGATTTTCTCTTTCGACCAATGATTGAGGGTGCTAATGAAACTTGTCAAGCGATACTTGAATTAGTGTGATAAAGGAAATTAACTGCTGCGTGAGGGATTGAAGTGAAAATCCTTTTTTGGCGCCTCGCCATAAAAGATTGGAACGGAAAGCCCGACCACGCGCCTCGCGGGGGCACGCCCAAAAAAAATCACCACAAGCTTTTTGGTCGATTTATTCACTATGGAATGTTCATATATTTATGCACCTGCAAGGAAATCTTCCATTGGGGATTTGCTTTTATATAGTCAATAATGAGGGGAAGCATTTCCTTCTCTTTCGACCACTCCGGTTGCAAATATAAATGGCACCTGTCATTGACTTTGGCGGCAAAATCTTCTGCCCATTCAAAATCGCTTTTGTTGAAGACCACCACTTTCAGTTCGCTGGCTAATGGATAAATGGATTCATCCGGGCCTTTAAACTTTTTTGGCGAAAAGCAGACCCAATCCCATTCACCTGTTAATTTGTATGCACCAGATGTTTCTATGTGGGTATTTAGTCCCGCTTCGTGCAAACTATCGGTTAAGTTCTCCAAATTATGCATGGTCGGCTCGCCCCCGGTAACCACCGCAATGCTGCTTCCACTTGCTTTTGCTTTCGCAGAAATTTCCTTCAAACTAACTTTTGGATGCGCGTTTACATTCCAGGATTCTTTTACATCGCACCACACACAGCCGACATCGCAGCCCGCCAACCGAATAAAGTAAGCAGCACTACCTTGATGAAATCCTTCTCCTTGAATGGTGTAGAAGTCTTCCATTACAGGCAATGAAAGGTTTGCGATTTGAGATTCGGGATTTACGATTTCAAGAGACATTGCAACGTCTTATTTCTTATGTCTAAAATTTAGCGTCTTAAACTTAGGGATTCAAATTTTCGCACGCCCTCAACGTATTCATCAACAAAGAGGCAATCGTCATCGGGCCAACACCACCGGGTACGGGAGTGATGTAAGACGCTTTAGCCGCCACTTCCTTAAATTCCACATCGCCCTTTAGTGAATAACCATTTTTGTATTGAGGCCCTTCCACGCGTGTAGTACCTACATCAATCACCACGGCTCCTTCTTTCACCATATCTCCTTTGATCAAACCCGGCTTGCCAACAGCAACTACTAAAATATCTGCTTGTTTGGTCCATGCTGCCAAATCGCTGGTGTACTTATGGCAAATCGTTACAGTTGCTCTTCCCTGTTCTACCAACATCATACTCAAAGGAGCGCCCACCAATCGGCTTGCGCCAACAATCACACAATTCTTCCCTGCAGTTTCGATGTTGTACCTGCGTAGCAATTCCATCACGCCAAAAGGAGTTGCGGGCAGTAGCAGCGGATTTTTAGAAATGATACTTCCGCAGTTGTGGTTGGTAAATCCGTCTACATCTTTATCACTTCTTATTTTCTCGGTGATGCGCTCTACCGAAATATGCGGAGGCAAAGGGAGTTGCACAATAAAGCCATCTACGTCTTCATCATTATTTACATGATCAATGTGTTTCATCAATTTATGTTCACTGATGGTATCGGCAAAGCGCATCATGGTATAGTGAAAGCCCACTTCTTTGCAGGCCTTTACTTTATGATCTACGTAAGTTTGACTAGCGCCATCATCGCCCACTAAAATAATGGCGAGGTGCGGGACTTTCTTGCCGGCATTTTTACGCTCGACAACCTTTGCAGCAATTTCTGTTTTGATGTCAGCAGCCGTTTTTTTTCCATCAATTAATGTGTATGTGGTGCTTTCTGCTACAGAACTCATTTCATTTCTTTTTATTTTTATACTTCTCTATTGGCTCAGTCACTAGTGCTGATTTACCTGAAGGCGATTTATATTTTTTAGCTTTTGAAGGTTGCCTACTTTTCGACTGGCGCATTATTCGCTCTACCTTTTCTACCAATGCTTTTTGCTGCTTAACTGTCTTGCGCATGTCTTTAATAAAAGCATCGTGCTTCTCCTTTTCCAAATCTAGATCATACGTCTTTTCTCGTGCTTCCCATATTTTCTTCTGCCGCTCAAATTGCGCATCCGATCTTTGCGAAGAAGTCTCAAAACGTTTTCTACTTGTCCTTAAAAACTCGAGTCTATTTTCAATTTTAACTACTCTCTTGATCGTAAGGGTATCTCTATTTTTTACTTTGGTCAACTCATCCCGCAACAAGACGATCTGAATCGTCAATTCTGCGATCTCTTCATCATAATTCCTTTCTATGCATGACTCAGTTTCAAATTCTCAAATCAATACATCTTCAAATCAACTTAATCAATCTTCAACACCGCCATAAATGCTTCTTGTGGAATCTCTACATTGCCCACTTGCCGCATCCGCTTCTTTCCCTTCTTCTGCTTCTCTAACAACTTACGCTTACGCGAAATATCCCCTCCGTAACATTTTGCAATTACGTTTTTGCGGATAGCGCTGATCGTTTCGCGCGAAATAATTTTTTGACCGATTGCTGCCTGAATGGCAATTTCAAACATCTGTCGCGGAATCAATTCTTTTAATTTTTCGCACAGCTTTCTGCCCCACTCATGCGATTTGCCCCGGTGGACAATTGCAGAAAGTGCATCTACTTTATCGCCATTCAACATCACATCCAACTTCACCATATCGCTTTCGCGGAAGCCGATCAACTGATAATCCAACGAAGCATATCCGCGCGAAATGGATTTCAACTTATCAAAAAAGTCAAAGACGATTTCCGATAATGGCATCTCAAAAGAAAGTTCTACACGGTCAGCGGTTAGGTAAACTTGGTTCTTGATAGTGCCGCGCTTGTCCATGCACAACCCAATAATTGCCCCAATAAATTCAGACTTGCTGATGATCTGCGCTGCAATGTATGGCTCCTCGATATAGTCCATCGTGGTGGGATCAGGCATCTCTGCAGGTGCATTGATCTCAATCGTTTTTCCATTGGTAAGCATAGCCTTAAACTGCACCGAAGGAACGGTAGTTATAACCGTCATGTTGAATTCGCGCTCCAACCGTTCTTGAATGATTTCCATGTGAAGCATGCCCAAAAATCCACAACGGAAACCAAAACCCAGAGCAGCAGAAGTTTCCGGCTCCCACACCAGAGATGCATCGTTCAATTGCAACTTCTCCATTGACGAGCGCAGTTCCTCAAACTCAATCGTATCGACTGGATAAATTCCGGCAAATACCATCGGCTTCACATCTTCAAACCCCCGCAATGCTTCCCCTGGATTTGCCACCAACGTAATCGTATCTCCCACCTTCACTTCCTTCGCCACCTTTATTCCTGAAATCAGGTAGCCTACGTTGCCCGCACTAATTTCCTGACGTGGGTGCTTATCCAATTTTAACACCCCAATTTCATCTGCTCCATAGTCTTTGCCAGCATTTATAAAACGGATCTTATCGTTCTTACGCATCGTACCATTGAACACTCTGTAATACACTTCAATTCCCCGAAAGGAATTGAACACCAAATCAAAAATCATCGCTTGCAGCGGAGCTTTCGGGTCGCCCTTCGGTGCTGGCACGCGTTTGATCACAGCAGCCAAAATTTCTTCAATACCCTTTCCTTCTTTCGCGCTGGCGCGGATCACAAGCTCCCTATCACAACCAATCAAATCTACAATCTGGTCGGTCACCTCATCGGGCATTGCTGCGGGCAAATCAATTTTATTCAAAACCGGAATAATCTCTAAATTATGTTCTAATGCTAGGTATAGATTCGAAATAGTCTGCGCTTGAATTCCTTGCGCGGCATCGACAATCAACAGAGCGCCTTCGCAAGAGGCAATGGAGCGCGAAACCTCATAAGAAAAGTCTACATGACCAGGGGTGTCAATCAAATTGAGCGTGTACTCAACTCCATTAACCTTGTAGTTCATCTGAATGGCATGCGACTTAATGGTAATTCCCTTCTCGCGCTCTAAGTCCATGTTGTCTAGCACTTGCGCATGCATTTGGCGGTTAGTAAGGGTGCCGGTAAACTCCAAAAGCCTGTCGGCAAGCGTGCTTTTGCCGTGGTCGATGTGCGCGATGATGCAAAAATTGCGGATGTTCTCCATTCCCGTCATTTCATTCTGGTAGTTAAGAGGGCAAAGGTAAGGATAAAATGGCTTCAAAATTGACTCCTTTTTGTAACTTTCTGGCTTAGCTAATCGGAATTAAAATGAAAACAAAATTGAATTTGACGGCCGTCTTTGAAGAGGCCAAGGAAGTCGGCTACATTACTTTTATTGAGGAAATCCCGGGCGTAAATTCTCAAGGAGAAACCCTAGAAGAAGCAAAATCTAACTTACTAGAAGCGTTACATATAGTTTTGGATACCCATCGGGAGATTTCTGTAGCCACCACTATGAATAAGAAATTAACCAAGGAATCGTTAGAACTTATTTCATGAAGGTTGCTGACCTTGTTAGGTATCTAAAAACAAATGGCTGCCAACTATAAAGAGAGGGTGGTAATCACTCCATTTTCATTAATTGTAAATAAAAAGCTTTCTTCGGTGCCTCGCCACCGAGATGTAAAAAACAACTTAGTTTGCAAAATTTGGAAAGATTGGGAAATCCCAGCACTAACTAGTTTCCAATAGCCTGAATTTATCTATGATGTAAATTAGTTTCACCCTTTTGGAGAGTGGAAATGTTGGAATCACACTTAAATGAACAACCGAAGTGGTGAGGAAAATAAATCGGAAATTAATCGGCACAAGAATATTACTGATTGCTTTCCTTTCGCAAACGAATTAGCAAAACCTTTCCGATCTTATAAAGGTTGGAAACTTGAAGAACTAAAACAACTCAAAAGAAGGTTCTAAGCGCGCTTTCCGATTCTATCAATGGCCGAGCCATTAGAAATTTTGTATCTTTTGAGGAAGCTCTTTTCAATACCTTGTACCAGTCAGTTTAAAGCAATGCCCTTCGCAAAGGGCATTGCTAAACTTAACCTAAACCGATAAAATAAATTATTTGACTGCCGTAAAAGTAAAGGTCAAAGTATAGGCGGTTGCAGTTCCCGATCCTACAAAATCTTCCACTATCCTGTAGGTTCCTTTAAAAGTGGAAGCAGATAACTCAGCTATTGTAAATGCTTCGGGGGCTCCGTTATTAGAATCTAACGTGATAATAGTTTTTGCTGGGTTAAATGACCAGGTCCCCTGATCCTGAATTTGAGTATCCGATGGGTCGCATTTACTAGCTCCCTCGTCTACTTTGTACTTTAAATCAGAAGTAAAGAATGTTATATTATCTTTTTCACATGGCTCTTGAAAGGCAAAAAAATCGGTAATCGGAGGTAAGCCCGGAATCTGCAATGCCGGATTGATTGTAATCGCTGTTGCCACCCAACCTTTTGGGGTCACAATAAGCTGTTCTGGCGTTAGGGGCGCTGGATCATTTTTTTTACTGCATGACGCGAACATTACTAATCCGGCCAATGCAAAACAAGAGATGTATTTTTTCATAGTGTTTTTTTGACAAACCTAAGAGTTTAGATGATTTTAATCAATCCCTTAAAAAGGGGATTTTTTACTGATTTGTTGTAGTGCAGCTCTAAAAACCAATCATTTACCGCCTTGACCCTTTTTCCTTCTCTCCCGATAGCTATCGAGAAGAAGCATGATCGAGGTTTTTAGAGATGCCCATCATTATTAGCTAAATTTGAAACGTATGCGTTACCAAAAAATAGAATCGTCTTTGTTTGTGAATAACCGCCAAAGGCTTGTAAAAGAATTAAAGCCCCAGTCGTTGGTCTTGTTTAACGCCAACGACACCATGCCCACCAATGCCGATGGCCACTTGCCCTTCCGCCAAAACAACGATTTATTTTATCTCACGGGTGTCGAGCAAGAAAATAGCATTCTACTAATTTGTCCGTCCTTTCCCGACAAAAAATACCGCGAGGTACTATTTTTACAGGAAACCAACGAGCAAATTGCCACTTGGGAAGGCCACAAGCTTACCAAAGAAGAAGCGCGCGAGCTAACAGGCATACAAACCATTATCTGGGTTTCAGAATTTCAAAAACTCTTTCACCACATGATGACAATGGGTGGTGTAGAAAATGTTTACCTGAACACCAATGAACACTACCGCTCAGAAATAAAAGTAGAAACCCGCGATGCTCGGTTTATAGCGTGGTGTCAAAAAAATTACCCGTTGCACACGTACGAGCGCATTGCGCCCATCATGGGCAAACTGCGGTTCATTAAATCCAACATCGAGATTGATTTACTCCAAAAAGCCTGCGACATTACTGAATCTGCATTTAGGCGTGTTTTAAAATTTGTAAAACCCGGAGTAAAAGAATATGAGATTGAAGCCGAGTATGCGCACGAGTTTTTAAAAAGCGGTTCACGCGGATTCGCCTACACACCGATCATCGCCTCAGGGGCGAACTCCTGTGTGCTGCACTACATCGAAAACGACAAGCGCTGCAAAAAGGGTGATATGCTTCTTTTGGATGTAGGTGCCGAATATGCGAACTATAATGCCGACCTCACGCGCACCATTCCAGTAAGCGGAAAATATACTCCTCGGCAAAAAGAAGTTTACAATGCCGTGCTACGAGTGCAAAAAGCCGCCATTAAAATGTTGCGCCCAGGAGTTCTGTATTTCGAGTTTCACAAGGAAATTCAACAGATAACCGAACGCGAATTGGTGAAACTAAAACTCCTTAACCGAACAGACATTAAAAAACAAAATCCCGACAAGCCCTTATTTCAAAAATATTTTATGCACGGCACTTCGCACCTGCTGGGGCTAGATGTACACGATGTAGGCAACATGTACGCCAAAGTGCAACCCGGTCAAGTATGGACAGTCGAGCCGGGCATCTACATAAAAGAAGAAGGCTTAGGTATCCGTATAGAAAACAATATTGTGATTGGTAAACGAAGTAATTTTGATTTGATGAAAAACATACCGATTGAAGCAGAGGAGATTGAGGAGTTGATGAACAATTAAATTTGAAAATTAGAAAATTTGATAATTTGAAAATTAAGTCAGAGAATCTTCAAATTTTCAAATTCACACATTTTCAAATAAACTTAGAGCTATGAGAAAAAAAATAATTTTATTGTCACTAGTAGTAATGTTTGGGTCTGTTGCTCAATCACATGAATTCTGGTTGCACTCTACCAAGTTTAAGTTCAATGTGGGCGAAGAATTGAAAGTGGATTTTAAAGTAGGTGAAAATTTTGAGGGAGAACAGTGGGATCTAAAAAAACATAAGATTGAAAAGCTAGAGCTACACCAACTTAGTAAATCAAAAGACCTACGCGCGGCTGTTAAAGTTGGAGGAAGAGAACGACTGAACGCAAAACTGACTGAAGAGGGTACACAGCTATTAGTGATGCAAAGCAATTACGCTTACATTGAATTGGCAGATGACAAATTTAATGATTATCTAAAAGAAGATGGCTTAGAAAATGTGTATGACTTGCGAAAGAACTCCAACACGCTTGATAAACCTTCAAAAGAATATTATGGGCGGTTTGTAAAGCTGTTGGTACAAGTCGGCAACAAAACCGACAATACCTTCAAGAAAAAGATAGGATTCAAAAATGAAATCATCCCAGAGCAAAATCCGTATACGCTAAAATCGGGGGATTATTTTCAATGTACCGTTTTATATGACGGAAAGCCTAGTCCACACCAATTGGTGAAAGTGTGGAATAAAATTGGCACAACCACTTTCTTACAAAATCTCTACACCGAAAATGACGGAACCGTTACGTTTCCCATCAACGCAAAAGGAGCGTGGATGGTAAGCACCGTAAAAATGATTCCCTCAGAAAAGCCTGGCGCGGATTGGCAAAGTATGTGGGCGAGTTTGGTTTTTGGAATTGAGTAGAGACAGATTTAAGATGTAAGACATAAGACTTTAGACATGAACATAAATGATGAAATTTCTTCTGACAAAGCCCCCGAACCCGTAGGTGCTTACCCACATGCCCGCAAAGTCGGCAACTTATTGTTTCTATCGGGAGTAGGGCCTCGTCAGCGAGGCTCAAAAGAAATTCCGGGCGTTACCCTCGATTCAAACGGAAATATTATTGAGTATGATATAGAAAAGCAATGCCACTCTGTTTTTCAAAATGTGAAATTAATTTTAGAGGCATCTGGTGCGCGGTGGGAAGATCTTGTAGATGTGACCGTTTTTCTCACCAATATGAAAAGTGATTTCAAGACCTTTAATAAAATCTACGCGGAATACTTCAAAGAGAATCCGCCTTGCCGCACTACTGTAGAGGTGAATGCACTGCCCACTCCAATAGCAATTGAGCTAAAGTGCATTGCCGTCATAAAATAGTTAATAAGCCCCGTGTCACTTAATCGAGTATTTCAACAATTGGTTGGCCTGTGCAGCCATTGGGAAATTTAATCTTCAGCAAAACTGAAAGCGTAGGCGCGATGTCGGTAATTGCGTGATAGGCAGATGAACTACCTTTTTTTATTCCCTTTCCGTAAAACAAAACAGGAACGTGCGTATCATAGCTATAACCGGAACCATGAGTCGTGCCCTGCGCACCGCCCCCAGTTATCCAACCTGGTTCTAATTGATAGGCAACATCACCGCTTCTTTTGAAATTGTATCCTCGCGCAATCATACCTTTGATGCCTGTCTCATTAAATGCCGATTGTTTGATCGTGGATTTTGAAAAGACTTGAGCAATTCCTTCTACTGCTTGCAGATAATTCGTGATCAATTCAGTGGCAATCAATAAATCTATCCCTGCCGATTTTGGATCACCGGCAAACAAATCTGAATTCAGAAATACTTGTTCATTGCTGATTTTATCAATGATCTTTTTTGCGGGAAAATATTTTAACAAGAAATCGTTCAGCCCCGTCTCCACATTGGCCAAGGGAAAATTGCCTGCGGGAATACGGTTGTCCTTCAATGACTGCGGCACGTCCACTACGGCATGATCAGCTGTTAAGAACACAACATAGTTTCCGGTTCCTACTTGTTGATCAAGCGTTTTCAATAAATCTTCCAGGTTCTTGTCCAATCGAATGTAGGTATCTTCCAGTTCAACGGCATTCGTACCCATAGCGTGACCAATAATGTCAGGACAAGAATATGAAAGTGTGAGAAAATCTGTGTCGGCATCTTTACCAAGTTGCTCACCGGCTAAGCTCGACTTCGCAAATTCTGTCAATAAATCATCGCCAAAAGGCGTGGCTGCCAACAATTCATATTCGCCATTCGTTTCTCTCAGCTCTTTTAAATTGTAGGGAAAAGTAGATTTCTCCTTCCCCTTCAACTTACGCTCGTAGGGCGAATCATCAGGACCACTTTCGATATAATCCTGAATAGGTAGAGCGGTACTCCATACTTTATTCAAATAACTATCAGCCAAGTTAAGGGCGTTAAAACTCTCTACCCAAGCGGGTAGTGTTGTACGATAGTAGGTGCTTGTGATAAACTTACCTGATTTTCCATCGAGCCAATATGCACCATCGGCCATATGCCCGGCTGGCAAAACGGCTCCTCGATCTTTAGCCGAAATACCGATCACCTTCGATTTCTTCTGGCTGAAAATTTTCAATTCATCTGTAATTGTAGAGGCCAGCAAACGATGAGGTGAAACATCTCCATTTCCCTCCGGGTTGCCTACTGGTTTTTGCGCATCGTCTTCTACACAATTAACTGTCTTTTTCAAATTTTTGTCCCACCAATCATTTCCAATAATACCATGCGTAGCCGGAGTTGCCCCCGTAAATATAGACGCATGGCCGGGGCCTGTATAGGTGGGGACATAATTGTAATGAGCATTCTTCAACATGAAACCATTATTGATCAATCGCTTGAAGCCGCCTTCACCAAATTTATTTTCAAAGCGGTAGAGATATTCTTGGCGCATTTGATCCACTACAATGCCCACCACCAGTTTAGGCCTGCTTTCCTGTGCGGCAGCGTTGAGCCCGATGGCAATCGTAAAAGCTAAATAGGTTATTTTTTTCATCGCTCAAGTATCAGGAAAAAAAATCAATTTCTACAGAAACACTGATTAAAGTTATATGATCAATTGTCTTCGCAATAGATGTTTTCAAATTCGTCTTCTTCGTACACCTGTTTTCGGATAAACTTTCCTTCATGATTGTAATAAATCACTACATGGACGCCCGCCTCCCTCACTTCCTTATCAGTGAAATAAAGCGGAAACTCATCCGAGCCAATGTTTACAATGCTGGAATATGTTGGGGGAATAACGACACCCCTGATAGAACTGACTACCCCCCAATTATTGTCGCGATTTATCAAAACAGCTTGTTCGCTGGGCAGCTGAATCAAGGGCTTGATTTCTTTTACTTTATCAATAGACGTTTTGCCCGTCCTGAATTCTAGCAGTTGCCAATGTATTCCTTTTCGAACCCAGATCGTTTTGTCTGTCCAAGGTAAAATTTCGTCAAATTCAAACTTTGAAAGCGGCTTTCCATCCCAGCCAAACAGGCCAAACAATTTGTTTTTGGCGGAGCCCAAAACATCCGTGGCAAACAACACTACGTTTTGATCATAAACCGGGTTGATCAACTTTTTTTTGCGGCTATCATAGATTCCAAATTTCTTGTCCTTAAGTAAGGAAATCAATCCATTTGCGTTTTGAATAAGGGCATCGAATTCCAAGGGCAACAGCGGCATCCCGTCCTTCGAAAGTAATCCCCATTTGCCCTTCTTGCCCACTAAAAAAATGTTGCCACTCAATAATTCTATCTTGTCAAAATCAACTGAAAATCTTTTTCTACCAGAATGAATTTCCACCACCTCCTTTTTGTTTTTTCCGTCTGAGTAAAAGTATTGAATGGAATCCTTTGAATTTACAAAGTGGATAGTCGTACTCCTTGAAAAAGTAATGCTCTTACTCTTTGGCAAATAAATACGTAACGAATCTCTATCGTACACAAAAGCCAGCCCTTGCTCCACTTTGATGCTATCAATTTGTGCAGCCACTATTTTACGCCTAGAGAGAGAGTACAAATTTTCTTTTTTGTCTTTTTGTAGAATCAACCAGTCCGTTCGTTGCACAATCTTGTCCCACCTAACAGTATCCAACCCCTTTGATAGTTCAGTGACAACGTACTTGTCATCTATTTTTCTAACCATTCCGTAAGGTGTGTGGATGAGCGTTTGCCGAGTGAGCGGCACTACGAAATTTAGTTGCGAATTAATGATGCCCTCCATGGCTCCGTTGCGCACCAGCAATTGCTGCTTACCAAACAAACGGGCTTCGTCAAAAACTAACTCCTCTGGCAGGCGTTTTCCATTGGCAACCGCCCCAACTTGCTCAGGCGTGCAGAGTATCCTCTTTTCCTGCCGATCAAACACGAGCACGTTTTCAATGAGCTGAATTTTATTCCACGCGGGTGGCAACAAGGGTCGACCCGTAAACGAATAAACTCCCCACCGCTCCTTTTTCTTTATCGCAAGAAAACCACCGAGCACTTTTGCGTCTTGAACACACGGTGAAATGATTCGTCTCCCGGATTTATGAATAATTTGGAAACAAGCCGAATCGCCCACGGCCAAAAAGCCGCTGCCCAAATCTTTTACCAACGGAAATGATTCGCTGATTTTTTTTCCCTGCCGGTTGATGAGTCCATTTGATGTGACAAGAATATTCTCCCGCACTGTTCCACACAAATAATCAGGATCAATCGACTGAAATTGTGGAGCTATCACCTCACGGCCCAATGAATCTAAGAATCCGAATTTTCCGTTTTGCAAAACAGACACCCAATAGCCTTTGTTAGATTCGATGACAGATTGGATGGAATCCGACAGCAAGAAAGCCGGTATTGTTTGCTCACGTTCTACGTACAGGTAAAACAAAAGGTTGCGGGCGAAATTTACCTTTTTGCTTCTGGGATACAACTGAATAAATTTTTCGAAAGACTCAATTGAACCGTTCGCTGTTGCAATCTCAAAAATCATTTGATCGGCATGGAGGGCAAAAGGGCTACTGGGGAATGCGTTGATAAACAACTGATAACTCTCCAACCGATGATCTCTGGTCTTGTCCTCAAATAACAATTTATCTACCCTTGCCTGTGCCTCTACGCGTCTGTGTGATTGAGGATAGGTCTGAAGATATCCATCAAAGCTCTGCCAAGTGTTGATTTTCAACGCTTGTAAAAAACCTATCTCATCTCTAAGCTCAACCGCAACCGCTCGTTCTTTTGCGTAGCGAAAATGTTGCAAGAAATCGGTGTATGACCGCTCTGTATTTAGCTGTTTGGCGTGCTCGAAAGCAGTGCTGTCAATTTTAGATCGGAAGAGAAGTAGTCGATTACTGTCCAGCTCAACTCGGCTTAGTTTCTCTTTTTGTTTTGGTGCCAACGTAGAAAATGACGTAAGCGCGGTTTGCAGATATAGATAGGCCGAATCAATTTGTTGGGAAGGATTGCCAGTAGCGAAAAACCATTCTGCCAACACCAATTTCGCCTCCACATTGCTGGTGTCTTTACGCAAGGCCTTCTTCAACAGGGTGCGAGCGGTTTCCCACTTACCTTCCACCATTCGATTTTGTGCTTGCCGAATGGAATTGACTTGCGCATAGCTGGCAATTGAGAAAACGATCAACAAGAAAATAAAAAATCCCTTGATCATATAGCGAGTTAATCAAATCTAGTTTTAAAAAGAAAAGGCAACCGATAAGTTGCCTTGTTTTCGAGTCGAGGTGAGAGGATTCGAACCTCCGGCCTCCACGTCCCTAACGTGATGCGCTAACCGGGCTGCGCTACACCTCGAAATAAAGTCGAAATAATAATAAAATCCAATTGAATAAGGAGCAATCATTTAAGCACTACTTACCCTTCTTTTTCTTCAGGTCTCGAATAAATTTGGCCCATGCCAGCGGGTTCAAAAAATTAGTGACAGGCGGTCGGAATTGATCGCCCGGTGAGCTGGCCCATTGATCAATATAATTGCGGTAGTTTCCCAGGCCATCCATGGGCGCAGTTCGCGCCATCAGCGCCAGCATCTCGGCATCCAGTGATTTTTGATCCAAGCCACCATTCATTGGAATATTCATGGCCAATACGGCCTCTTTAAACAACTCCTCAGTCGGCAAATTAGTAATTACCACCCCTTTTAGAAACGTCATGTCATCGGCTAATTCCACAAAAATAGACCACGAGTCTTTCGGCAAATCGGGCACAATGTAATGCGCTCTCTTAAACCCGACCGAGCTAAACACAATACTGTCGCCTACAAGAACGGGCAATGTGAAGAAACCGGCCCCAGAAGTAGGTGTTCCCCTCCCCGCCTTGGGCACATATACGTGTACTCCCGGCAAAACATTCGTTGCGGAGTCTGTTACAAACCCCGACAATTGGATAATCCTTCGCCTTGTCTGCGAAAAACACTCGTTCCCTATTCCTAAAAATACGGCAAGAGAAACAATCATAGCTAAGCCCCTCATATCTTGGCAAATGTAACAAATTAAGGACTATTGTTAAGAGATAAAAAGTTTCAATCCCTATCAAATTATTGTCTGTATTTTTGTGGACAACATGAGGCTAAAACACTTTAATATTGAATTGGGCGCACAGATTTTTCTGGCAAGTTCGGACACCTCCCGGCTTCGCATTCTCAATTTAATCCTGGCCAATGGCGAAATGTGTGTGACCGATGTGGAGCGGATTTTGGAGTTCACCCAAACCAAAACCTCCCGCCATCTTTTGTATCTAAAAAACTCAGGCATCCTCACCACCCGAAAAATAAACCAATGGGTGCTGTATCAAATCAAAGACGAAGTATTTGATATCGTAAAGCAAATCCTGCAATTTGTAAGTCGCGATCCGCTGATGCAGCAAGATCAGCAGGTGTTCAAAACGATGTTCAGCAATCGGGAGCTGTCGTTGAATAAACTTCCCATAAAATCGCTAGCCTTTCCATAAAATTCAATTTTTCCGGTTGGCTGCTTTTTTAATTAACGCTACAAGGAAGGTTGGGGTCTTAAAAGTAAGGGTTTTTGGTGAGGTGCAACCATGCAAAAAAACGTCACCTTAGACATTGATAGTTTTGATTGCCGATAAATTATTACCTTGTCTCTCATGGTTTGGTTAGTCGTTGTTTTAAGTATCTACGCGGGGTTTTGCCTCTTTTTCTACTTTTTTCAGCACCTGTTCTTTTTTCGCCCTGAAAAACTGACCCGCGCGTTCGAATACAAGTACGCGTTTCCTTTTGAAGAACTGGATTTTGAAATGGAGGACGGGGGGCGCATCAACGCCATTTATTTTAAAGTTCCCAATTCTCGCGGAGTGGTTTATTATCTAAAGGGCAATTCAAAAAGTATCAAGGGATGGGGAAAATTCGCTAAAGACTTTCTGAGCAACGGCTATGATTTTTTCATGATGGACTATCGCGGTTTTGGAAAAAGCGAGGGCGAGCGAAGCCAAGAAAAAGTTTTTAACGATGCCCAATTCATTTACAAGTGGCTCTCTAAATCCTATTCTGAAGATAAGATCGTATTATATGGCCGATCGTGGGGAAGTGGCGTAGCGGCACGGATTTCATCTTGGAACAAACCGCGCGTATTGGTTTTGGATTCTCCTTATTTTAGTTTTTACTATAACATCAACCGTTACATTTTTTTTACGCCACTTAAGTGGATGCTGAAATACGACATCCGCACCGACCAATATCTAAAAACCACCGAATGCCCGGTGCATATTATTCACGGCACAAAAGACCGACTTGTTTCGTTTGAACAAAGTGAAAAACTGAAGGCGTTGTATCCTGAAAAAATAAAACTGCACGCCATTGAAGGTGCTCGACACAACAACCTGCCCGACTACCCGGAGTTTTTTGAGATTCTGTATTCCGTTCTGTACGTAAAACCGAAAGCAACCACAGAATAGTATGGCCATCGTTACCAAAAAAATTGACTTCACCAGGGTGTTTGATTTGATTGCCTATCAGAAGGAAAAGTACCCCAATAAAAATGCACTCAATTATTTTCAACTAGGGCAATGGAAGGGGTTATCTACCGAAGAAATTCAAAACAAAGTCAATGCGCTCTCGTGTTGGTTTTTGGCAAACGGCTATGAAGCGGGGGAGAAAATTATTTTTATTCCAGTCATTGGCAGTGCCGATTGGATGATCTTAGACTTTGCCTGCCAGCAGATTGGATTGATCGTAGTGCCGATCCATCCTACGTTGAAAGAAGAAGAATTAAAAATGATCCTAACAGAAACCGAGGCGAGACTTTGCCTGGCGGCCGATGAAGGTCTATACTTTAAATTCTTTCTGTATAAAGAAAAAATCAATCCCAGCCTGCAGCTTTTCCACTTACAACCAGAAAAAGCAAATTTCTTCAGACCGCTTCATCAAGCTCAGACATCACATGAAGGGATGTTACAAATGGAGCAGCGAAAAAATGCGATCAGTGAAGACGATATTGTTACCATTTTGTACACCTCAGGCAGCACCGGATTGCCCAAAGGTGTTATGCTTTCGCACGGAAACATCGTGCACAACACTAAAGCCATCTTAACTATTTTACCATTAGAACCCGGTGATCGCATCCTGAGCTTCTTACCTTTCAGCCACATTTTTGAGCGCGCGGGATGCTATGCTTACTTCGCGTTTGGCACCTCTCTTTATTTTAGTCAGAATAAGGAAAGCTTCGCCCACGACTTTAAAACCGTTCGACCGCTTTTTTGCAGTTGCGTACCGCGCGTGTTAGAGAAGATGTACGCCTTCATGGAGGAGCAGACAGTAGGAAAAAATATTATCAAGCGAAAATTGATCACGTGGGCGATGCAGGTCGGCAAACGCTTCGGCCCCGAAAAAAAATTGAAACTCCTCTTTCAACTTGAGTTGACGCTCGCACGCTTGCTAGTGCTGCGTTTGTGGAGACTGCGCTTGGGCGGAAAAATAAAATACATGGCCGTTGGTGCCGCTTCGTTGCGTCCTGAAATTGGAAGGCTTTTTTCGGCTGCAGGAATTTACATTGTGGAAGGCTACGGCATGACGGAAACTGCGCCCATCATTTCGATGAATCGATTTGAGGCAGGGCAGAATCGGTTTGGAACAGTTGGAATACCCGTGCCCGGAATTGAAGTGAAAATAGACAACCCCAACGAACACCACGAAGGCGAGATTTTGGTGAAAGGGCCAAACGTGATGAAGGGTTATTTTAAAAAGCCAGAGTTGACCGCGGAAGTATTGACAGCAGATGGCTGGATGCGCACGGGCGACATTGGAAAATTTGTACACGAACGCTTTCTAAAGATAACCGATCGCAAAAAAGATATTTTTAAAACCTCAGCGGGGAAATACATAGCGCCCCAACCGCTGGAGAATCATTTGAAGAAATCACCGCTCATTGAGCGAAGCATGATCATCGGATTTCAACGTCCATACGTTACCGCCTTGATTGTTCCAAATTTTGAAATTTTACGAGCCTGGTGCGATGAACAAGACATCCATTGGACATCTCCCCAATTTATGGTGCACAATATAAAAGTGCGGGCGAAGTTTCAGGAAGAAATTGACAAACTGAATGATGAACTGCCGAATGTGGAGCGTATCAAAAATTTCGTGCTCTGCCACCAGGATTGGACCATTGAGAATGGAGAGGTAACTCCCACCTTAAAACCCATTCGCACGGTGATATTGGAGAATTTTAAAAATGAAATTGAGAAAATGTACGGTTAAAAAGTTAAAAGTTTAGATTCGAAAGTTCAAACCCGAAAGTATACACCTTATGAAAAAAATATTTACAGAAAATGCACCCAAGGCCATTGGCCCTTACTCACACGCCATCCAATCTGGTAACTTACTTTTTTGTTCGGGGCAAACTCCATTAAATCCGGAAACGATGTTGATCGAAGGGTCAACCGCTTCCGAGCAAACCACATTGGTGCTAAACAATCTCGAAGCGGTTTTGAAATCAGCCGGGTGTACACGTGCCAATGTGCTCAAGACCTCTGTATTCCTGAAAAACTTTGCCGACTTCGAAAAGATGAACAAATCTTATCAAGCATTCTTTGGAGACCACAAACCCGCCCGCACTACCGTGGAAGTCAGCAGACTACCAAGGGAGGCGTTGGTAGAAATTGAGTGCGTGGCTGAAATACCCAGCTGAAAGTTGGGAGGTAAGAAGTGCGAGGTACGATCATAGAACGAACACCTTGTAATTCGTACCTCGTACTTTATTTAGATTACCTCTGAAATAACCACCTTCTCCATCACTTCACCTTGGCGGATGGCATCAACTATCTCCACTCCTTCTACCACTTTACCGAAAACGGTATGGTTTCTATCAAGGTGTTTGGTGTTGTCGCGAGAGTGGCAAATGAAAAATTGAGAGCCTCCTGTATTGCGCCCCGCATGAGCCATCGATAACACACCACGATCGTGGTATTGATTATCGCCTGTTAGCTCGCAGTCAATTTTATAACCGGGGCCACCGTTGCCAATTCCGTTGGGGCAGCCACCTTGGATCATAAAATTGGGGATCACGCGGTGAAAGGTCAACCCATTATAAAAACCTTTCTCGGCCAAGTCAATAAAGTTCTTTACCGCGATGGGCGCATCTTTCTCAAAAAAATTAATTTTCATAACGCCCTTTTTGGTGTGTATTTCTGCTACTTTCATGCTATTTTTTTTAGTAAGGATGCAAAGTTAACACGCTATATCGTTCATACAAAGGCGCGAAGTCGCAACAGTTTTTTCCGCGATAATATTTTTGCTCGGCTAAACATATAGAATATCGAAAAACGAAAGCTAATTTGCTAACAGCCGCGACTTAGCGTCTTGGCGTGAGGAATATGAAACCCTGCCCGAGCCAAAAAAAGATGTACCCTACCGAAGACATTGCGGTAGATGCCCTACTGGAAGCACGAACTCATTTTGATTTTAAACCCAACCAAGGGCCAGTAGCCCTCTATTTGTGCGATGACTGTGGCCACTACCACCTCACCTCGCAGGGAACAATGAACCCCAAGCTCGCAACCTACATCAAAGACGGAAAATTAAGCCGCATGAAACAGGCTAGTGAGTGGGAAAAGAAATTGAGAAGGTAAGATCAATACCCTTTCGTGATCCCCTTCTCAATAGATGGCACGCCTGTCTTCATCCACGGTGGCATTGGTTCACCTTTCAGATAGTGATCAAAAAACTGTTTCATGCGGATGGCAAAGTCCGTACGGTCTTGCCGCTGCGTGAGGCCGTGGCCTTGCCCGTTGTAGTTCAGCATCCACACCGGTTTGTTAAGTCTGCGCATGGCCATATACATTTCGATGCCTTGATACCACGGCACTGCACCATCGCCATCGTTGTGCATCATTAACAGGGGAGTTTGTACTTTGTCGGCAAAAAAAATGGGGGAGTTTTCAATGTAAAGCAGAGGCTTCTCCCACAGAGTTCCCCCCAAGCGGGTTTGCGATTTTTCATATTGAAACATGCGGCTCAAGCCACTATCCCACCGTACCCCTCCGTAGGCGCTGATCATATTCACTACAGGCGCCCCTGCTTCTGCTGCTGCAAATAAGTTCGTGCGGGTAATCAAATAGGCGGTTTGATAGCCTCCCCAACTGTGGCCTTGTATGCCAATGTGCTTTTCATCTACAAAACCTTTGCTGATCAGTGACGTGACGCCCGGCAATAAGCAGTTGTGGGCACTCTCTCCAGGATAACCGATACGATACACCACATCGGGAACAAAGATTAAATAGCCGCTGCTAGCATACAAAGAAAAATTGATGAAAGAACGAATGGGAGCCGGTGCATAGTGGTTGTGAATGTCGTCCGAATATTTTTCGTAGAAATAAACCATGAGTGGGTATTTCTTTTTAGGATCGAAGTTTTCAGGCTTGTACAAAAGGCCGCTGAGCGGAATATTATCTAGGGAAGTCCATTTGACCAATTCCACACTTCCCCAAAAATAATTTTTCATTTGGGGATTCGCATTGCTAATTTTCTTTGGCAGGGTGAGATTTGAATCTGCTGTCCACACATCCGGAAACTCGCGGAAGCTTTCGCGCGTGAACAACACTTGATTAGCCTGCTTTGCTTTCACTACGTTGGAGGGGTTAAAGCGGAACTCGTCCATCAATAACTTGGTAAGCTTACCGTCTTTCAACGAAAGTTTATAGAAGCCCGAAGCCTTGCTCGTTTCATTAAATGCAGACAGCAACAACTCCTTATCGGGATCAATAAACCGCTCTTCGCTATCTAGTCTTATGTATCGAAATACTGTTTTCTCTCCCCTTCCAATTTTTGTCAAGTTGACGGGTGGCTTTTTATTCTCTGGGTCGAATGCCCATAAATCGTAGCGATCGTATGCAATAAACTGTGCATCATCGGCAGTCCAGCCGGCCGAGCCATAAGCGCCTGGGTAATCAGGATGGTCATCTTCTTCATCCGCAAATTTAATTTTCAATCCTTGATTGAGCTTTGTAGTGCGATCGGAAGCAACAGAATAACTAAACCAGGCGGTATCAGCCAAACTAAACCAATACACAAAATTGGCTTTGGGCGAAAGGCTGGCGTTCCCCTTCACTCGCGAGACCACTTTCTTTCGCACTTTGTCTTGCAAATTGTAGACATAAAAATCATTCGCTGCGGACCCTTCCCAGGTAATCGCCTTGCGATATGGCATATTGCTCTCGCCCAAAAACACAGACGCATTTCCTTCATTACCCAGTTCGATGTTAGGCATTTCCAGATCACCGAGTTGATTTAGCTCTTTGGTTGCTAAGTTTATCGCAGCGAGGTAAGATCGCTTCTTGTCGCTTTCCAACTGCTTGTTCTGCTGCGGGTAAATGTATCCATCATTGCCAGTCCATACTTCCACATTCACAATTTCTTCGGGCAATAATAGGGTGTCTTGTACGACCGGCTTGGGAGCCGAGCCAAAAAATAGTTTTCCTCCGTCTTTTGAAAAGAGTGGTGTATAATGTTCACTCACAATCCAATTTTGGCGAATGCCCAACGAATTTTCTACATCAATTAGTTGCGCGAGACTGTTTTCACTTTTCCAATGGTATAGCTTGAAGTAGCGGATCAACGCCTTGGTCGTATCAGCGTCCAACAAGAAAGCAGCTTGCTTTCCATCTTCGCTAACGGACAATCCTTTGTACTTGTATTTGGATTTGCCTTCGTGAAGCGTTTTCAATTCCTGTTTTTGCAAATCGTACCAATACAGTCCTACTTTCGTGGTAGAGTCATTGCCAGTAGAACTGAACAATAATCCCTGTCCATATTTTGAAAACGCGTAGTCTTTTACAAACCCAAACCGCGTTTCGTTACCATCCATTTTTCGAAGCACCAATGTGTAGCCGTTCTCATCGGAATTTTTCTTCACCTTCTTCGCCTTTTTTGTAGGGTCCGGCTTGGGCGCATCGGGTTTCGACTTCTCTTCTTTCTTGGCTTCAAGTTGGTACGCTAACCAACCTCCAGTTTTTTCAGGAAGCCGATACGATTTTATGTTGGGGAGTTTTTCCACTTTTCGAGATGCAAACGAAAAAATGCCGAGCGAATCTTTTGGCAAGTCTTCTTTTTTCTTTTTCTGTCGCTGAAGGTCTTTGACAATTTTTTGGGGAGGCTTGATCTTGAATACGGCAAATCGACTATCAAACGTCAATGCAATTTCCGCAGCCCGTTTGACCGAGTCTTGTTGGGAAGTTTGTAGGTTGTGAAAAATGACTTTTCCATCGCCATCCTGCGGATTAACGGTAAAGGCGGCAAATTTTCCATCGGGAGTCAGCGCCCTATAATTTACCTCTTTCCAATTATTGTAGACCGAATGGTCCAGCGGTTTTTTGGTTTGTGCAACGGGCATGCCCTTTTTCTGGGCATAGCTAACAGCGGACAGGAATAGTAGGAACGGCAATACGTAAAGTCTCATAGGTAAAAAATTAGAAAGGGAAGGTACAACCATCAACGATAACTCAGGCGCAAATTCTATCAGTGGTAGAAGGAAATGGTTTGCGGTTTCAAGGAATGAAATAAAAAGACCCCCGAAACCTGTGTTTTGAAATGAAAGAGCCTTTATTGAAATATTCACTTTACTTTTGCCACATGAGAATTGCAATCAACGGGATGGGGCGAATTGGGAGACTTCTTTGCAAACTGTTAGCACTAGGCGATCACGAGCTAGTGGCGGTAAATGACGTGATGCCAAAAGACAATTTGGTTTACTTGTTACAATATGATTCCATCTATGGACAATATTTTCTAGGTAAAAATGAATTTACAGAAACGGCTGAAGGCTTTCGCCTAAATGGCAAAATGGTAAAGGCCTTTTCAAAACCTTCTCCCCTTCTTCTGCCATGGAAAGAGCTGCAAATTGATATGGTGATTGATTGTTCTGGCAAATTTTTGACTGAAGAATTACTTTGTCAGCACTTGATCGCTGGCGCTAAACGTGTGTTGCTATCTACAACAGGTGGTCACAATGTGCCGCTTATTATACGAGGATACAACGATAGCAGTCTTTCCACTCAATCGATTGTTTCGTCTGGTGGCTGCATGACAAATTGCACCGTTTTGATCTTGGATCATTTGGTCAAAAACTTTGGTCTGGATTCTGTTCACATCAATGTCATCCATTCCTTTACCTCACGGCAATCGTTGGTGGATGGGCCTTATACAGATTTTCGCAGAGGCCGTGCCGCTACTACTTCCATAATTCCCGTAAAAAATGATTTGGATCAAACCCTTATAAAATTATTCCCTTCAATTGATCAGAAAGTTTCAACGGTATCCACTCGCGTTCCCATCAGCTGCGGAGCGCTGGTGGACATTCACGCCACACTACAGAATCAAACCACGGCTGAATCCGTAAATAATTTGTATAAGCGCCTTTCACAAAATGAGCTAAAAGGATTGCTTGCTTATAACGAAGCGCCCATTACCTCCACTGATATTGTTTGCAATCCACATTCTGCCATTGTTGATTCCACATTGACATCGCTACTGGGCAATCATTTAAAACTGTCTGCCTGGTTTGATGATCAGTTTGCATTTACCAATAGGTTGATTGAGATCGTGGATTTAATGGAAGCATAGTCAGCCATGAAAATAGGCTTGCTTTCTGATACGCATAGTTTGCTGGACGAAAAGGTACTGGACTATTTTAAAGGTTGCGATGAAATTTGGCATGCTGGCGACATCGGTGATCGAGCCGTTATCGACAGCTTAGAAAAATTCAAGCCCACCAAGGCGGTGTTTGGCAACATCGATGATAAAGAAATGCAAGCGCGTTTTCCAGAAGATAGCTGGTTTGATTGTGAAGGTCTTACTATTTGGATGACACACATTGGCGGTGCGCCTCCCAACTATAATCCACGCATTAAAAAAATCCTGAAAGAAAAACAGCCAGATATTTTCATCTGTGGCCATTCACATATTCTTCGAATCAAAAAAGACCCTGCCTATAAAAACATGTTATATATTAATCCCGGAGCAGCCGGTAATCACGGGTTTCATTCCATTAAAACGATTGTGCGATTTGAAATCCTGAAAAAGGAAATTAAAAACATGGACGTGATAGAGTTGGGGAAGAGAGGAGCGTTGTGAAAATGAACGGTGCGCAACGGGCGAACACTCTGAATTCTAAATTCTTAATTCCTACTTCTGATCACTTAAAGCCATTCCACAACTCCACAATCAGTCCCGATACATCACCGCCTTTACTGCCTTTACTGTACGCGCCACATTTGGCAAAATCGCGTCTATCAACGTAGGTGCATAAGGCAACGGCACATCTATACTATTCACGCGGTGAATGGGTGCATCTAAATAATCAAAGGCATGTTTTTGTACGTGATACGTAATTTCAGAAGAGATCGCAGCCAATGGCCATGCTTCCTCCACGATTACTAGACGATTTGTTTTCTTCACCGATTCCACCACAGTGGCATAATCAATTGGGCGAACAGATCTCAAGTCAATTACTTCAACCGATATTCCTTCTTTCTCTAATTCAGCAGCAGCAGCCAATGCCACTTTCATAATCTTACCAAACGAAACGATCGTGACGTCCGTTCCGGCCCTTTTGATATCGGCCACACCAATCGGAATCAAATATTCCTCGGTGGGTACTTCTCCCTTATCGCCATACATCAATTCCGACTCCATGAAGATAACCGGATCATTGTCGCGGATGGCAGTTTTCAATAATCCCTTCGCATCATAGGGAGTAAAAGGAACAACGACTTTTAAACCCGGGGTATTTGCAAACCAATTTTCAAAATTCTGAGAATGTTGAGAACTTAACATACCTGCATTTCCCGTGGGACCTCTGAAAACAATGGGGATATTAAACTGTCCACCAGACATGGAAAGCATTTTGGCAGCCGAGTTAATAATCTGGTCAATCGCTACCAACGAAAAATTGAAAGTCATAAATTCGATGATCGGCCGAATGCCATTCATGGCCGCACCTACGCCAAGACCCGTAAACCCCAACTCAGCGATAGGTGTATCAATCACACGCTTGGCGCCAAACTCATCCAACATCCCTTGGCTTACTTTATAGGCACCGTTGTATTCAGCTACCTCCTCGCCCATTAGAAATACACTCGGGTCTCTCCTCATCTCCTCGTTCATGGCCTCACGCAATGCTTCTCTAAATTGGATTTCCCTCATATCAGTTCTATTAAAGTCAAATAAACTAAGCCTGTAAAATTAATGGCGAGCGGGTCAGAATGAAAATTTTTAGACTATTTTTTCCAACCCACCTTAACAACAAAAAACCCCCGACAGGTGACTGACAGGGGTTTTTCGTTTAATTCTAAATGTTTTTACTATTTCAATGCGTTACGGAATGCATCGGTGGTGTTAAACTTCGCAAATTCAAGATCTGTAAGAGCCTTTCCTTTTAAGCTGTCATCAATCTTAACTGCGCTAACTAGGTTGCTCACCACTGAATCTCCGTTGCCAGAGCGAGCAGCAGCTACCGCAGCACCATAGAAAGCAATCGCATAGTTGCCATTTTTTCCAGTAGACTCTGCAAATGAAGAAGAAGCATTGCTGTAATCTTTATTCAAAAGCTGAGACAACCCTTTATTGAATAGGTTCACGTCCGTGGCATTAGCCGATGATGTTGAGCTGACCGCAGCGCCATAGTTTGCCATGTAAATTTCACAGGCGCCCTTCACCCCATTTACACCACGGGTTACATCATTGCTAGCACCCGCCAACGAAGCACGCACGTGGGTGTAAGCTTTGTAAGGATTGCCTTGCATTAGCGCAATAGAGGCTAGATTGGCATGAACTTCAGGGGCAGGATTTAACTTAGCAGCAATCTCCAATTGGGCAGCCGCTTTATCAATTAAGTCAGTCTTAGCTGGGTTTTCGATTACCGCCTGCAAGTAAGAAGCACCCAAGTTGTTGTGTGCCGCCCAATTAGTCCCTTTTTTGGTGGCTGATTCGTAAATGGCTGTTTTTTCTTCCAAGGAAGGTGTGAGCGTAGCTGAAAACATTAGTTCGTCAAATGATAGAACATCTAAACCGGCTTGGCCAGTAGCAATTTGCTTCGCCAAAACTGAAATTTCTGCTTCTGTCTTTTTTGCTTTGATCGTTAAAATTTCTGTCTTAGCAGCCCGCAAGCCTGGATACACATTTTTGAAAACTTGGTCATAGCCAGCCAATTTTTTCAACTGCTTTTCTTGTTCCTCAAAACTGCCTCCGCTATTAGTTGCATTTAAGAAAGCTGATTTTTGTTCAGCAGAAATACCAGTATAAGATGCCAAGGCAGTTTTAAATTCAGACCAATCATCTACGATAGGCTTCAAAATGAATTTGATTTGGTCAGCGGCATCTTTATAATCATACTTCTTCATTTGCGCGCGGTAGAATTTTTCGATGGCAGTAGCACGTTCTTGGGACAATTTGCTGTTGATTCTTTCCAAACCTTCCGGAGAGTGAGTACCTGTGATCGTTACGGTACGAGTTACATTTTTAGAGGCAATAAACGCGTCCAATTGTTTTCCCTTTGCATCTTTAATTTCAGAGGTTCTTAAAACCGATTTACCTCTTTCAAAAACGAAATCAGGAATAACCACCGGGATCAACTCTTCTTGAGGATTGTAACTAGCGGCAGCGAAAGCCGCGAAGTATGAATTTTGAACCAATTTGGAAGTAGTGATGATGCCCGTTGCGTAAGGCATGCGAGCAGTGGTCTTGGACTTCGTGCCTTTTGAAGCCACCCCTTGAATTTCCACTGTACCTGTTTTGTAGGCGTCCTTATAGGGGAACATGAAAGATTTGGCCACTTTCGTTGGTTCCGTTGCACTGCCTGGATAATCTTCGGCCTTAATTGCCAGAGCTGGCATAGCCAATTCATTTTCTCCGTACTTGTAAAATGTATTTAGCGTGTAAACAGTGCCTTTTTTCAGCATCTTAACCGGAAGATTGCCCGACAAGTCAAAATTGACAGTGTCTTTGTGAACTTCCAACGGATTTGGCTTGATTTCAAGCTTTTGCTCTTTGGCCATCTTAATCATTTGCGGAAGCGAGCAACTTGTGAACGTTAACGTTCCGATGATTAGCAACGAGTAAACTAATTTTCTCATGGATTTGGTGTTATAAGTAATTTTTTTTAACAAAGGCAAATGTAGTTGGATGCCATTTTTTCTGCAATGATACTCAAAAATTTACAAACAAGGCACTCCCAAACCTAGGCTTGAAGGCATATATTTGCACTTTATTAAAATAATCGATGGAAAGTCGATTAACTAAGGCAAACTGTACGCTTTTAAGAATATGGCAATCATAAACAACATCAGGCACTTTTTAGAAAAACATGCCTTTGGTGTGTGTGCAGCTCTGGGCGACAAGCTAGGGATTGCCACCTCGTCCATTCGACTTTTCTTTATCTATACAACTTTTTTGACCCTAGGTTCACCAATCATCATCTACTTGTCGTTGGCATTTATAATAGATATGAGAGGCCACTTGCGCAAACGAAGCACGATATGGGATTTTTAAAATCGCAATTCGATGAATTTTCTTTTCCTCAACAAAAAGCAATCGACCACTAGCCAATTGGGGTACACTTGGCCCACCTGATAATTCGGGATCGATAAAGCTATCTTCTTCCTTTTAGCTACCTCCTCTTTAATGTTTGAAGCAAAGGCAATCTGAGCTTTTATCACCGCCCAAAAATCTTTTGGCGAAGGCTGAACTAGAAATTTGATAGCGGCTGCCCAATCTAGTACTATCCTGAAAGGCAATTTCCAAACCAATTCAGAAGTAGGCAAATGTTTAAAGATCAGACTCAGCCCATTTCGAAAGTTCAAGTAAGTTTTACGCGGACTCGCGGAAGACAACGTTCCACCTCCCACATGGAATACTGTACTCTTGCCTTGGTAAAAGATTTGGTATCCCGCCCGCTTGAGCCTCCAACAAAAGTCAATTTCTTCCATGTGTGCAAAATAGTCTTCATCCAAGCCGCCCAGTTGGTGGAACAAAGAAGCGCGCACAAAATGACAAGCACCCGTGGCCCAAAAGATTGGAACCGTATCGTTAAATTGGTGATCATCTTTCTCCAAATGATTAAAAATGCGGCCACGGCAAAATGGATAACCTAGTGAATCAATCCACCCTCCGGCTGCACCAGCATACTCAAATTCGTCTTTTCGTGCGTGAGACACTATTTTGGGTTGAACCGCAGCAATAGTAGGGTCACTTTGAAACAAATCAATTACTGGGGTCAACCAATTTTTGGTCACTTCCACATCTGAGTTTAGTAAAACGTAATACTTGGCGTGCACTTGTTTTAAGGCAAAATTATAGCCTCCGCAAAAACCGAGATTCTTGTGGATGTGAATTAGCCGAACAGAGGGATAAGTATTCGAAACAAATAGAACCGAATCATCCGTGGATCCATTATCGACTACCACAATGGAGGCGCCTACACTGTGCTCGATAACGGAGGGCAAAAACTGTTGAAGAAACCTTCTGCCGTTGAAATTAAGAATGACAATGGCAACTTCGTTCATCCCATCAAACTGCTAAGATCAAGCCCGGGGATATTTGGCAACAAGCCATCTGTGCTTTTTTTCAACTCTTCCTTCGCCAAGGCATCGGCTTTTTTGGACGCTATTTTGACTGCGGCCACGACTAAATCTTGAACCAACACTTTGTTATTTGCAATCAAGATTGCGGGGTCTATATCCAACAGCATGAGTTGCTTTTTTCCATTTACGGTCGCCTTCACCATGCCTCCCCCCGATTCACCAACGGCAGATAGTAGTGCTAATTTATCTTGGGCCTCTTTAAGGCGCGATTGCACCTCTTTCATCTTGCCCATCATTTTCATCATGTCGAACATATTCGCGATTTAATAAAGTTAACAAAGGTACGGTTTAAGTTGTTTTCAAAAAGGGTGGGTGCAAATTGAAAATGCCTATTTGCGTATTAATATCACGGTGCCGCTTCGCTTCAGAGACCGCCCCGCCAGGTCGGTGATGTTGGCCGTCCACACATAAGAAGCGATGGGCATCGGTTGCCCCAATTGTGAGCCATCCCACGGCTCATTTTTATCGGTGTAGAATATAAGCGATCCCCATCGATCGAAAATCGATACCTCAAGCTTGACGATAAATTGCCCATTGACGGCAAAGACCTCGTTTTCCGCAGGGCCTTTTCTGTCGGGGCTAAAAGCAGTGGGGAAAAATAAATTTATTTCCTTCGTCAATTCGACTTGATTGCTCGATGAAGAAACCAAAGCTCCATCCGTTGGCACAGCAACAATTCGATAGGAAACAAGTTGGTTTTTGGGATCGGGTTGGTCGTCAAAAAAAGAGGTGGCTGTTCCTACATTGAACGTCTTGATGAGAGTTCCACTTTTGTCATATTTTTCAACCAAGTAATTTTTGATGCCCAGAAGCCAACCGCTGTAATCCGACCAACTCAACGAAATTTCATTTTTGTTGTTCATAGCTCCTTGCAGCCGAATCGGGCAAATCGGATCGCTATCATTACTCTTATTATTACACTGATCAGAGTAATTAATCTTGTAACAAAAACGCGAATTGGTGGCATAGGAATTATCTTGATAGTTGGTGGTAGCTGCCGAACCCAGTGGGAAATATCCGGTTGGATTGGGAGATCGCAAAATAGTATAATTTGTAGAGCTAAACGCGGGGTCTTGCAGCCAACTCAATTGAACCCCATTGCCAGAAACAACCGCGCTGGTGTTCAAAATTTTTGTCGGCTTAATGGTGGTAAAAGATTTCCCACATTTTTCCAGCGAAGTGCTCACCCCCCCGCCAGCAAAAGTACTTTTAAGCTGATAGCAATAGGTAATATTGCACGTGATTCCATTATCACTATAAGTGATTGGCGTGCCCGGAATACTAGTATACAAACCTTTGTCGCGAAATACCGCTACACTAGTTACACCTCCACTAGATGTTATCCAATCCAGTTTGTTCAAATCACTTGATAGGGTAAGCGTAAATTTATGGCTACAGACTGGATTCGAGTAGCTGTTTTGAGCCGTGCAAGGATCAAATGAACTAAGGCGAAAACAATAATAATTATCATCAAGGCGAAGGCTCGAGATGGTTGTTGTATTGACGCCATACAGCGTTTGGAGTTGTTGAAAGTTAATGGAGTTAACGGCTATTTCCAATTTGTATTGAATGTTGGGGAGTTGTGCAAAATCCAATTTCAAAGTAGAAGCGTCTACCGCAGTTAGCGCGGTAATTTGACTGACTGGCAAAGTCGTGATCGCCTGAAAAGGTTGTGTTAACGAATTGCAATTATTGGCCGCGTTCAGTTTTCTGCCCCTTACCGAAATATTGAATGCTCCGTTGGAAGCATACGAACGCTGTGCCACTTGGTTATTGCTAAATGGGATTTGAACTACCGGAGAACCATCGCCAAAGTTAATTGAATATTGATCGTAATTTTTATCTGTTACCTTAATTGATACTTGAGAATTGGAACAAGTGTAAACTTCAAAAGCAGGTTGAATATTTGGATCAACTGTAATTGTAATGTCATCTGGGCCGATGCTTCCATACAAAACTACTAGTTTATAAATCCCGCCTGTTAAATAGGTAAATTTAAAATCTGCTGGGAATTGAAGTTGTTGCGAGTTACCGTTACCTTGATAATCAACAAGGCATGGTATAAGACCAGTGCATTCCCCAGTTGTGAGTAAATTCGTAGTTGTTATATTGATTGTAAATGGCGCACATCCTCTAACTTGGTCTACCTGAAAACGACCCAATCGGCTAGTGAATTGGGCGTGAAGAGAACCCATCAAAAAAATCATTACCAACAAAAAAGTCAGCTTCTTCACTTTTGCAAATTAACCTCTTTCAAAAATCTCTCAGCGTTCACCATATCATCGTGTAACAACCGGTCAGTTTCTATAAACGGAACCACCGCTCTAAAAGTATTCATAAATTTTTCTAAAACAGGAGAAGTACGCAAGGGCTTTCTAAAATGAAGTGCCTGGGCAGCAGTTATCAATTCAATGGCCAAAATCGAGTACAAATTATTAACCACCCTATAGGCCTTAGTGGCTGCATTTGCTCCCATGCTCACATGATCTTCTTGCCCGTTGCTGGAAACAATGGAGTCAACAGAAGCAGGTGTGCAAAGTTGTTTGTTATGGCTCACTAACGAAGCGGCTGTATATTGTGGAATCATCAAGCCGGAATTAATACCCGGATTGGCCACTAAGTAATTGGGCAAATCGCGGGAGCCGGAAATAAGTTGATAGGTTCTTCTTTCAGAGATACTTCCTACTTCCGCTAACGCGATCGCTAAAAAATCCAGCGAAAGCGCCAATGGTTGGCCGTGAAAATTTCCAGCAGAAATAATTTGGTCTTCTTCGGGGAAAATATTTGGGTTATCGGAAACAGAATTTATTTCAATCTCCATCACGTTTGAAACATATTGTATGGCATCCCAACTGGCTCCGTGCACTTGCGGAATGCACCGAAACGAATATGGGTCTTGTACATGCTGTTTAGCTCGAGAAGTGATTTCGCTTCCTGCCAATAAAACCATCATCTCTTTTGCCACATGTATCTGGCCTTTCTGCGGGCGAATCTGGTGAACCAATTGATGAAAAGGTTCGATCCGTCCATCAAATGCATCCAACGAAAGAGCTGCAATGATGTTGGAAAGTTTAAGGATGCGGTGGGAATGCAACAAACACCACACGCCATAGGCACTCATAAACTGTGTGCCATTCAACAACGCCAATCCCTCCTTCGCGCGAAAGTGAACGCGGTTCCAACCCAACAAATTCAATACTTCTTGGCTTTGATAGTTCTTTCCCAAATAATGCACTTCTCCTTTCCCAATTAATGGAAGCGATAAATGCGCCAACGGTACCAAATCACCTGAAGCACCAAGTGAACCCATTTCATAAATTTTTGGCAAAACACGTTGGTTGAACATTTCCATTAACAGCTCGGTAGTTTCCAACTGCACGCCCGAATGACCGAAAGAAAGCGACTGTACTTTCAGAAACAACATCAGCAAAACAATTTCGCGAGGCACCTCCGCTCCCGCTCCGCAGGCATGCGACATTACTAAATTCTCTTGCAGTTTTTCTAATTGATCAACCGGAATATTTTTATTGTAGAGTGAACCGAAGCCGGTGTTGATCCCATAAATGGGCGAAGTGGATGACAAAAGCTTTTGATCTAAATATTCGCGGCAACGAACAATTTTCTTTTTCGATTCTTCTGATAACGCAATTTTAGAATGACCATGTAACACACGATCAAGATCGTTGAGTGTAAGTAGTTTGTTGGATATGTAATGCGTATGTTCCAAATTAGTTGATAGTTGATAGTTGTTAGTTGTTAGTTGTTAGTTGGTGGCTTGGTAGTTTAATGGATCAATAACTATCAACTAACAACCATCAACTTAATAATATCCGTAATTGAAATCTGCTGCTGCTCACCTTTCTTCATGTCCTTCAAAGATAACAATCCCGTCTTTTGTTCTTCTGAACCAATAACAAGTACAAACGGGATCATTTTTTTATTTGCGTATTCCAATTGTTTTTTCAGCTTAGCTATGTCTGGATACACTTCTGTGGCGATTCCGTTTTTTCGTAGTTGATGCGCAACCCCTAATGAATAATTGAACGTAGACTCATCAAAATGGGCAATCATAATTTTGCTCGATATCTGAGTTTCTTCCGGGAAGCATTTCAATTCTTCCATCGCGTCATACAGTCGATCTACCCCGAAGGAAATTCCTACTCCCGATACATCGGGCAAACCGAATACGCCCGTTAGATTATCGTAGCGGCCGCCTCCGCTCACGCTGCCAATGGCCACGTTGTTAATCTTCACTTCAAAGATACAACCTGTATAATAACTCAATCCACGCGCCAACGAAATATCAAACTCGACATGATCTTGCAGATCGCCATACTGTTTCAGCAAGTTCAACACTTCTCTAAAATCCGAAATGCCCTTGTTGCCTTTATCTGACGTGGAGAATCGTTCGATCAGAAAATCAATCTTTTGCTGGGTCGTCCCTTCAAAATTTAAAATCGAAAAGACAGCATCAATACCTTTGTTTTCAAATCCGCGCAAGCGCAATTCTTCTTTTACTTTCTCTTCGCCAATTTTATCCAGCTTATCGATGGCGACAAACAAAGAAGATTCGCTTTCTGTGCCTGTTAATTCAGCTAGGCCAGAGAGAATTGCACGGTGATTAATTTTGATTGTGTAATCTTCAATTCTTAGAGAATTAAAAACTTCTTTGATCATCAACACAATGTCTGCCTCGCAAATCAATGAGTTCGTTCCCACCACATCGGCATCACATTGGTAAAACTCTCTATATCTTCCTTTCTGCGGGCGATCTGCACGCCATACGGGTTGAATTTGATAGCGCTTAAAGGGAAAGGTAATCTCGTGCCGGTTCATCACCACATAACGTGCAAACGGAACGGTGAGATCGTAGCGAAGGCCTTTTTCGGAGATCTCAGGCGCTAGCGTTTTAGATTTTAGCGACATTAAGAATTTTTCTAGAAGATAGCTATCCAAAATTTTTGTATAAGATGAAATAGCCCTTGAAGCAAAATCTGGAAAGTACTGCTGGTTCTTTAGGATGTAATTCGAACCATCAACAAAATGCTCAGCAAAATATTGAGTAATATCTAATGCAATAAGAAGACTTTCCTTTTTAACAAATTCCAAAATTAAGTTTGAATCGGAAGAACTGACAGCTAGCCCTTTAAGCAATCTTTCATTTGATTTTTCGCCTTGGATCAAATTCCTGACTGAATAGAAGTCTCTTGCTTGGTCTCCAACAAGCTCCATGAGTGCCTCAGAACAAATATTTCTCATACACTGACTCAATCCATCAATGAATTTTGATTTTGATTCAAAAGTCTGATCACGAGCAATCTCAAGAAATTTTTCATAAAACTCTCCGGAGTCTAAAATCTTAAACAACAATTGATCCCCCTCGTCACCATACTTCCCCGTAAGGGTAGTAAGGTTTTCCATGGCAGGAGTTTCTAGCGGCTGGAAGCCATATTTTTGAAATACTTTTTTAATATTGTCTAAAATGAATTGTCGCTTGGCCATTTGAGCCGGGCCGAAGTCGCGGGTGCCTTTTGGGATGCTGGGTTTTTCTGACATATAAATTCGCCAAATCTAAGGCTTTCGGTTGCTAGTTACCAGTTCCGAGTTGGCAGTTTTAGACTGAACCGCCCAGAACTGAAAACTGTAAACCATTTTATCTTGCATTCTGACAAAGGATCGTTATTTTTGCCCCTCGTTTTAAACATTACACCATGTCAGTTACCCGATTAAAGAGAAAGAACCGCAAGGATAAAGCAAAAGCAGCGCGCAGAAGAACCGCTTTGAAAACAGAAGGCTTCAAGCCCGTTGCCAAATCCGTTGACATCGAAAAAATCAAAGAAAGCTTTAAGAAAAAAGCATAAAAAAAGGGACTGCTTATTTAGCGAGTCCCTTTTTTTAATTTTAATCCAGTTATTTGGATTCTTTATTCTTCAAATCCTGAACTTCAGCACGGATTGCCTGGGCAATGTTCTTCAAGTCCTGCATTCCTTTTCTGATGCGAGTACCCGCTGCACTGTTTGCTTTGTTATAAAACTTGTCGGCATCACCTTCTAGAGATGCAATCAGGGCTTTTAAATCATCGAATTTTTTCATTGTTACGGTGTGTTTAGTTTATTGAGGTGTTCTATTCTTACGCCAAATTAGCTAAAAACCTTTAAAAACAATCAAAAACACCTATTTTTTAAAACTTGGTTACTGAAACCAACGCCTCTGTTTTATAGAAACCATCGTCTAACTTGGTTTTTAGGGCAGAAAACGCAGTTAGCGTCTCTTCCACGTCTTCCATTGAATGTGAAGCGGTAGGGATGATTCTGAACATAATTACGTCTTTTGGCACCACCGGATAGATTACGACCGAGCAAAAAATACCATAGTTCTCTCTCAAATCCATGGACATGTTAGCCGCTTCGCCCACTCCTCCTTTAAACAATACGGGGGTTGGCGGGGTCTGAGTTTTGTTGATCGCGAAGCCTTTTTCCTGCAATCCGTTTTTAATGGCGGCCATGATGGTTTTCAAGTTCGCCCGCAGCTCGGGGTGCTTCTTAACTAGCTCTAGCCGCTTCATGCCTCCAATCACCAGCGGCATGGGCAAGCTCTTTGCATATATCTGAGACCGAACCGAATAGCGTAAAAATTTAATTATTTTTTTATCACCCGCTACAAACGCACCAATGCTAGCCATTGATTTGGCAAAAGTGGAAAAGTAAAGATCTATTTGATCTTGGACTCCTTGTTCTTCGCCAACGCCCGCTCCGGTTGCACCCATTGTGCCAAAACCATGTGCATCGTCTACCAAAAGACGGAAGTTATATTTCTTCTTCAGTTCGACAACACTCCGCAAATCGCCCATATTTCCAGACATGCCAAAAACGCCTTCTGTGATTACCAGAATGCCTCCGCCTGTCTCGTTGGCCAATTTGGTGGCGCGCTGAAGCTGCTTCTCGAAGCTCTCCATGTTATTGTGATTGTAAACAAAACGTTTACCGATATGCAGACGAACTCCGTCAATAATGCAAGCGTGCGATTCGGAATCATAAACAATAACATCTTTCCTATCCACCAATGCATCGATGACAGATAGCACGCCTTGATAGCCAAAATTGAGCAACATGGCATCTTCCTTTTGCACAAAGTCAGCCAACTGCTTCTCAAATTCGATATGGTAAACAGAATTGCCCGACATCATGCGAGCGCCCATTGGATACGCCAATCCAAACTTGGCGGTGGCATCTGTGTCCGCTTTGCGCACTTCAGGGTGGTTCGCAAGTCCAAGATAATCATTCAAACTCCAGTTTAAGACAGTTTTTCCATTGAAGGTCATACGTGGACCTATATCACCTTCCAGTTTTGGAAAGAAGAAATAGTCATCAGGTAAGTGAGAGTACTTGGCCAGAGGCCCTTCTTCCATGCGTAGCTTTTCGAATAAATCGACCATTATAGAAATTTATTGGGTTAATAAGTCGGCAAAAATAGAAAAATTGCGCGGAAAGACATGGCGCTCGTTCATTAACTTCATTAACTATGAATGTGTTCAAATAATTTTAAATTTGAGTATAAAATAGATAAATGAACTATCTCGAAAGAATTACGATTAATCCCGACATCTGTTTTGGCAAACCATGCGTAAGAGGAATGCGCTGGCCAGTAGGAGTAATACTAGATTTGCTGAGTTCCGGCATATCTTTTTTAGAAATTATTCAAGATCATCCCGAACTCGAAACAGAAGATATTTTAGTCGCCCTCCAATATGCAAAGCTGACAAGTTCAGGAAAATCCATTTACGAACTGGTCTCGTAGTATGAACTTTCTATGTTATGTACATATTCCGTACAGGTTAGTTACTCATTTTTTGCGAATGAGACATCAAGCCGTTCATGTCAATTCGATCCTCAATGGATCACATTCAAAAGATATCGACATCGCTCGATTTGCAGACTTCAATCATCAAATTGTAATCACAAAAGACGAGGATTTTAAGAATTTGCATTTCGCAGCAAACACTCCAAAAAAACTGATAAGAGTACTACTTGGCAATATCAGTACACAAAGCCTTATCGATGTGTTCCAAATTCATTTAGTCCAGTTGGAAAAAATCCAAAAGGTGGATCAATTCTACATCGAAATTGGAAAACACCAATTTATTTACACTACAGATTACACGCTAGATCAATAAAACCTATTATCTAAACCGCCCCATGATTCAATCAAAAAAAATCCACAAACTTTTAGTAGCTAATCGTGGAGAGATTGCCTTGCGCATTATGCGCAGTGCCAAGGAGATGGGTATCCAAACGGTGGCAGTGTTCAGCGAAATTGATCGAACGGCCTTGCATGTGAAGTTTGCTGACGAGGCTTATTGCATTGGACCAGCACCCTCATCGGAATCCTACTTGAGGATGGACAAGATTATCGATGTAGCAAAAAAGTCAGGTGCAGACGCGATTCATCCTGGTTATGGCTTTCTTTCGGAGAATGAAGACTTTGCAGACCTAGTCAAAGAAGCGGGAATCATTTTCGTGGGGCCTTCGGGCGATTCGATGCGAACAATGGGAAGTAAGTTGGCCGCCAAAGAAGCTGTGGCAAAATTCAACGTGCCGTTAGTGCCAGGAACGAGTACGCCCATTACTAATGTAGACGAGGCAAAAGCAATTGCTAAGAAAATCGGCTACCCAATTTTAATCAAAGCCAGTGCAGGCGGTGGTGGAAAAGGGATGCGTGTGGTGGAAAATGAAAATGAATTTCAAAGTCAGATGGAGCGCGCGATCAGCGAAGCAACTGCTTCCTTTGGCGATGGTGCCGTCTTTATCGAAAAATATATTGCCAAGCCAAGGCACATTGAGTTCCAAATATTTGGCGATCAGCACGGCAATGTGGTGCATCTCTTTGATCGCGAATGTTCCATTCAGCGCAGACATCAAAAAGTGGTGGAAGAAGCTCCGTCTCCGGTTTTAACAACTGAACTCCGAAAAAAAATGGGCGAAGCTGCGGTCAATGCCGCAAAGGCAGCAAATTATTACAATGCCGGAACCATTGAATTCATTCTAGATGAAGACATGAGTTTCTATTTCTTGGAAATGAATACCCGTTTGCAAGTGGAGCATCCTGTTACGGAAATGATCACAGGCCTTGACTTAGTAAAATTGCAAATTAAAATTGCCCAGGGAGAAAAATTGCCTTTCACACAACAACAACTTTCCATTCGCGGTCACGCCATTGAAGTGCGCGTGTGTGCCGAAGACCCTAGCAATAATTTTCTGCCGGATATTGGAACTCTACAAACCTATCGAATACCACAGGGCGATGGCGTGCGCGTAGACGGTGGGTATGAAGAAGGAATGACCATACCTGTTCAATACGATCCATTGTTGGCTAAATTGGTAGTGTATGCCGAAACACGCGAGTTGGCGATGGACAAAATGATCCGTGCGATTAAAGATTTTGAAATCACCGGAATAGAGACGACTCTCGGCTTCGGCAAATTTGTAATGGGCCACGAAGCATTTCGATCAGGAAATTTCAACACCCGCTTCATAGAAAACCATTTTAAGCCCGAATACTTGTTGGGGGAGCGCGATATTGAATTGGAAAAACTGGCAGCCGTATTAGCGGTTTCTTTTTTTACTACGGCAACCAAAACCAAATCAACTCAAGTAGTGGTTAAACATTCCAGTAAGTGGAAGAAAAACAGAATGTAGGCCATGGCAGAAATAAAACCCATTCGTGCTTGGCGTTACAATTCATCGTTAGCAAATAAAATAGAGGAACTTACGGCTCCGCTGTTTGACGTGGTCTCTGATAGGCAGCGTGAAAAGCTGTACGAAAATCCGTACAACTCAATTCATCTATCTGTTCCACAAGGCGCCAATCCTTCCGAAAAAGCGCAACGATTGTTACGCGATTGGAAAGAAGACGGAATCATTCAACAGGATGTGACCCCAGGGATTTACGTTTACTATCAGTATTTTAAACTCGCGGGTTCACCTAAAGAATATTGTCGAAAAGGATTTGTGTGTCACATTCGCGCCTACAATTGGAAAGACAATGTAATCCTTCGTCACGAAAACACAATTCCAAAAGCTGTAAATGACCGGGTGGAACTATTAGAAAAAACAGCACTGCATGCTAGCCCCACGCACGGCCTGTATACTGATCCAGATTTTGAATTGGAAAAGTATATGGACGAAGCAATGCAGTTGCCCATTTTTGACACGGAAGACTACCAAGGCGTGCGCGATGTGTTGGCGGTGATCCAAGATGCAAAGGCGATTCAGAAATTTTTAGATGTCATTGAGAGCAAAACAATTATTTTGGCAGATGGTCATCATCGATATGAGAGTTCTCTCATTCTAAAAAACCGATTGGAAAAATCAAATCCCCGTCATACCGGTAAAGAGGGCTACAATTTTCATCTTATGTACCTGACAAACACGGAGGCAGGCGACTTGCGCATTCTTCCAACTCACCGGCTGATCAGCGGAATGAAAACCTTTGATGAAGATGAGGTAGCGGCCAAATTAGAAAATGATTTTGAGGTGAAAGTTATCGAAAATGCTGACTCACTGAATGAAATCATTCTTGGCAAAAAATGGGCGTTTGGGGTGATTCTCAAAAATCGCTCGTTAAAAATTCGATTAAAGCCAGAGGCGATTGAAAAAATGACTTGGCACTTTCCTGACGAAGTCAAAAACCTTGACCTGACAGTTCTCCATTATTTTATCCTTGAAAAAATTTTGGGAATACCCGGTAAAGAACAGCGTGGGTCAGAAATCATTTCTTTTGAGAGAAACTTTTCTACTTGCCTTGCCAAAGTCAATCAAGGCGAATGCCAAATGGCGATTATCACACAAGAGGTAAGTATTGAAGAAGTAAAGCAAGTATGTGCCAGCGGCTACACTATGCCGCAAAAATCAACCTATTTCTATCCGAAGGTGATCAGCGGATTTTTGTTTAGTTCAATTAAAGAAGATGAATTTCAATCGCCTTCGTTCGCACTTTTTTGAACTAATGATTGAAATTTCTAATTTTATAATTATGAATTCCAGTTTACTCTCAAGAATAACGTTAAATCCTGCCATTTGCCATGGTAAGCCGACTGTTCGGAATACCCGTCACATGGTGGAAAGTATCCTAGAATACCTAGCCGGTAGAGATACTCTTGAAGACCTCCTGAAGTCATTTCCAGACCTAACCAAATTAGATATTTTAGCTTGCATTGCCTATGCAAATGAGGTGATGAAAATGAAGGGAGCTACGCCCGAAGCAGCGTAACAGCATGAATTTTTTAATGAACGCTCAGCTTCCTTTCGAAATAAGTAAACTGTTCAATTCCCGGGGATACCATTCTATCCACACCTCACAACTTCCGGAAAAAAATCTCACTTCAAATTCAACAATTCGATCCATTTCAATAGCAGAGAAACGAATTGTAATTACCAAAGACAGCGATTTTTTTGATTCATACGTTCTCAAAAAGAACCCTTCAAAAGTATTTTTTGTGAGAACGGGCAATTTGAAGGTAAGCGCTTTGCAGGAAGTTTTTAGTAGGCAATTTGATCAGATTATTTCAACCTTAGAAAAATGTGGGATGATAGAGTTGGCCACTACAGGAGTTAAAATTCTTTATTGACGTGATTCCAATTCAGCGCTCACTTATTCTCGCTTCTAGCTCGCCCCGCAGGCAGTTTCTGTTAAAGGAAGCGGGCTTCACTTTTGTAGTCGACTCGCCCAACATTGATGAGTCTTTTCCTAGCTCAATGCCATCGGAAAAAGTACCAAGTTATTTGGCGGAAAAAAAAGCAAAAGCACTTTTACCAAAAATCACCAACGAAATAGTGTTGGCCTCCGACACGGTGGTAATCTTAGGAAATAAGATATTGAACAAACCAGTCGATCGAAATGAAGCGGTTGAAATGTTGACCATCCTAAGCGGACAAACACATTTGGTGGTTACCGCTGTTTGCCTTCTAAGCCGAGAGAAAGTGGTCTCATTTGATGACCGCACAGAAGTCACTTTTGCAAATCTTTCTCAATCGGAAATTGAATTTTACATCGACCATTACAAACCCTTTGATAAAGCAGGCGCCTATGGTGCGCAAGATTGGCTGGGGATGATTGGTGTGGAAAAAATAAATGGGAGCTACTTTACAGTGATGGGCCTGCCGATTCATAAAGTGTACCGTCAGCTAATGAAATTCTAAGACACACCCGATTAATAAAATTAGCGTTTGCTTCACACGCCAACATTCAGGAACTTTAAACTTTAATTGATTATTTGCGTAATTTAGGTATGATTAAAATAAAGAAAGGGTATTTGGCGTTGGCTTTCTGTTTAGCGTTGGGGTTGCTAGCCTTCACGCCTCCTGCGGAGCGTTATTTTGAAGTCGCTAAAAACCTAGACATTTTCGCGTCCCTGTTTAAAGAGGTAAACAAGCTGTATGTAGATGACGTCAGCCCCACCAAAATGGTGCATACCGGTATCGACCAGATGCTTAATTCGCTCGATCCATACACCAATTACATTTCCGAAGATCAGGTAGAGGATTTTCGAACTCAAAACACGGGGCAGTATGGAGGCATTGGGGCGATCACCAAAAACTTTCAAAACAGAACAGTGGTAGCAATGGTTTATGAAGCCTATCCTGCTTACAAAAACGGATTGCGTATTGGAGATGAGGTAATTAAAATGGATGGCATTGAACTCGCAAAACTATCGCAAGAAGAAGCAAACCACCTGATGCGAGGCCAAGTAGGCACGCTAGTGAAACTCTCTGTAAAACGGTTAGGCCAAGAAAATTTGATTGAGCTTGAATTTAAAAGGGAAAAAATAAAGATCAATAATGTACCGTATTCCGGAATGATCACCGATGAAATCGGCTACATCCAGCTAACGGAATTCACACCAGAGGCTGGAAAAGAAGTGAAAAATGCCTTGGTGGGCTTACAGGAAAAAGGTGCTAAGAGCATAGTTCTGGATTTAAGGGGAAATCCGGGGGGCTTGCTTTTCGAAGCAGTAAACATTTGTAATTTGTTCGTCCCGAAAGGAAAAAAGATTGTGGATACGAAAGGAAAACTGGAAGAACACAACATTACCTACGCAACCCTAAATGCTCCGGTAGATTTAGAAATCCCAGTTGCCGTATTAATCAATCGGGGAAGCGCATCGGCTTCTGAAATTGTGGCGGGGACGCTACAAGATTATGATCGAGCAGTCATCATCGGAGAACGATCGTTTGGAAAAGGTTTGGTACAACTAAGCCGACCCCTCCCCTATCATGCCCAAGTAAAAATTACTACTGCGAAATACTACACGCCCACGGGCCGATGTATTCAGGTACTTGACTACGCCCATCGTAGAGCAGACGGAAGCATTGCGTCAATACCTGATTCATTGAAAAAGGAATTTAGAACATCGACCGGCAGAAAAGTATTTGATGGCGGTGGTATCGATCCTGACATCAAATTGGCAAGTTCAGAAGCTTCACCGGTGGTGCAAGCACTCTACACAAACGGATTGATCTTCGATTTTGCTACATTTTATGCGACTAAAAGTTCAAGCATTAAGGAACCCAAAAGCTTTGCCCTTTCAGAATCAGAGTATCAAGATTTTATCCAATGGCTGAAGGGTAAAAAATATTCTTACTCATCGCCTTTGCTAAATGAGGTAGAAGCGCTGCAGGCCGAAGCAAAAAAGGAAAAATATTATGCGGAGATCAAGCCCCAACTAGAGGCCATTCAATCAAAATTGAAAGACAGCAGAAAGAATGACTTGGTCATTTTCAAGGATCAAATCAAAATGCTGTTGGAGGAAGAAATTATCGCTCGCTACTATTTTGAAAAGGGAACCGTAGAGGCGAGATTAAAAAGTGATTCTCAGCTAAAGAGGGCGGTAGAAGTGCTAGGCGACCCGACAGGCTATAAAAAAATACTGAATATCAAATAAATGCGACTTCTGAGGAAAGCCAAACCTTGGATTATTTCGATCTCGGTCTTTTTTCTGATTATTCTACTTATGGATTTTTGCTTGCAATTCCGGATGAGCAAAAAGGAAGTCAATCAGTATTTTGAAGGAAAAAAGGATAAAGGAATACTTCATACGTATAAGTTCGATCATCAAAAAATTAACTATTTTTCAATCGGAGATCCCACTCTACCTCTAGTGGTTTTTGTGCACGGCTCACCGGGCTCACTCAGCGCATTCATCGATTTCATGTCGGATAGATTATTACTTGAAAGAGCACAACTCATCTCCGTAGATCGGCCCGGGTTTGGAGAATCCAACTTTGGCTACGGGGAGAAATCTCTTCGGAGACAAGCATCGGTATTGAAACCAATTTTAGAAAAACAAAGAGAAAATCGACCAATAATTTTAGTCGGCCATTCAATTGGCGGTTCGGTAATTTGCCGCATGGCAATGGACTATCCCGAATTGGTTGACGGAATCATTATCGTGGCAGGCTCGATTGCGCCAGATCTTGAACCCAATGAAACGTGGTTCCGCGCTCCGCTGGCGACTCCCTTTTTAAGTTGGCTATTGCCAAGATCCTTCCGTGCCTCTAATCGTGAAATATATCATCTAAAACATGAGTTGCAAGAGATGATGCCCTTGTGGGCCAACATCAAGGCAACAACGATTGTAATTCAAGGAAAGAAAGACATGCTGGTGGATCCTAGAAATGCGGATTTTGCAAAGAAGATGATTGTGAATGCACCCGTTGAGTTAGTGGCTTTAGAAGACATGAATCATTTTGTACCTTGGAGCAATCCCGAACTGATTACACAAGCCATCCTCAAACTGCTCGACCAAAGGCAATTGAGTTTATCAACGAGATAACCTGCCAAAAAATCTAAACGGAAAAACTTTCTCCGCAGCCACACGTGCGCGAGGCATTCGGGTTTACGAATTGAAATCCTTTTCCATTTAGTCCGTCTGAAAAGTCAAGCGTGGTGCCTAACAAATAAAGAAGGCTTTTCTTATCCACTAAAATTTTAATTCCCTTGTCTTCGAAAATTTGATCGGCCGGTTTGATCTCTTCATCAAAACCTAAATCGTACATCAAGCCAGAACAACCGCCACCCTTTACCGATACGCGGATATTGTGATCATGGCTCTTACCTTCTTCGCTACGCAGGTTAATGAGTCGCTGTCTCGCCTTGTCTGTTACACTTATCATACTAGTCATACTATTTTATTTTTTATGATACCGGGTTTAACACCACACTAAAAACGGTGATCGTATTTCGATCTCTTCCGTAATACAATTTTTCCAATGCCTCTAATATATTTCCCGCCCTGAAATAAGATGTATGTAGCTCACTGTCGCTTTTAGTCACCCATTGAATGGTGTAGGAGTTTTCGCTTTCCTTGTAGCTCTGAACATACAACAACATTTTTTTCAATGCGTCCACTTTATCCGCACCGGTCTCTGAATGGAACAAAAATGATTGACTATGCCGTGGGTTAATCGTAATCAAGTCAAGCTTCGCTTTTCCATCTTTTATCCCATATTCAAAAATCAAATCGCTCGTGCGCAAACCCAGATAATCCTTGATTTGCTGCTGCACGCGAGCGGCCTCTACATGTATGTCGCTGCTTGTTTCGAGTGTTATTTTTGGCATCTGTCCGTTAAAACTTTCTAAATCCCTTAAAAGTTTCCCTATTTTGATTCAAAATTAACAAAACCTACTTAATCTTTTGATATGGAAAAAATTGAACACATTGGCATAGCGGTAAAAAACCTTAATGAATCCAACGAGCTTTTTGCCCGGCTATTGGGAAAGCCGCATTATAAAGTCGAAGAAGTGCCTTCTGAGGGAGTTAGAACCTCTTTTTTTGAAATAGGTGGCCTGAAAATCGAATTGCTGGAAGCCACACGTGCCGATTCGCCAATCGCAAAATTTATCGAAAAAAGGGGCGAAGGGCTGCATCATTTGGCTTTTGCCGTGAACGAAATTGAAGATAAAATGGAAAAATTATCCGACCGCGGATTTAGAGCCTTGGCAGATAAACCAAAGGATGGAGCCGACAATAAAAGAATCGTTTTTCTCCACCCCAAGACTACCAACAATGTATTGGTAGAGTTATGCCAAGACAAGCCATGAAATAATTAGAATTTCATTTTTGGGCGTTCTTTCGCACCGAACTGAATGGCGTTATAGTATTTCTGTTTCTTCTTGCCAACGCGTGTTTCATAGTAAGGCTTGGGAGCAGCACATGCTGAAAAGAGCAAAGCAAACAAGACAAAAGGTACAACCCAGTTTTTCATATTTGTTTTTTTGTTTGATCATAGATACGGGAATAGTAGGCCAATGCGTGCACTTTGCCAGCAAGTTGTACTTTTGATGGACGAGTGAACTTGACAAGCGACAAATAGGATTTACTTCATGACTGAAAAGAGAACAGAACTGAATGATTTGGGAGAGTTTGGATTGATTGAAAGGCTGGAAAAGCAATTCCCTGTTCAAAATAGTACATCCGCAAAGGGGATTGGTGATGATGCCGCAATGATTTCAATTGGTAGTGAGTATTTGCTGGTCACCACTGATATGTTGTTGGAAGGTATCCACTTTGATCTTTCCTATATGCCTTTACAGCATTTAGGTTACAAAGCGGTGGTCGCGAACGTATCTGACATCGCAGCCATGAATGGAAAACCCGAGCAAATAACTATTGGACTAGGAATTAGTAACCGTTTTTCGTTGGAAGCAATAGACACCTTGTACGCGGGTATTAAAGCTGCCTGCGAAGATTATAAAGTTGATCTCGTTGGGGGTGATACCTCCTCTTCGAAGTCGGGGCTTATCATTTCCATTACTGCGTTGGGTAGAGTGGATAAGGGAAAGGAGACTCTTCGTAGCAATGCGAAAAACAACGACATTATTTGTGTAACGGGCGACCTTGGTGCTGCATATCTTGGCCTTCAAATATTGGAACGCGAGAAGCAAGAATTTTTGATCAATCCCGAAATGCAGCCAGACTTAGAAAAGTATGAGTATTTGGTAGGCCGGCAATTGAAACCAGATGCAAGGATGGATATTATTCATGAGCTCGCTGAAAGAAAAGTAGTGCCCACGGCCATGATTGATATTTCGGATGGCCTCGCCTCTGAGTTGCTACACATCGGCAAAAGTTCGGGTGTGGGGATAAAGATCTTTGAAGATAAAGTGCCGATTGATTCACTGACCTACGAAACGGCCATCGAATTTATGATTGACCCTATCACGTGTGCCCTAAACGGAGGCGAAGATTACGAATTACTTTTCACCATCGATCCTAAAGACTACGAAAAGCTAAAAAACCATCCCGATATTCATTTTATTGGGCACATTCACAACGACCCCACTCAAAATGTAATGGTGACCAAACAAGAAACGCTTGCCCCTCTAAAAGCTCAAGGATGGAATCATCTTTCTAATTTTAAATGATGAGCTATCCATTCAAAATTTAACATCACTTTGAATAGGCTAGCTGGAGGTACGCGAAGCAATTGATTTACTGTCAGGCTGAGCAAGCCGAAACCTATTTGAAAGCACGGTTAGCCCGTTTTCGACAAGCTCAAACTGACAACATGTAACGCTTTGCGTAACGCCAGCTTCTTAGTCTTCGGGGTAAGGGATAAAAACAAACCGCGTAAACTCCTTGTCTACCACGAAGAGGCAACAAAATTCATCGGGATCTTTGTAAGCACTTATAAAATCGTCCGCCTTTTCTTTGGCGACCAATTCCCGTTGCACAAATTCATCCAAGAACGAGGCGAAATAATTCCACTCAAGTTGTTGGGAGTGTTTATCTACCAGTAACTGCCCAATGGGGATTTCGTCTTTAGAAATCACAAAGATGGGATGCAAAAACCCCGCTTTTCTGATTTGGTAAGACGCTTCTTTCAATGTATCGGCTGCCTTTACAAAATCTGCACTGATCGTTCCCAAATATCTTCCGCTCAGTTCAGGATCATTAATCATCGGTAATTCCATGCCACAAAACTAATCGATTGCCAGAAAACGGGAGGTATGATCTTTCAACAAAGGAAAAAACTCTTGAAACTCATTTTTAAAGTCCTCATAGTGAGCGATTAATTCTACAGTTGATTCGTTCATTTTCGAATCAAACTTAGAACGCCTAGTTACGCCATTCAAGGCTTGCTGAATACCCTCTACCTTGGCATAATTCACCAGCCAATTTCCACGAACCATGTGCGGCAACATCCACTTCACTTGCTCCGGAAGCACAGCTAAATTTTTGTCAAAATAGGCGTAACACTCTGCTGCAAAATCTGGCAACGGTTGACGTTGATAGGAATGCCAATTAGCTGCCAAAAAATGATCATAAAATATATCAATGATCACTGGAGCATAGTGGCGGTACTTAGGCCGCAGCCGTTCTTTGCTTTGCAAAACGGTTGGGTGTTTGTCGGTAAATTCATCAATCGCCCGGTGCAGCTCAATTCCCTTCACAATCGCTGGCGAAAAACGATTGGAAAAATCGCGGCCACGCACAAAATCACCGATAAAGTTGCCCAAACGTATTTCTGGATCATCGGCCGATAAATATAGATGTGCAAGAAAGTTCATTCAACTACGGTAGGGCATTAAAGACATGTAAGGTAATTCAATTCATTTTATTTTTATTCGAAAATAAATTCCTCACTTTTGACGAAAATGAACTTGATATGGCATTGCTAGACCAATTGAAGCTACTAGTAAATCTCGCCCGAATTGATGGCGATATGGCAGAGCGCGAAAAAAGTTTTATTACCAACATTGGCAAAGCCAATGGGTTTCCCGAATCATCGGTAGCTACGTTGTTTTACCAGACGCACGAAGTTATTATACCCGATAACCTCACGGACGACCAGCGGTTTAATTATATTTTTAGCTTGGTTCAATTGATGAAAATCGATGAGCGAATTTACCAAGATGAGATAAAATTTTGTGCCAAAATTGCAGCCCGCCTTGGCTACAGTCAAGATGTTCTATTTGACCTTATGCTGAAAGTAAAAAGTACGCTAGACGATGCTGAACGGAAAGCTATCCAAGAATTTGCTCAAGGGCATTTGAGAAAGTAAATTGACGCTGCGCTAATAATGCCTAGCTTTTGAGTAACAAATAGGCGATCTAACAAGCCGCTCCTCCAAGTTTTTTGCTCACATTGGTTTAAAAAATCTAAGAGCTACTACCAGAAAATAAATGGAAAAAAGATGTGCGGCTCCCTTGCTGGAAATGGCAGAATAAGCTGTCTGTGGTGCAAGTGATGGCCAAATCTCCACAGCGGATGCCGAGGCATTGATCCAAGCGGTAAAAGATGGAAGTTATTACAGGGATGTGAAAAAAAAACGGTGCAACACATACGCGGAAATTTCAAATGGACGGATGGCGCAGACGAGTGGTTTCGCCATGAGATTTCGGTTTGGGCTGCATCTAAGTGAAGAAATGAGGGGTTCAAATCCCCTCTTTCAGTTTCTTTAACCGACCCCATGACGCAATCAAATGAAGAGATTTGTCTTTAGAAACTCTTTCAGGGGTTCTAGGTTCTGACACTTCAAATCCCAAATCGAAGCATCAAAGTAACTACGTTTTGATCCTTGGGCAGATTTGGAATCTTCAAATGAGCCGTGATAGATGAAGATTTTTTCCTTTTCAGTTATAGGTCGAGGCTTTTTCAAGCCGAGACTCAATTTGCATTTAGCATAATCTTCTATACACACAAATAGCTTTTCATTACCTGCGGTTACAGACTTCATCAATAAAGATTCAAGATTTCCTTGTTCTGCGTTATTGGGAAACAGGAAAGTACTATGAAATTTTAAGTTAAGCTTTCCCATTTGAATATTAATTTTATCTGAAGTCGTCTGAAAGTCTTTGTCATCAGCATCAAATATCAAGACATTCCGGTTGTTTTCTGAGCTTTTTTGAATGTCCACTTGAACTTGATGAAGGGATTCACTTTTTCCACCAACTAGAATGAAAGAGGTTCTATCGATTTTCTTCCCGAAGTGATATTCAATAAAATCTTCCAAAAACCTAACATCCTCATCACCCTCAACAATCAAAGAAAATCCTGCCATAAACTATGCCCTTATTTCATTGCCAACATTTATAGCATGTTCAAACTGCTCAAAATCATAGGTGTGAGCAGTGACAACTTTTGTCTTCGCGTTTTCCACCAACGTAATGTTGCGAACATCATTTTTAAATTCTGGTAACTCCTCATTTATAACTTCTTTGAAATATTTTAAGCACTCTTCGTTATGTGTGGTCATGAAAAGTTGAACATCATTATCCTTTGCCGATTGCAAAATCACATTCCAAAACCGTTTAAATCTGCTAAAGTGAATACCCGTATCAATTTCGTCAATCATTAATCTTTCGCCTTTATTCAAAACTATTTCAGCTAACAGTCTAAATAGCTTAAGTGTTCCATCACCAAACATAGCAAGCGGAAGTGAAGAGTCACTATGTTTTTGATAAACAATAAGATTCGGTCTAGAATCAGGCTGAGGGCTGGACAATTCTATATCTTCGAGGTCCGGAACAATTATGTTGAGGCTTTTGATAAAACTCTTTTTCACAGATCTATTCTCTTGTAGTCTCGAATAAAAATTTGTTAAGTCCTGATCATGTCCTTTATAAAATGGAATAAAAGGCGTATTGAGGTTGAGATTAATAGCCACTTTGGTGTCAAGAGAATTTGACATAGTTTGCAAATCATTTGAATCTTTGACTTGTATTAAAAAGTCTGCTTGGTTAAAATCTAATCTGAATGTTTGTACCTTACCTTCACCAAAAGTTAAGCGACATACTATAGAATTGAGATTGGATGAAGTCCTTTTATTGAGGTAAAACTCAAGATCTTTGTAGATAAAATTTTCTTTGATATTTCTAAATCTGAGAGACACAAATAGTCTATTCAAGAAAATCCGTGAAGGAGAACCTGCTAACAATGCCTCCAAAACACTGGTCTTTCCCACATTATTATCACCTACAATCAAATTGAACTGCCCTAAGTCTTTCATTTCAAAAGACTCAAAACGCTTAAAGTTCTCTACCTTAAAATATGTTAAATGCTTGCCTGTATCTCCCATTCTATAAAATTACAAAAAAATGGCTTATCAAGACCCATCAACCTTTGGCTTCCCACAATTCTATATTATTTCCGTCAGGTCCATTATACAATCAAACTTGCCGTAAGGATATTCTTCTATTTCGCCAACAATTTGTTCGCCTTCTTCTTTCGGCACTTTTAACAGTTCTACTAAGTTCTCTGCTGGGCAGTTGACACTCGAATTGCTCTTTTCATACCGGCTTTTTTTTTCCAGATGATCAACACCCAATTGTTTTCCTTGTTACTTTCAAATTTATCTGGGCAGTTGCCGATGCTCTCTAGTACCTTCATCGAAATTTAACAAACCAACATTAGTGGTGAGAATACCCGACCAAATTTTGCAACCCGTGTCCCTGATTTCGATCGGGCTTCAATCTACTCATTTTAGCAACACCTATCGCAGCTCTTGAATTTGATTTTTTGAGTACCGTCAAAAAAAAAGCCACCCCAACGGATGACCTTGATAAAATTCTAAAATCGGATTTGTAATTAACGCTTCACCACGAATGTAAGCACCGGGCGCTTCGCCTTATTCACCACATCTTCGGCAATACTTCCGGCCAGCACGTGAGCAAAACCTGTGCGCCCGTGCGTAGCCATTGCAATCAAGTCTGCATCTATGCTATCCGCAAAATAAAGAATGCCCTCCTCTTCGTTAAGATCGTTATAAACATTGATCGTGAAATTTTTGAGTTGCAACGATTTTGCAAATTTGTTCATGTATTCCTTCACTACTTTGTCGCGTTGGAAATCGCCCGGAGTATTGATGCGCACCAAGTGGATTGTAGAATTATAAAGCTGTTGCGTGCGCTTCACAATGCGAGAAAACACCTCTTCATCTTTAGACATTGCGGTGGCATACACAATATTCTTAAAATTGGTGGATGACGGTTTCTTTTGAACCGTAAGAATTGGACAACGACTGTGCCGTACCACGCGCTCCGTGTTCGATCCAATGATCATCCCTTCCAGATTGGTAATACCTCGTGTGCCCATGACTACTAAATCAACTTTTTCCTCCGCAATGATAGCGTTCATTCCATGGAATGGGTTACCAAGACGCAATTGGCCTTCAATTTTTACAGCCTCAAAGCGCGGATCGAGCACTAATTTTTCCAATTGCTTTTTCGCCTTCTCTAATAATTTAAATGTGAAAACTCGCTCCTCCCAATCTTTCTTTACCCACTCTCCAGAGATCCGATAGGAGTCAGGGGTAGCCTCCTCCACAACATGCAATAAATGAATTTCTGCGCCTGCTTTTTTGGCGATATCAAAAGCAGTTTCCAAGGCTGTAATAGATGTTTTAGAAAAATCCGTAGGGACCAGTATTTTTTTCATAAGAATATTAATTTACTAGTTAAACGTTTACTTTATAAAAATAGCACATTCAGTTAAAATAAAAAACAGCTATTTAAAAAAGGCTTAATTCCAGCGAAGGTCTGGCGCACTACTTCGGGATGATAGTTGAGCATAGATTAACTCACCACACTGATAGACCTACAGGGAATTACAGTAAGAAATTATTTTTGCAAAGTCTGAATCTACTTTAACCATTAACCTATTGTCTAAAATAAATTGTTCTACTTTGATCTTTTTCTCACCCGCTATCATCTCCAACACACCCGATTTAGTTCTTTTAAGCTTTTTGATCTGCCCACTTGTATAAATGTAATAGCCTTTTTCAGTATCAAACCTGCGGGTGATAGTGGCAGAATTAAAATTCTTCTCTTCAATGAAAATTCTCTTCATTTGTTTTAGTAGTTGCATTTTCCCGTCTGCCAGCACCTGATAAAAAGTCTTAAGGTCATTTTTCGAAACAGCCGGGTACCCACTTCTAAAATGCACGGTGTCTTTCTGCTCAGTATCAATAAACGATACATCGCGAACAACTTCAGCTGATGTTACACGCTCTGTCTTTCCATCTTGCAGTTGATAATGTATCTTATCATTCAGCAAGTTTAATTTCACTAGAATGTCCGCATATTTTTTTCCATTATTCAACGTCAAAGTGCCTCTTTGAAAATCAGTAGAATAAAAAGGGGAACCGTCTTCATAGATAGCATTTCCTGCAAGTAAGGGTTCGCCTTTCAAATCCGTAAGCTTATCGTTCAAACTATGGGATGATCTGACCTGGCAGTTTCCATAGAGGTAAATCATCAGCAATGAAACCAGAACGATAGTTTTCATCAATAAATTTTAGAAAAAATAGCCTATTTAAATTAAAAATACAAAAATTCAGCGTTCGAAATTATAAGTCTCCGCGTAAAAAGTTATTGACGCAAATAATCTTTTGACCTAACGCTTGCTCTACTCCCAAATGATTCTATTTTTGGAACACCTAGGTTAAATTTTTACCCTCAAGAATGAAAAAGATATACTTTACCGCCTTGTTGACCTCTATTTTGTTCCTATTTTTAATAAACCAAGGGTTTTCACAAGCCCCAGTAATTGATTCGGGCGCCACCTCTTGGATGCTCACCTCCACCACCCTTGTACTACTTATGGTACCGGGCTTGGCCATGTTTTATGGAGGGCTTGTTAGAAGCAAAAATGTGTTGGGCACGATGATGCACAGCTTCGCGGCCATGGGCATCATGACAATCTTGTGGGTGATCTGTGGATATAGTATGGCCTTTGGGCCAAACGTCATGGGTGGATGGTTCGGTTGGAACGCTGATAATTTTTTACTCCGCGGCATTGATGAATCGGTTTCCAACGGAATACCCGAATACGTGTTTGCCATGTTTCAAGCTAAGTTCGCCATCATTACACCGGCTCTCATCGCTGGTGCATTTGCCGAACGTGTTTCATTTAAAGGCTATTGTATTTTTATCGCGGTTTGGGGAATCACGATCTACAATCCGCTTTGTCATTGGGTGTGGGCATCGGATGGTTTTCTTTACAACTTGGGCGCCCGGGGCGCGATCGATTTTGCTGGCGGAACGGTGGTCCATATTTCCGCTGGCGTAAGTGGGCTAGTCGCAGCATTGTATTTAGGTGGAAGGAAATCTTTTAAACACTTACAAGTTCGGCCCAACAATTTGGTGATGACGTTAATTGGCGCTGGTCTTCTTTGGGTGGGATGGTTCGGCTTTAACGCGGGCAGTAGTTTAACGAGTGGACTCACCAGTGCGCAAGCGATTACAGTTACCCAAGTGGCTGGAGCGGCTGGGGCACTCTCTTGGGTTATTATTGAAGGCTTTCACCAAGGCAAGGCCACTGCATTGGGATTTGTATCGGGTGTGCTCGCAGGCCTTGTTGCAATTACGCCCGCAGCGGGAGTAGTCCAGCCGGGGGGTGCTATAGTCCTTGCTTCTCTGGCTTCCCTGCTCTGTTATTATGCGATTTTGTTAAAAAATAAACTGGGCTATGACGATACGTTGGATGCGTTTGGTATACACGGTGTGGGCGGAATAGTGGGCGCCATTTTTTTAAGCTTTTTCATCCGCGATAGCTGGATGCGGGAAGCGGCTACGGCTGCTGGCGGTAGTTGGACGATGTTTCAGCAACTAGGCGTTCAACTCGTAGCGGTAGGCATTGCCATTGCCTATGCCGCCATAGGAACGTTGATCATTTTATTCCTGCTCAACAAAGTGGTGAAGTTGCGCTCCAGCGAAGAGGCAGAGATGAAAGGATTGGACAACTTCTACCACGGAGAGCGCGGTTATGGTATGATCAATCCGAATTAAGTAATTTTAAATTTCTGATTGCACCCATACGGTATGAAACTAATCATCGCCATCATCCGAGAAAATCAACTTGACCAAGTTCGCGTAGCATTGATTGAAGCCGGTGTCTCCAGAATAACTGTCAATAATGTATCTGGTCATGGGCGGCAATTACAGCCCGAAGAAATTTATCGTGGGCAGCGCGTAGTTCCTAATCTGGTTCCAAATATTCGATTGGAAATAGCCGTGAACGATGACTTTGTAAAACCTACGGTTGATGCAATACTGAAAGCTTCGACACCCAACGAAAGCGGCATGATTGGCAGTGGAAAAATATTTGTTCTTCCGCTGGAAGAGGTAATTCGACTACGAACGGGCGAAACGGGACCGGAGGCCATCTAATAAAATTGCGAGCGGATATTGGGAAAAAAAAAATTCTGGTTAGTACTTCTATTTCTTTTTTTTCGCATAAATGCGCAAACCGTTGAAATAGTAAAGAGGTCAACTGTACGACCTGCAGCGGACGAACGATTTGAATTTTTATATACAGAAACTTCACTGTCATAGCTAGCTTTTGTAGCCACCATAAAAATAACTGGAAAAGAAAAAAATGCAACCATTCCAAAACTGTTCTTTAAAGCAAGGGACAAAGCACGCGAACTCGGTGGCAATTGTTTTAAACTAGTCGATTATAAAACACAACCCGCTGAAGAGGCCATAATGATTCTAGACCTATTCAATGCCCCCGATGAAATCTTAAAAACTAACCGATCGCACGAAGAGGCAAACACCTTGTTTGTTTTTTTGGATGAGTGGGGAGATGAAAACTATGTTTTCACCATCAATGGAATAGACCGAAAAATAAAATCAGGTTCATATTATCGCTATGATATTCTCGTAGGAAAGCAAGTAGAGATAAGCGAAGGAGGCCTGATGAGCGGAAGCGAAATATATAGGTGGAAAGATAAACGACCCCCTATTTTTTTTACGCTGACCGATTTTGGACTACCTATTGCCCATAACGAGCCAGTGCACATTGCGCGTTATTTCAATACCAAACGGCTCAACCGGATCGACCGGAATTTGGGCGAACTATTAATTGTCTTGCTTAAATCAACTTGATAAAAGCTGTCTCTTGTCAAATAAAGACACCGTGGTAGATCACCGATACTGCCGCGCCAACAAAATAATTTTAAAAAGTAAACCTAGCTGTAAGGTTTTGCTGTAGAGTTACTTGTTGACAGCGCAAAACCTGCCAGTGCCCGCATCGCCAATAACAAACTCAAAAAAGTAAGAATAGCCCCCATCAACATCGGTGCACCCGGAAAATAAATGGGCGATGATGGAGCCGTAAAATAACTGAACAATTGCGTCATCAACAGCGGGCCTATGATGGAAGTGGCGCTTATCAGCCCAGCAAGTGCGCCTTGCAATTCGCCTTGCTCGTTAGACGGAACTTGTGAAGAAATAATTCCTTGCAAGGCAGGCCCTGCAATGCCACCCAAGCAATATGGGATCAAAAAAACAAACATCATCCAACCTGCGGTCGCAACACTAAAAAGCACAAAGCCGATTACGTAGAAAGCCAATCCAATGCAAAGCGATCTTTTCTGCCCCCATTTCGGAATCACCACCCGTATCAATCCGCCCTGCACCAACGAAATCAAAACGCCTACGGCCGTCAACGAGAGCCCAATCATAGACGGACTCCACTTAAATTTTTCAATGGTATAGAAAGACCAATTGCTTTGCACGGCATGTGCCGAAATGTAAATCAACACCAGCGAAGCAACCAACCCAATGATCAGCGGATAGCGCCTCAAGTTCAACAAAGAGCTAATCGGATTGGCGCGTTTCCAATCAAAGGGCCTGCGGTTTTCCGGCTTCAACGACTCCGGCAAAATAAAAAATCCATACAAGCAGTTGACCAAACTCAACCCCGCTGCCGCTAAGAAAGGAATTTTTGATCCGTAGCTTCCGAGCAATCCGCCAATGGCAGGGCCGATGATAAAACCCAGCCCAAAGGCCGCACCAATCATCCCAAAATTTTGCGTACGTTTTTCAGGTTCACTGATGTCGGCAATGTAAGCCCCTGCTGTGGAGAAGCTCGCACCCATTGCCCCAGCAATAATTCTTCCTAAAAACAACCAACCAAGGGAAGGCGCGAAGGCCAGAAAAATATAATCCAGCCCAAACCCAAAAAGCGAAGCAAGCAACACAGGCCGCCTTCCGTATTGATCGCCCAAGCCACCCATGATAGGCGAACACAAAAATTGCATCGCGGCAAACGCAAACAGCAAATAACCACCCATGCGCGAGGCTTCACTGTTGGCCACTCCGCCCAACTCCATAATCAAACTCGGCATCACCGGAATGATCACCCCAAAGCCAATGCAGTCGATGAGAATGGTGACAAAAATAAAACCGAGGGCAGGCGTGCGCGTCATGTTTGTGATTTATTATGCAATAAACTCAAAATATAGAACGCTAGCAGAAACAAATATTTCAACGGTGGCTACATCATTCAAAATCTGGCGGCCTGCTGATTCCCGAGGCGGGATGTCAGCATCGGGCTGTCGGCAGTCGCCAGCCACCGCGCCAACCTATGGCGGGCTCCAACAATGCCTCCATCCCCTGGCCGAACGCACGACACGAAGCGATTCACAATACGCAATCAACAATTGAGAACAAAGAACGCCACAAAATAAAACAGTGCAACCATTCCAAAAATAAAAATTGTTGGTCAGTGACCAACAACAACGAGGGAACTCTGAACCGCGCAATAGAGCAAACCTTGTGCTTGTTTTGTATCGTTAAGCCATACTCCGCTCTAAGCACTACTGCGTAGGCTCGGTATGAGTGTCAGCATCCGTAGCCCGCGCAAGTGGCATATGAAGTGTGTTTCACTGGCGAGGCAATCGCACAAATTTTAGCTTATTGTACGCTGTTTTTTCATCACTTTCGATTTTCAAGATTATCTGGCATTCACCTTTTTCAAACATCTTGAGAAAACCTTTGGCTTTGCGGAGGTTTAATTTAAATTCCCCAATTGAAGAATCCAAAGTATTCATCGCTACAATTTTCGCTGTTCCATGATAGTTTACATCCTTCCATTTTGCTCGAGTGTTAACAATTACATATTGCCCAACGACTTTTTCAGAAGGGCTAATTATTTTTATCGAATCTTCTGTAAAGACGAATTTGGAATTATAAATAAAATTTGCACCACAATTTAGCAAACACTCGCTTGTAATGAACGTGGTATTACTAAGTTGAGAATAGGCACAAAATGAAGTCAATATTATCATAAAGGCTGGAAGTAAGATGGTCAATTTTTTCATATTGCAATGAATAAAATCAATAGAGGTGGTCATTTAGCTCACTTTAAAATGATTGTGAGAAGTTAAGCTTATAGGTCATTCGCATTTGAGTTTTCTTTTCTCCACATAGTGCAGGTTTAAATTTTGCAATTTCAACTATTTTCAATGCGATTTTGTCGAGTCGTGGACAGAAGCTTTTTGTTACCTTAATATCAGAAGTATTTCCCGCGCTATCCACTAGAAACTCAACAAACACTACATTTTTATCCCCATCCGGACATTTTAAACCATTAAATGATTTTGCTAAACTATCGATTTTACTTCCAATTTCTTTGGGAGAAGTAGAAAACAAGGTTCACCTATAAAAACTCTTCCCGAGTCTTGGTCACTATTTATTGAAGTCGTGTCCAATGTGAGGGCTATGTCGTCTTTCATTATGGAGTCCTTTTTTGAGCTAACTTCATCATGAAAGCCACTTCCGGTTCGAGCTCCTTTCTGGCAACTAAAGAGAACAAGCAGGCAAATACAAAGCAATTTGTTATTCATTAGCAACCGTTTGTAACCTTAAAAATAGCAGTTGGTCTTAAATTGTAATCTATGGGGAAATTATAGTTCGGATTGTATTTTATAAACTCTTCAAGAAATTTATTATACTTACTCTGCATTCTCTCCCAAGTGGGATACTTAGTCCAGTCATCAGTGATTTCTCTGACCCAAGTGGAATACTCATCAGAGTCACTGCCCCATAGAGCACACGGGAACGAGTTCGTTACGTAGCAGATGACGTCACGATATACTTTTGATTCGAATTCGATGTTGGATCTACCTAGATAAGGGAATGTAAGTTGAGTTAGAGTACTCGAATTAAGATGTTGGTAGGCATGGAACAACTCTTCTTGTAACGTATCAAAATTAATGTCATTCGTACTCCTAAATTTAATTGTATTTGTAGCGGGGTCAAAACCACCAGCGGTGCTTAAGCCGACTTCTATCTTAAATTTGAAACTAAAACCACTTGCGTGAAGTGCATCAATCAGTTTTTTGTTAGGGCATTTAGAATAGACTTCTTTAAAGGCGACTTTCAAATTATCCTGTTGATTTTGATCAAGAGAGGACGTGCTAGTTAATAGGTTCAGTAAATTTAATGCAATTGATTCATCATTTGTCATCCCATCACCAGGGCAAGGGTAATCAAGCGGCACTTGCGCGTCATCACCGGGACAAACTTTATATTGCGGAAAAACTCCAATTGGGTTTGAATATCCGCCATCTCCCCCCGCTCCAGAACCAGTTCCACCACCGCCACCACTACCTCCATCCCCGTAACCTCCACCACCCGACCCGCCACTTCCGCCACCCGCACTTCCACCT